>Ga0194119_10007299_pt1 | contig 15640 bp, 11 predicted proteins | sample TA2MahC100mmetaG_FD_148620 | JGI IMG/M metagenome (GOLD analysis project Ga0194119, IMG submission 148620) | Freshwater microbial communities from Lake Tanganyika, Tanzania - TA2015018 Mahale Deep Cast 100m | ecosystem: Environmental > Aquatic > Freshwater > Lake | place: Tanzania: Lake... | reverse complement strand
TGGCTGAGTCCGCGGCCGTGGCCGTTGCCCTGGCCTTCCAGCACCACCACGACCGCCTGATCGGCCGAGGGGGCCGCCAGCGCCGCGGGGGTGCCGGTGGGCATCGCGACCGAGACGAGGCCGGAGGCGGCCACCAGGGGGCCAATGGCGAGGCGGAGGAGGCGGGAGCGAGGGTTCACGGAGTGGAGTTCAGGGACACCCGGGTATCGGCCCCGCGTCATCCCACCTTGAGCAATCGGACGACTGGCTCGCCCTGTGACACGGGCAAGGTACCGACTTCCGGGCCGACGCGGGGGTCGGCAAGCCCCCAACCTGGGGAAACATGGTGTTCTGGGTGAAAATTTGCCTCAAATCCGGCGAATCCTTCACCCAGATCACCAGGGCAGACCCTGAAGTCAGCGGGGGCGTCAGCGGGGGGACGAGGTGGCGGCGACGGCGAGGGCGTCCACGATGTCGTTCATCGGATCCCCGCTGTGCCCCTTCACCCACTGAAAGTCGGGCCGCTCGTCCACCGCCAGCCCCTCGTACATCTCGATCAACGGCCGCCACAGATCGTCGTTGGCCACCGGCTCCTTCTTCGCGTTGCGCCAACCGTTCGCCTTCCAGCGCACCCACCAGCGGTCCTTGAAGCAATTCACCACGTACGTCGAATCCGACACGATCACGAGCCGCTGCAACGACGCGCGCGCGATCGGCAGATTGGTGCGCAACGCTTCGAGCACCGCGGTCAACTCCATGCGCTGATTGGTCGTGTTGCGTTCACCACCCGATCCACACGGTTCACCCGTCGGCGACACCGCCCACGCCCATCCACCCGGCCCCGGATTACCACTGCACGCCCCATCGGTGTACACCACGAGCGCGTTGTCGATGTTCGTGGGTCGAGTCGGGCCGGACATGCGTGATTCATCTTGGCGCACCACGTGCACGAAGCCCGCCATACCCGCGGGTAACTCTGCGAGACTGTCGCTCGTGCTCTTCGACGGTTCCGTACATCAGCTTCCCGACACCGACCCGGGCGAAACCCAGGAGTGGCTCGATTCGCTCGATGCAGTGATCGACGTTCACGGCAAGGTTCGCGCGCGCTACTTGCTGTCGCGTCTCCTCGAACGCGCTCGCGAGAGCCAGGTCTCGTTCCCGGCCACCGTGTCCACGCCGTACGTCAACACCATTCCGCGCGAAATGGAGCCGTGGTTCCCCGGTGACGAACACATCGAGCGCCGCATCCGCGCCTTCATCCGCTGGAACGCCGCCGTCATGGTGGTGCGCGCCAACATGGCGGCCGACGGCATCGGCGGCCACCTCTCCACCTTCGCCAGTTCGGCCAGCCTCTACGAGATCGGTTTCAACCACTTCTTCCGCGGCAAGGACGACGGCACCCCCGGCGATCACATCTACTTCCAGGGTCACGCCGCCCCCGGCGTGTACGCGCGCGCGTTCCTCGAAGGCCGACTCACCGAGGACGATCTCGATCACTTCCGACGCGAACTCGGTCGCGGCGGCCGCGGTCTCTCCAGTTACCCGCACCCGCGCCTCATGCCCGAGTTCTGGGAGTTCCCCACGGTGTCGATGGGCCTCGGCCCGATCACCGCCATCTACCAGGCGCGCTTCAACCGTTACTTGCTCAATCGCCAACTCGACGACACGAGCACCAGCCGCGTGTGGGCCTATCTCGGCGACGGCGAAACCGACGAGCCCGAAACTCTCGGCGCGCTCTCGCTCGCGTCGCGCGAACAGCTCGACAATCTCGTGTTCGTCGTGAACTGCAATCTGCAGCGTCTCGACGGACCGGTGCGCGGCAACGGCAAGATCATCCAGGAACTCGAGGCCACTTTCCGTGGTGCCGGCTGGAACGTGATCAAGGTCATCTGGGGTTCGAAGTGGGACGAACTGCTCGCCCAGGACAAGGACGGTGTTCTCCTCAATCAGATGAACAACACCGTCGACGGCGAGTTCCAGCGTTACACCGTCGAGGACGGCAACTACGCGCGCGAGAACTTCTTCGGTCCCGATCCGCGTCTACGTCAGATGGTTGCGCACCTGTCGGATGACGACATCCGCACGCTGCCCCGTGGCGGCCACGACTATCGCAAGCTCTATGCCGCGTATCGCGCGGCGACTCAGAACCTCGGGACCGGGCGGCCGACGGCCATTCTCTGCAAGACGGTGAAGGGCTGGACACTCGGCCCCGACATCGAAGGCCGTAACGCCACCCACCAGATCAAGAAGATGAACGCCGCGCAGTTGCGCACCTTGCGCGATCGTCTGCATCTCAACGACGAGATTCCCGATTCGGCGCTCGAGGCCGATCAGCCGCCGTACTTCCGTCCGAGCGACGGATCGATCGAGTACCAGTACCTCATGGAACGCCGCCGTGCGCTCGGTGGTTCGGTTCCCAAGCGCGTCGTGCGCAACCGCCGACCCATCGAACTCCCCGACGATGCAGCCTTCGCCGAACTCGATGGCGGCTCGGGCGGTCAGTCGGTATCCACCACCATGGGATTCACCCGACTGCTGCGCAACCTCGCGCGCGACGACAAGTTCGGTTCGCGTGTGGTGCCCATCATTCCCGACGAGGCGCGCACGTTCGGCATGGACTCGCTCTTCCGCGAGTTGAAGATCTACGCGTCACAAGGCCAGAAGTACGAGCCGGTCGACCACGACTTGCTATTGTCGTACGCCGAGTCGTCGGGTGGCCAGATCCTGGAAGAAGGAATCACCGAAGCCGGCGCGTTGTCGTCGTTCATCTCGGCCGGGACCGCGTACGCAACCCGTGGTGTGCCGGCCGTGCCGTTCTACACGTTCTATTCGATGTTCGGATTCCAGCGGGTGGGCGACCTCATCTGGCAGGCCGCCGACATTCGCGCGCGCGGATTCTTGATGGGCGCAACGGCGGGCCGCACCACGTTGCTCGGTGAGGGTTTGCAGCACCAGGACGGACACAGCCTCGTACTCGCATCCACGGTGCCGGCGTGTCAGGCGTACGACCCGGCCTTCGCGTACGAAGTGGCGGCCATCATCAAGCACGGTTTGCGCCGTATGTACGGAGGTGCGGCCGGGCCCAACGGCGAGACCGACCCCGACGTGTTCTATTACCTCACGCTGTACAACGAGAACTACGCGATGCCCGCGCGCACGGAGCACCTGACCGATCTCGACATCGTGCAGGGTCTGTACAAATGGCAAGACGCGCCCGAGGGCGCGGCGCACAAGGCCACGGTGTTGTTCAGCGGTTCGGCGCACTCGGCGGCACGGGCCGCGGTCGACGAGTTGTTGCAGCACTGGAACGTGGGCGTCGAGTTGTGGTCGGCCACGTCGTACAAGACGCTGCGCGAGGATGCGTTGGCGGTGGAGCGTTGGAACCGACTGCACACACCGCAAGTGGAGCGCACGCCGTTGGTGGCCGAGTTGCTCGGCGAGTCGCAAGGCCCGATCGTCGCGGTGAGCGACTTCATGAAGATCGTGCCCGAGCAGATCGCGCGGTTCGTGCCGGGTCGCACGTTCGTGCCGCTCGGAACCGACGGCATGGGGCGCAGCGATACACGCGAGGCGTTGCGCAACCACTTCGAGACCGACATGCCCAATGTGGTGGTAGCTGTGTTGAGCGGTTTGGTGAAGGACGGGGTGCTGCCGCAGTCGGTGGTGAAAGAGGCGATCGAGAAGTACGGCCTCGACCCCAACCGCCCCGACCCGTATCTCATCTGATTGGGTGCGAAAACCCGGCAAATTTGCCGGTCTGGTTCCCCAACTAGTTGACGATCGCGCCGATGGCGCTGCGGAAGCGGTCGATCGAGAACTCACGGCCACGCACCGTGGCGGCGTGCGACATCGCCTGCCGCTTCGCAGGATCAGTCATCAAGAGATAAGTGAACTCCGCCAGTTGTTCGGGGCTGTGCCAGTGGAACCCGTCCACCCCGTGGCGCACGATCTCGGCCGGCCCGGCCTCGCCGTACACGACCGGGACGCAGCCAGCGAGCATCGCCTCCACCACCGCGATGCCGAAGTGCTCGAACCGCTCGGGATGATTCGCCAATCGTTCGCCGTATCCAGTGCCGTGCCAGTAAATCGACCCCACCCGCAGATTCGATTCGACGATCTCACGCGGCTTGTTCACATGAACATCGACAGGAAGGCCCTGAGCCGCCCGCCGAACTCCAAGTGTGTACTCGCGACTCGCCGCATCCGCGCCGCCCACGAACGCCAATCGCCATTCACGATCATCAACCAACGTTCGACCACTTCGGTGCATCTGCGCGAAGGTCTCGAGCAATTCGGCTTGCTTCTTGCAATGACCGAGCTTCGGGTCGAAGAACCGACCGACCGACACGATCAACGGTTGTTTGTCGGATTCGGCGACGTCGGTGACAACCGGCCGTACCGCCGGATACAGGACCGAACTCTGCGCGCCCCACAGCCGACGCACCCAGCCTGCGGTGTACTCCGAATTGGCCGCGAAGTTCGAATATGACTCGACCCACGAGAGGTCACGGCGGCGACGCGCGAAAGCCCGCTTCACTCGGTGCGCGGTGTCGTCACCCTCCCAGCCACGCACGAGTGGACCCATCGCAGCCAGTCCCACCTGAGAGACCGCAGATCGAACCCGCTCGCGACTAGTGGCCGGGGGCTCGGGGAAGTGCACGTAATAGATCCCACGCCGCGCTCGATTCCGCGCGTGAGAGCGGTAGGTGCCGTTGACGAAGACGTCGAAGTCCGAACTCGCTTCGGCGGCTTCGTCATCATCCATCACCGCGACGAATTCGCATGAGGAGAGATCGACGCCGAGCCGCGTTCGACTCGCATCGATGTCGGGCCGAGTCGGGCCGAGAAGAGTCACGTCGTGCTCGCGGGCGAGGAACTCCGCGAACGCACCACTCACCTGTTCGCCACCACCGTACGTATGCCAATACAGGTTGTAGATCGCGACCCGACTCACTTCGACACCTGCCAGCGCATGAGTGAGCGCCGAGTGACCCGACGATCCAACAGCCAACGATCGCGAAGAACACCGGGCAGAAGTGAGAGATACGAGAAGAAGACGCGGCGGCGATGTCGCGCCTCGCCGCGGACGGGAAGCTTCACGGTGAGCGGGCGTACGACCAAGTCTCGAACGTTTCGAACCACTACTCTCATCAGTTCGCCCAACCCGGCCCGCCACGCGAGTCGAGCCGGCGCGCACTTGGCCAGAACCAACAAGCGATTGCGCTCGGTGTGGAAGCGGAACACCGGTGAGCCGACTCCACTCGATTGAGCGTGCCGATGCCGCACGATCGCCGATGGCTCGTACACGTAGCGCCAGCCGGCCAGGCGCCCACGCCACGACAGATCGGTGTCTTCGTAATACAAGAACAGGCGCTCGTCGAAGATGCCGACGGAGTCGAGGTACTCGCGCTTCAGGAGGACGGCTCCGCCGCACCACGCGAACACCTCGGCCGGTTGGTCGAACTGCCCGCGGTCGCGCTCGAGAAAGCCCCGATCGCCGCCGAAACCTCCGGCGTACAGATTCGAGCCGACGTTGTTGATCACATCGAATACGGTCCTCGGGGGATTGAGGGACACCCAGGCTGCTGCCGGTCCAATCGCGACACGCGCTTCGCCTTCGTCGCTGCGAAACACGACGGTCAATGGGACTTCCGCGTGCAGGCGCAACTCGATCGACTCGATCGGATCTCCCCCAGCCACCAGGCGCACCGACCCTCGCGCCGATGCCCAGCGCATCATCTCCTCATCGATTCGGGCGTCGAAACCGATCGGGCCGAACACTCCTTCGTCGAAGGAGAATCGCGCATCATCAGGCCGACCGTTCACCCGCATTCCGGTGATGGCGAAGGTTCGCTCGTTCTCGGAAACGGGCGGCTCGACGGTGAACTCGAATCCGATCATGCGGTCGGCAAAGAGCATCTTCGCACTGGCCGCTCCCACGTCGGAGGCGGAGGTGACCGCAGCGTGCAGCGCGCGCAACCAACCGGGAGCGACGGTTGCGTCGTTGTTGATCAAGGCGACGAATTCAGGAACGAATCCGCCAACGATCGGAGCATCGATCCCGAGATTGCAGCCGCCCGCGAAGCCCAAGTTGGCCAACGGCTCGAGAATGCGTACCGCGGGGAACTGAGCACTCACCCTCTCGACCACGTCGTCGAGCGATCCGTTGTCGACCAGCACCACTTCCAACGATTCAGTCGGCCAATCGGTCGCCCGGAGCGACTCCAGGCAGTCGAGAGTCATCTGGCCGCCGTCGAAGTTGAGGACGACCACCCGGATCTTCGCCTCCGTCGCTGTCATGGGTTCGGCCCCGCAACGTGAACGGAACCGCGTTCGAGACCGGACGACGAATCGAGCCACGAGTCGATCGCTCGAGCCACGTCACCGAAGCCCCACGACCGCGCTCGAGCAACAGCAGCCTCGGACGAACGCTTCCACTCGGCGTCGTCATCCAAGAGTTCGCGAAGAATCGGCACGAGCACTTTGGCCGCAGCCGGGTCGTTCATGTCTTCGATGTCGACCCCACGAACTCCGCCGCTCGACTCGTCGGACGAGAGCAAGTTGGTGACCACCGGAATGCCACGAGCAACGAGATCGTTCACCGCCGCCGATCGCTGTCCGATCGCTCCGGTACGCAACTGCACCCCGACTCGCGCCGACGTGAGAGCCTGCTGGAACTCGGACTCGTCCAGTCGCCCCCGGAGATGAACGAGATGACTGACTCCGAGCGACTGCGCGAGTTCACGAACGCGGTCGGCAACCACTCCGATCATGGGCCCCACGAAATCGACCTCAACACCGAGTTCATGGGCGAGATGAACGAGAACCTCCGGTCGCTTGTTGAAAGCCAGCCAGCCAACCGACACCACGCGCCGCCCCGGAGTGGACTGAACAGCCTGCACCTCGGGATACGCCAACGGAAGCACGAAGATCGACGCACAATCAGGGCGCACCCGTTTCACGACCTCGGCCGCCTCATGTGAACTCACGATCACCGATCGAGCCCGATCGAGCACCGGACCGAGGAGTGTGAGGCCAGCCCGATGAAAGTCTTCGGGCTCGAGCGAATAGAAATCGGTGCCCACTTCGCATCGCGACGCGATGAAGCGACGAGCCCAGTCTTCCGACGACGACTTCACGGCTCCGTAGAGGTAACAGCCGGCGAGCGAGGCCTCGTGAAGCCACACGTGGGTCGGGTTCTTCTCAGCCACCAGAGCCGTCGACAAATGAAAACCCGACGATCCGAGAACCGACACGACGTGATCGAACTCGTAATCGTGTCGATACGAACCGATAGCCGAGCACAACCACTGACTCGCCGCCGGTCGAAAGTCGGTCGCCAGTTCGTCGACGAGGTGCTCGATGTGGGTGCCGGGAGTCCGTTCCCATTCGCGCAAAACGGAGGTCGTGTAACCACCGATCGCCGACGGTGAGGCCTGACTTGGCGCCAAGACGGCCAGCTTCCTCAACGCAGGTCGACGTCGACGCTGGTCGATTCGTTCTCCGAATTGATCGAGGGCCGACATCGCCCGTTCGCCGGTCTTCTTCCACGTCCAAGTAGTGCGGGCAACGGCTGCCGCGGCCCGCAAGCGATCGCGGTGCGCCTCGTCGAAAAGCGCCCATTCGATCGCGTGCGACATCGCACTAACGTCGAAGGGATCGAACAACGCGTCGCTCACGCCGATCACTTCGGGAAGCGAGGACGTATCGGAGCAAATGACCGGACAGTCACACGCCGCTGCTTCCGCCACCGGAAGACCGAATCCTTCTTCCAGGGACGGAAACACGGCCAGTCGCGCCGCCCGATGAAGGGCCACGATCTCGTCGTCGGACACGCTGTCGGTGAAGACGACGTCCTTGCCGACTCGAAGAGTCAGACCCTCGGCCAATTCGGTCCAGCGAGCCATCACCATCGGACCGATCGCGCAGGCCACCACCAACTGGTGCGACGACCGAACCTGCGCGGGCAACTCGGCCCAAGCCCGAATCAATCCTTCGGTGTTCTTGCGTTCGTCACCTCCGGTAACCGCAACCACGAGATCGCGTCGGCGATCGACGCCGAGCCCGACCAGTCGTGTGAGCGCCAGCCACGGATCGTCCGAGGATGGCGTGAAGACCTCACCGACTCCGGCACCGATCGAGACGATCCGCGACGAGTCGATGGCCATCACGTCACCCGCCGTGCGAGCCGCGAAGTCGCTGATGGCCAAAAGTCCGTCGAGCGTGCGCCCCAGCATCGTTCTGAGTGTCGAGAGTTGCCGCGACTGCGGATGGGTCAAGTACCGCTCGGGATACCGCTCGGGGATCACGTCGTACATCACGCCAGCCACCGGCAGACGTGCGGCAGTCACCGCATCCGGAACGGGGTCGAGGGTGATGGGATGCAGCATGAGCTGCGTCGCCACGTACCACGCATCCGCATCCGCGGCTCGACGAACCAACTCGGGTCGCCACAACTCCACGTCGACCCCGGAGATGGTGTCACGAACGATCTCGCACTCCTCGGTCGACGAACTGGCGGCCACCACATCGGCACCGGCGAGGGACAACCCATGGATCAGTCCAGCCGTGTATCGACCGATACCGCGTTGGCGCGCGGTGGGATGGTTGATCGGTCGTGCATCGATCAGGATGCGACGACGCGCCGTGGAGGTCATCGTCGATCAGCCTCGAGCGAGCCGATCGAGGCGATCCTCCAATTCGAGAAGCCGGCGTTCGATGATCTGAGCGACGCCCACGGCCGTCTCGGCGTCGAGACGGAGGCGTTCGGTGTATCCGAGGAACAATGGGAGTGATTCCCCGGCTCCGTGGCGCACGTCGTGATTGAGAGCCTGAATCAGTCGGTCGATCGTGTCGACTCGACCCTTGATGTCGATGACGGCGGCGCGAATCTCCGCCACGTCGCGATACAAGTGGCGACGACGGCCGCCGAGCACCCGCCGAGCAATCGACCGAAGACGTGACACGCGACGAGATTAGTCGTGGACGTGGGGTCGACTCAGGCACTCAGTCGACGCGCGAACCGCAGCCGAACACACAAAACGATCATCTGCAGCCCAAGAACCACGGCCTTGGCTCGACTGCCGGTGACCGAACTGAGCCCCACTCGCTCCTTGTATCGCACCGGGAGCTGCACGAGGGGTAGACGAAGTCGGGCCGCAACGAGCATCATCTCGAACCCGAAGTCGGATCCGAGGCCGCGGAAGTTCGGCGACATCACGTCGATCGCCCGTCGACTGATCACGCGGAAAGTGCACCCCGCGTCCGAGAGAGACACGGTGTCGTACAACACCTCGGCCAGCTTCGCGACCGCCCAGTTCCCGTGGCGAAGGAACCGGCCCATATTCGCCCCCGAGAAGATGAAGGTTTGAACGGTACGTGAGCCGAGAACGACGTCGACATCCGCCGTGTAGGGAAGGAGTTTGAGAAGATCGCTCGGTTCAAAGGTTCCGTCCGGTTCGCACAGGCACACCAAGTCGAAGTCACGGGTTTCGTGCAGGCCGCGGCGAATCGCTGATCCGTATCCCTGAACCGGCTCGTGCACTACGATTGCCGAGGTCAGAGCAACTTCGGCCGTGGTGTCGGGGTGAGCATTGTTGTTGACGACCACCACTCGGTCGACGACTCCAAGATTCATGAACCCGTCGATGCACTCACGAATCGACTGGGCCTCGTTGTAGGTGGGCAGGACGACCGCCAAGGATTTGCCGTTCCACACTCCCGATCACCCCGAGCCCTTCGTCTGCGGAAGATACACAACGGCATCGCCGATCTCCACTCGCTCGTACGAACCGATGGGCATCCGCATGACGTTCGTCTGCTCGTCACCCGCACTGAATACGTACGGCAACTCGTCGTCGGGTGTCGACTCGACCATCGCTTGACTGTCGGGAAGCCGCACCGTGAGTGGTTCGCCCTCGACCCCGCCACGGATCCGTCGATCACTGAGGTACTCGACCGGCAGCACCCACCAGAAACTCCCCGCGATCGAATCGAACCCGCGCGACTCGGCAAGCTTCACAACCTCCGACGCGTCGACGTTCGGATCTCCTCGTCGTGGGCCTTGGTTCGCATCGACCCACGGCACGATCAACACGAGACACCACACCACGAAGACCACCGCACCCACCGTGATCCAGCGAATCCCCACCGCCACTACGCGAAGACCGATCACGAATGCCACGAGCACGAATGGAAAGAACACGATTCCGTAGCGTCCATCGGCGAAGAAATTCGTGTTTCGAAAGATCGCGAGAATGGGCCAGCACAACACCACTGCCGAAGCGACGACTCGCCCTGCCGGTTCGCCACGTAGCAGGTCGATCAGACCTACGGTCACCAGCACAGCGAATGCAACCAGCACCATTCCGACGACGAGTCTTGAAAGTGTCCAACTTCCGTCGAGATCGCGAAGACCCATCACCCGCGGAATCACTTGGCTGAACTGCACCACCAAGCGACCCATGTACGTCGAGCCGTTGTCGGCCGGTTGATCGAGCGTCGCCCAGTCGTTACGGAGATTCCACACCAACAACGGAACGTTGACGAATAGTGCCGACGCGCCAACCGGTAGCCACCAGCGACGCCATTCAGCACGATGAACGAATGACGGGACGAGGAGGAGCGGTAACACGACAGCCGCATACATCGGATGTGCATAGAACGCGAGTCCTGATGCCGCCCCAGTAATCACCGCCGTGCGCAGGACCGACTCAGGCTCGTTCACCGATCGCTGAGCGGTCAGACACGCCACCAGAACTGCAACGACCCCGATGCCGTAGCCCTCGTACGCGCGGGTGGAGAGAACGATCAAGCACCCGGGAGCAACCCAGAACAACGACCCGGTAAGTACACCGACGGCCCGACCGCGCAGCCCCAAGGAAATGCGCAGCAAAAGAGCCGAGGCGATGAACCACCACACCATGGGAAGCAACTTGAGGACGAACACACTCGGACCGAACAACCAGAAAAAAGGAGCCAGGAGATAACTGTCGAGCACTGCGGTGTAGGCCTGGCCTTCGATCACGAGGGGAACGTCGCCGTCGAGGATCCTCAGAGCCTGCAGTCCGGTGTACGCCTCGTCGGCGGAGACGGCTCCCTGTGATGCGCCCAGCAGCCACCAGCGAATGAGCAGGCCGACCGCGACCGCAATCGCCAGACAAGCGAGCACCCACTTCGACCGAACGAGTGCCGCCGACTTCACTTGTCGTTCGACACGATCTCGAGTCCGTGGCCGCACCAGATTCGGCGCCACTCTTCAACTACCGGTCGATGGTTGCAATGCACGGTAGCGCGAGCCGTCGGATTGGCCTGCGCCCACCGACCCACCTCGTCCACGAGAACTCGGGCTCGAGCGTCGGAGATCTTTTTGTCGATGTCGACACGACGATGATCGGTGCAGCGGTGATCGCGTGCTCGCTCGCACGACTCGCGGCCGATGAAGCGTCGCGGCTGCTTCTCGAGTTCGGCGGTCCACTTGGATCGAAAGACGTCGCGTGATCGAATCGCAATCCGCGTTCGGTCAGAAGTGGCGGCGGCGTGGTCGTGAATCACCGGCCGACTCGACACGAGCCGACACCGACCACCGGCCTTCCACGCCCGAAACGCCAGATCGACGTCTTCGAAGTAAGCCGGCGAATACGCAAGGTCGAAGCCGCCCAGGTCGACGAAGTCGTTCCGCCGCATCAACCAACAGGCCGCCGATGAGTAGTCGACATCGCGCGAGAACATGAGTTGCTCGTACGAAGCGTGAAGCCCGTTGGGTCCGAACGGCTCGCTCCCCCCATCGGAGTACATCACCTGACCCGCTTCGTCGAGGTATCCGAACCGGGTCAGCAGCGGCGGCGCAGCGATCATAACCGACTCGTCGGTCAGTGCGCTCTGCAGTGGATCGAGCCACCGTTCGGGGAGAACGAGATCAGGGTTCAGCAACGCGACCAATTCACCGCGCGCGAGCTCGACTCCCCGGTTGTTGGCCGCGCCGAAACCCACGTTTTCGTCCAGAGCAACCAACGACACGTTCGGGTACCGCCGTGCCACCTCCGTCGCCATCGACGATTCCGAGTCGGGTTGCGTCACCACGATCACTTCCACGTCCAGCGGGGATGTCGTGCGATGCAGCGACTCGAGCATCGCCCATAAGGTTGGCGTCGGTCCGTAGGTCACGGTGATGCACGACACGCGAGGCTTAGTCATGGCACCGGTTCGGCGCTCTCGCCCGTGATGATCCACTCGGTGGGAATATCGACCAATGCGATGTCGTTCGACTTGTACTGTCGAACGTCGAAGCGAATGCGCTTCTCCCAATGGTCGTATGGGTGCGATTCGGTCCAGTCGGTGACAGCCACGGTGAGTTCGTACGTTCCTTCGAGCAACGGCATCGACGGCATGATGAGCTCGGCTTTGGCTCGCCCGTTCAACATCGAAATGGGTCGATTGGCGCGCCGGGTGGAGGTGCCCCACACCGGTTCACCCGACTTGGTGTCGACCCGCATGTTCACCACGACGTCACGAAGTGGCACGTGCGTCGTGAAGTCGATGGCGATACGAAGGGGTTCGAGCGATTTGAGAACATTCGTGGGGCCACCGTCCAGACCGAACAACTCGACCGACTCAATGGTCGCCTCGCCGCTACCCCATCGCGAGCCGATCTCCCCCTCGACCTTGATCGCCTGACGGCTCTCACCCGCGTACTCGGAGATCACGTCGCGCGCCGGTCCGATCATGCGAACGTTTCCCTTGTCGATCCACATGACCGTGTCGCACAACTGCTCGACCTGTGACAGACCGTGGCTCACGAACACGATTGTGCGCCCGTCGCGGCGGAATTTGTCGATCTTCTCGGCGCACTTGCGTTGGAACCCCTCGTCTCCAACCGACAGAACCTCGTCGATGAGCAACACCTCGGGCTCCACATGCGCCGCCACTGCGAACCCCAGGCGCACGAACATTCCGGACGAGTAATTCTTCACCGGGGTGTCGATGAACGGTCCGAGGCCGGAGAACTCGACGATGTCGTCGAAACGATTCTCGATCTCTTTCTTCGTCAAACCGAGAATGGCGCCATTGAGGAACACGTTCTCGCGACCCGAGAGTTCGGGATGAAAACCGGCTCCGAGTTCGAGGAGTGCCGACACTCGACCATCGATCGTCACCGAACCCTTTTCCGGATAAAGGATCCCGGTCAGGCACTTGAGCAACGTGCTCTTGCCCGAACCGTTGGAACCGATCACGCCGAACGTCGTGCCCCGCGGAACCTCGAACGAAACACCCTTCAGCGCCCAGAACTCGTCGTAGCGGGCCCGCCGTCCACGAAGTGCCGCCGCCTTCAAGAACTGATTCTTCTCGTGGTACAGCCGGAAGCTCTTCCAGAGATCACGGACGACGACGGCCTGGCTCATGTCCCCGACAGTCTTGCCGATGGCAACTAGGTTTGACCGCCATGAACCCGGTGTCCAGCGTGATCGCCTCACGCGAATTGCTCTGGAACCTCACCCTGCGCGAACTACGCACCAAGTACCGGCGGTCGGTACTCGGTTGGGCCTGGTCGATGCTCAACCCCCTCGCCAACGTCGCAATCTACTTCTTCGTGTTCGGCGTTCTGTTCGATGCCCAGGCTCCTCGCGGCGTCAACAGCGACCTTCACGGCTTCGCGTGGTTCCTGCTGTGTGCGCTCCTCCCTTGGAACTACTGGGCTCTCATCAACAACATGGGTCTCGACGCCATGTCGTCGAATGCCGGCCTCGTACGGCGGGTGGCCTTCCCCCGTGAAGTGCTCGTGTTCTCAGCCGTCCTTCACGCCACGGTTCAGTTCGCGATCGAACTCAGTCTGCTCTGTGTCATCTTCGTGATTCTCGGAAGTCCGTTCCTGCCCTGGCTGCCCATCGTTCTTCTCGCGGTGGTACTCCTCGGCGTCTTCGCCTCCGGTTTCGCCCTCGCCCTGTCGGCCCTGTCGGTGTATTTCAAGGATCTCGCGTATCTCTGGGGCATCGTGCTCCAGGTGTGGTTCTTCGCGACCCCCATCGTCTACAACCCCGACCTCCTCGACGATCAAGCACCCGACTGGATGCGTCCAATCCTGGAAGCGAATCCGATGAACCTGGTGGTCGGCATCTTCCGCGACTGCCTCTACCACGCTCAGTCGCCGAACTGGGCCAGCCTCGGTGCATTCGCGCTGTGGGCCGTGGCCAGTCTCAGCGTTGGATGGTGGGCCTTCCGCCGACTCGATCGTCGCTTGGCCGAAGAAGTCTGATCAACGGCCGTCCGCGACGGCGATCACTCGACGCACCGCCAGCGCCGAGACGCCCGCCGCTACGGCGATCGTTGCCACCGCCACCAGATTCGACATCATCGGCGGATGCCAGGCCGAGGTCGCCACGAAACGCCACGAGCCACGGAATCCGACCGCGTAGCGGCGAAGGTTCTGGACCAACGACCACACGTGTACGACCCACCACAACGAGAGCGCCACCACGACCAGACGGCCACTGGTTCGTGTGCCCACGTCGGACGAACCCACCGACAGCGCGGAGACGACCGCGACGATCACCCACATGGGAAGCATGTAGCGCCCTTGGAAATACGGGTACAAGAACATGCCGAATACCACCGGGGTGGCGAAGAGTGCCAGTAACGAGAGAGTCTGCGCTGCGACGAAATCCCGCCGTCCACCCGCCAACCCGGTGAGGACGACGAGCAGGCACACACCCGAGGCGATGGCGAACGCCTCCTGACCGATGTAGGTGTCGATCCACCCGAACGTGCCGATCATGTGGTCGAAGTAGATACGCAGAACCTCGATTCCTTGCCAGCGCGAACCGTTACCACCAACTTCACCGGTGGTGAAGAAGCGGTGCAGAACCGGCACAACCCACAACGCGGCGATCACCACCGCGCCCATCACCCCGAGCAACACGATCGCGCGTGACCGTGCGGTCCAGCCACGCGAGTCGAGGCCCCTCAACCTCGCCCGGGTGTCGGCATCGGCCAACACGATCGGCAGAAGAGTCACCGCCAGAATCGCCACCCAGAGCACACCGTCGCGGCGCACGAGCACCAGACCCGGAAGGCCGACTCCGACGGCCCACCTCATCGCACGACCACGATCGTGATACAACCGGCGCGCCACGACTCCCGCCACGACGAGAAGGGAGAAGGCGGCGGTGATCCCCGACGGGTTCACAGTGGACGACACGAACACGGCCATCGGCGTGAGGGCGAGCGCGAACCCCACCACCGGCCACCGACCACGACCGGGCCTGATCAACAGCGCTCCCGCCCACGCGAGGAGGGCGCAACACACCAAACCCATCCAGATCCGCATGACGTAGGCACCCGTGAGCCCACCCACGAAGACCGCCGGCACTGCCGCAACCGCATGGAACAAGGGTGGATAGTCGCGCGTCTTGGTCTCCACTTCGGTGCCGTCGGTTCCCCACGTGTAGTCGGCGCAATCGGCCGTCACCTCGGCCCGAAATCGAAAACAGTCGGGAGCACTCATCGGCAGGCCGTCGGTCTCATACGGAGGCGTGAAGTCGAAGCGTGAGAAACCTTGCGCACGGGCCATGTGAGCCGGTTCGTCGGGTGATGCGAACATCGGATTGGTAAGGGCCCACGTTGCACACAACGGCAGCAGAACGGCCATCAGAAGGAGCCAGCGCTG
>Ga0194119_10007281_pt1 | contig 15666 bp, 9 predicted proteins | sample TA2MahC100mmetaG_FD_148620 | JGI IMG/M metagenome (GOLD analysis project Ga0194119, IMG submission 148620) | Freshwater microbial communities from Lake Tanganyika, Tanzania - TA2015018 Mahale Deep Cast 100m | ecosystem: Environmental > Aquatic > Freshwater > Lake | place: Tanzania: Lake... | reverse complement strand
GACTCAATCGTAAAGTCTTTGGGAAGAAGTCTAAACTTCTTGATGGTTTCAAAGCTAGCCAGGTTCTTATTGACCGAAATGATTTCATTTTCGATAAGGTCAGTCACTTTTGGATTTTTGGTCAAATCCTCATATGTAGAGAAGACAATTCCCTGTTGGGATGCCCACTTTAATATTTCTGGCTCGTTTAAAGTGATTAAAGCGATGACATACTTTTCACGATCTCCGTAGATCATAGCTTGGCTGATAAATCTGATGCCTTTTAGCATGTTTTCCAGTTTTTGAGGGGCAATGTATTTTCCCCCAGAGGTTTTAATGAGTTCCTTTTTCCTGTCGGTGATTTTTACAAAGCCTCTCTGAGTAATCTCTCCAATGTCGCCAGTACAAAACCATCCATCCTCTGTAAATACTTCATTCGTGGCAGTTGGGTTTTTATAATACTCTCTAAAAACCATGTCCCCTCGAGTTTGGATCTCTCCATCGGCAGCTAAACGGATTTCGATGTTACCGATCGGTTTTCCTACGGTCCCAAAGTTAAAGTCATCAGGACGATTCACTGTAACGGCAGCAGTTGTTTCGGTTAGCCCGTATCCCTCAATGATTTTGATGCCTGCTGCATGGTAAAACTCACATAAATTTGCAGCCAGAGGAGCTCCACCGGAAACAGTAAGTCTGATTTGACCGCCAAACTTTTGTCTGATTTTTGAGAAGACCAATTGGTCCGCAATTTTGTATTTGATTTCTAAGGATAGAGGGATGGGTTGAAGGTCCGACTTTAGTCGAGCTACTTTTCTGCCTAGGCTAACTGCCCAATTGAAAACTGACTGGTTGAATTTTGGTTGCGCAGCTACTTCAGATTGAATTTTTGAATAAATTTTTTCATAAATTCTTGGAACGCTGATCAATACGGTTGGTTTTACTTCAATTAAATTTTGAGGAAGGGTGTTGATGTTTTCGGCAAAAGCAATATGTGTTCCGGCTATAAGCGGTAGCAGGCTTTCAATTCTTCCTAGGATGTGCGCAAAAGGTAAAAAGGCCAGCGTAGAGTCCTCGGAATTCAAAGTAACGTTATCGATAATCCCGCGTAACTCGCCTAAAAAATTGAAGTGGCTTAATACGACTCCCTTAGGCTGTCCTGTTGTCCCCGAGGTGTAACAAATCGAAGCAATATGATCGGGTAAAATGGATTCGGCGTTCTTTCTAAAATCGGCTTCTATAGTTTGGTTTTGGATAGGAGCGGCAAATTCTTCAAAAGGAATCGGAGGCGCACCATTAATGGGACTTACGGGAGATTGAAAAACAACTACCGGGAGACTCAGTTTTTTTAGAGCAAAGGCCGTCTCCAATTTTTTTACCATGGCTTCGTCTTCGGCAAAAATAAGTTTTGATTGGCTGTGCTCAATCAAGTAGGCCACATCATCAGGCGTGCTGGATTGATAAATGGGTACAGTAACGATCCCGCAACAGAGATTGGCTAGATCTGCAATAAACCACTCAGGGCGTGTGTTACTTAAAATTGCAACTCGCTCTCCGGGTTCAATCCCTAGTTTTTTGTAAGAATGAAAAATGCCTAAAACCTTTAAATGGACCTCTTTCCAAGTTACTTTTTGATAGACCCCTTGGGATTTAGCCAAATAGGCAGTTCCTTCAGGAGAAAGTTGAATTCGTTTTAAGTAGATTTCCGAGATACTCTTTCCATCAACAACTGATGCGGTCATTTTGGACTCCTTATATGCGGTCTTTAAATTGCAGTCTTTGGTTCAAATGGATAAAATATTTTACCTTATTTTTTGGGGGGTTGTTGCCTTAATCCTCTTTTTTTTGGTCTTTCAGTTGTTATTTCAAGCCTTGAAACTTCTTATTTGGCGAGAACTTAAGGAAAATCAAAAGAGCTTTTCCGGTACGGAAATCTATTGGCTGAGTTTTAACGCTACTTGTCTTGTTGTATTAGCAATGGGTTTTCTGGTGTCCTGGTTTTGGTTTCGGAGTTTAAGTTTTGGATTCCTCTCACTGTTATCGGTGCCCTTAGTCTTTCGAGGAGTTTCTTTTCAGGTGAAAAATTTTCAAAAACGCAAATTAGAAATGGCGGCCTTAACATTCTTTTATGGGCTTTTGGGGTTGATTCAATCGGGACGAGGTTTTAACTCGGCCTTATTTGACTTGACCCAAAACCAATCAACCTCCTTCACCCTTCTCTTAAGAAAGTATCTTGAAAACTATCAAGAAGGGAAGGGGTTCAGTGCAGTTTTATCCCAATTTAGAAAAAAAACGGAACTTCCTTTGATTGGTACTTATCTCGCCACTCTTGAAATGGCTTATACTCAGGGGTTGGCGGTCTCCCCGTTGTTGGAGCAGATGATTCCTTCCATGGAAGTGGAACAGCATTACCAAAAAAAGATTGAGGATTTGAGAAGGCAATCCATGGCTCAAGCTCTTCTTGCGTTTTTTGTTCCCTGGATTCTATCGGCGGTTCTTTGGTTTTTTAATCCAGAGCTATTTGTCTCTTTAAAAAATCAGGGGAGTTTCATTTGGGTTGGGGGCTTGGCGGTGGGGTTGGAAATATTAGGGGTTTGGGTCTTATGGCAAATTACAAAATTCTATTAAAACGTTTATCTCAACCCTTCTATCTTAAATGGGAGCAAAGAAAATATCGCTATGGTCTGATCTGTTTTTTTGACTCCTTGGCGCTCTATCTTAAAGCTGGATTTTCTTTGTCGTATAGTTGGCCAGAAACCTTACGAGCTCTTGAGGGGACATTTTCACCGGAACTCTTAAGTGATTTGCGAGGGACGCAGGCTCAGTTCAGTGCTGAGAGTGATTTAGGCGGGCTGCTATTAGATCTAAAAAACAACTGTCGCAACGTGTCGTATCGAATGTGGTTTGGTATTCTGTGGGAGCTTTATTTAAGCGGGGCTCAATTAATTCATGGGGTTGAGGCTGTAACTTTAGCCCTACGACGCGAACAGGAGAGAGAATTTGAAATGCATTGTCGAGCCCTTCCTACTAAAGCCAACATAGTTTTGATGCTTTTCTTTTTGCCGCCTACATTTTTATGGCTTTTTATTCCCCTCATTTTAGAGATTTTGTCCCAATTTAAATAAAATAAATCGTACTTTAAACCCATGACAAAACTAGACTAAGCCATTTCTTTGGGGTTAGATTACGGAACTATTTCTTTAAATTTTTAAGGAGAGGATCTAAAGTTTTTATGGCTAAAGGCAGTGACCAAACCATGCAACAGATTGTTTCGCTTTGTCGCCGAAGGGCTTTTATTTTTCAGTCGAGTGAAATTTACGGCGGGCTGAACGGTTGTTGGGATTACGGACCTCTTGGAGTTGAGCTTAAAAGAAATATCAAGGGGTTGTGGTGGCGAGACATGGTTACACGCCGAACCGATATCGAAGGGGTGGATTGCTCCATTCTTATGAACGCTAAGGTTTGGGAAGCTTCGGGCCACGTCCAATCTTTTACCGATCCCATGGTCGACTGTTTACAATGCCGAGGTCGCTTTAGAGCCGATCACATCGTAAACAATCAATGTCCTACTTGCGGAACCAAAGATAAGTTCACAGAAGTTCGTCACTTCAACTTAATGTTTAAGACTTTTGTTGGGGCTATGGAGGATAATAGCTCTCAAGTTTTTTTGAGGCCTGAAACTTGCCAGGGGATTTTTGCCAACTTTGATAATGTGGTGAATACCTGCCGAGTAAAAATTCCTTTCGGTATAGCGCAAATTGGTAAAGCTTTTAGAAATGAAATTAACCCAAGGAATTTTACTTTTCGCTCAAGAGAGTTTGAGCAGATGGAAATGGAATTTTTCTGCCGGCCCGATAAAGAGGAAGCTACCAAGTGGTTTGAGTATTGGAAGGCAGAGAGATATCAGTGGTATTTAAAATACGGCATAAAGAAAGAAAAACTCCATTTGAGGGAGCACGAACAAAACGAGTTAGCTCATTATGCTGCAGGATGCGCTGACATTGAGTACGATTTTCCCTTTGGGCGAGCTGAGCTTGAAGGTATTGCTAATCGCACAGACTACGATCTAAAGCGTCATGCCGAGTTTAGCAAAAAAGATCTGAGCTATTTTGATCAAGCAGCTAACGCCAGATATTATCCTTATGTAATCGAGCCCTCGGCCGGCGCAGATCGTGCGACTTTGGCTTTCTTAGTTGATGCCTATGAAGAAGAGGCAGAGAGAACAGTTTTAAGATTTCATCCAGAGGTGGCCCCTGTGAAAGTGGCCGTATTTCCTTTAGTAAATAAAGAGGGAATGCCGGAGATGGCAGAGAAGATCTTTTTTAATTTGAAGAAAAGATGGAATTGCTACTTTGATGATAAAGGGGCAGTAGGTCGAAGGTATCGTCGACAAGACGAGATCGGCACCCCTTTCTGCATCACTGTGGATGGGGAGAGTGCGAAATCTAATTCGGTTACCGTTCGGGAGAGAGACTCGATGGCGCAGGTTCGAGTTTCGATTGATGGCCTAGTAGAGCATCTTTCGAAAAGTTTGGCTTCGGGGGATTGATGCAAGTTTACTTTTTTGGGAACGCAAAAGCTGACGGAAATAAAGATCAGAAGGCTTTGCTTGGAGGTAAAGGGGCCAATCTGGCTGAGATGACTCGAATCGGTTTGCCGGTTCCTCCAGGGTTTACAATAACCACAGAAGTCTGCAACTATTTTTACAATAATAAAGATCAATATCCCAAGGGTTTTTCTAAAGAGGTTGAAGAGTCTTTAGTTAAAATTGAAAAGCTAATTGGGGCAAATTTTGGGAATTCGGAAAATCCCTTGTTGGTCTCTGTTCGCTCGGGCGCTCGAGCCAGTATGCCCGGCATGATGGATACGATTCTCAATTTAGGGCTAAATGACACAACACTTTCTGGTCTTATAATACAGTCAAAAGACGAGAAGTTTGCTTACGATGCTTATCGTCGATTCATTCAAATGTACTCCGATGTTGTTCTTGGCGTTTCTTCTCACCATTTTGAGACCTTGTTAGACGATGCAAAACGCAGGGCCGCAGTCGCAAGCGATAATCAATTGCCAGCGGCTGAACTAAAAAAGTTAGTCGCAGATTTCAAACAAACGGTCTTACGAGAGACCGGACGACCCTTTCCTCAGGATGTTCAAGAACAGTTATGGGGTGCGATAGGGGCTGTGTTTAAATCCTGGATGAGTTCGAGGGCCGTTAGCTATCGACGCATTCACAAGATACCAGAGAATTGGGGAACAGCCGTGAGTGTTCAAGCCATGGTCTTTGGGAACATGGGGGATGATTGTGCAACGGGAGTTGCCTTTACAAGGGATCCTTCGACGGGCGAGCGTAGGTTTTTTGGTGAGTATTTACAAAACGCTCAAGGCGAAGATGTGGTCGCGGGAATAAGAACCCCGTGTCCCATTAACAAAGAATCGTCCAACGGGTCTGAACTTCCGACTTTAGAGGCTCAATTTCCCAGAGCTTATCAAGAGTTGGTTGAGCTCTACAAAAAGCTTGAACATCACTTTTTGGATATGCAGGACATTGAGTTCACTATTCAGAAAAATAAGCTCTATTTGTTACAGACAAGAACGGGAAAACGAACGGCTTCAGCTTCGGTGAGAATCGCAGTTGATATGGTCAATGAGGGCTTGATTAGCACTGACGTTGCGATTTTGAGAGTCGCCCCTGAGCAGCTTGAACAATTACTTCATCCCAGACTTGATCCTAAGGCCGCAAAGACGGTGATGGCCAAGGGTTTACCTGCTTCTCCGGGAGCTGCTTCGGGAGAAGTTGTTTTCTCCTCTGAAGAGGCAGAGACTTTGAAGAAGGCAGGGAGAAAAGCCATCTTGGTTCGTCATGAGACATCTCCCGAAGATATTGTGGGGATGGATGCCAGCGAAGGGATTTTAACAGCCCTAGGGGGAATGACCTCTCATGCAGCAGTAGTGGCTCGTGGGATGGGTAAGCCATGTGTGGCCGGTTGCGGTGCCATCAGTATCGATTACAAAAATCAGGTTTTCAAAGTTTCTCAATACGTAGTGAAACGTGGCGAAGTGATTACTATTGATGGAGCTTCTGGCGAAGTGATTTTAGGGCACGTTCCGACTGTGAACAGTCAGCTAGATGAGTATTTCGCCGAATTAATGAATTGGGTAGATGAAAAGAGAGTTCTAAGAATTAGAGCCAATGCCGAAACTCCTCACGACGTAAAAGTGGCGAGAACTTTTGGGGCTGAGGGTGTGGGGCTATGTCGAACTGAACATATGTTTTTTGAGGAAACTCGGCTCACCTCGGTTAGAGAAATGATCTTAGCCGATACGCGATCTCAGAGAGAAGCTGCCCTGGCCAAAATATTTCCGATGCAAAAGGAAGATTTCATTTCCATTTTTCGAGAAATGAAGGGGTATCCGGTTACGGTGAGACTTCTCGATCCTCCTCTTCACGAGTTTTTGCCCAAAACCGAAGAAGAAATTGCACAAGTGGCCAGACTTCTTAATACTTCAAAAGAAGCTCTTAGTGTAAAAGTGTCCTCGCTTCATGAGTTTAACCCCATGCTGGGTCATCGAGGGTGTCGGGTTGGGATCAGCTATCCGGAAATCTATGCCATGCAGGTTAGAGCCATTATGGAAGCGGCCTGTGAATTGGTGAATAAAGAAGAGTTCAAGATTGAGCCGGAGATTATGGTTCCCTTTATTGGAACTTTGGAAGAGTTCAAAATTCTAAAAAACGAAATTAGGGAAATTTGTGAACAAGTTTTAAAGAAATACCCCTTTAAATTGACTTATTGCATTGGAACGATGATTGAGATCCCTCGAGCCGCTTTAATCGCTGACAAAATGGCTGCTGAGGCCGACTTTTTTTCGTTTGGGACCAATGATCTCACTCAGATGACGCTTGGGCTATCTCGCGATGATTCTGGATCTTTTTTGCCTAGATACATTGAAAGAGGTGTTTTTAGCGTAGATCCTTTCGTTTCGTTGGATCAAGATGGTGTTGGAGAATTGGTCAAGATCGGATGTGAGCGGGGTAGAAGTGGAAACTCCAGTCTCAAAATTGGGATTTGCGGAGAACATGGGGGGGACACATCTACGATTGAATTCTGCCAAAGGTTAAAGTTTAATTACGTTAGCTGTTCGCCCTTCCGGGTTCCAGTGGCTCGGTTGGCAGCAGCACAGGCAGCATTAAAAAACAAAAAGTGAATAGAGAGAAATGAGACTAAAAAGACTCGAACTGCAGGGCTTTAAATCGTTTTTGGATAGAACTATTTTAACCTTCGAACCAGGAATTACGGGTGTAGTCGGCCCTAATGGTTGCGGAAAAAGTAATATCGTTGATGCGATTCAATGGGTGATGGGGGAACAAAGTGCCAAGCATCTTCGTGGCGACTCCATGACTGATGTTATTTTTAATGGCTCTGATACGAAAGCCCCTACTTCAATGGCCGAAGTGAGCTTGGTTTTAGATCGCCAAGGCACAACTCTTTCTCCGGCGTTTGCTGTTTTTGATAAATCGGATGAGATCGCAGTCACTAGGCGCGTGTATCGAGATGGAACCGGAGAATACCTAATTAATAAAGTTTCTTGTCGTTTAAAAGATATTCATGAGCTTTTCATGGATACTGGGGTGGGAAAACGGGCCTATTCAATTATTGAGCAAGGTCAGATTGATCGGATGATCAATGTTAAACCCGAAGAAAGACGACATCTTTTTGAAGAGGTTTCGGGAATTACCAAATACAAAGCAAAGCGGAAAGAGGCCGAGAGAAAGCTGGAAGCGACTCGAGCCAATATGCAACGGTTGCAGGACATTATCATTGAACTTGAAAAGCAAATTCGTAGCCTTAAAGTTCAAGCCACTCGAGCCAAGAAATATAAAGAACTTAAATCCGAATTAGAAACCGTTGATCTTCATCTTTTGGGAAGAAATCTTTTCACCCATAAAAATCAGATCGAAACTTTGTCTCTAACCAAGAATGATTTGGTTAACCAGCGTTCGGAGTCGGACGCGCTATTTGCCGAAGTTGATTCTGAATTGACATCAGCTGAAGTTTTAAGAATTGATCAGGAGAAGAGCTACCAGTCTCTTAGCGAAAAGGAACGAGATCTCTCGTTAGGTTCTCAGAAGCTTGAGAACCAAATTAATCTTTTAGAAGAAAGAAAAAGTTTCTTAAGCCAGACCGTTGAGGAAAATCTTCAGGAACAGGAGCGTCTTCGAGAGGAGATTTCTATATTAATAGCTCAAGAGCAAACAGAAGTTCAGGAAAGAGAAGCGGTTGCCGAGGGAATGGTTCAAATCGGAGAGGGAATTCAAGCTCGCGAACAAGAAATTCGATTAATTCAAGATGAAAAACAGCGAGCCACACACAAAAGAGATATTCTTAATCATAGAAAAACTCAAAGCTCGCACCGGTTGGTTACTTTAGAAAGCCAGATTCAAAACTTTGAGGCTAAAGAACTGGACTTTAACGAAAGAAAAATTCAATTCGCTAACCGTCAAAGCGAAATTCAGACCGGAATTGAAAGCCATCGAGAAGTTTGGGGGCAGGTGGAGAGTAAAATTTCGGATTGCTTGGCTCGAGCTAATCAGGCCGAGGGAGAAGTTTCAGTTTTATCGGCCGATTTAGAAACAAGTTCGAGTCGTTTATCAGAGCTAGAAAAAATATTATACGACTCTAGGGAGAGCTACCATACTCAAAAGTCTAGGTTGGATTCTTTAAAAGAATTACAACAAAACCTAGAAGGATATTCCCCTACAGCCCGTGAAATTTTATCTCAACTGGAAGGAACTGGGATTGATGCGGTTCCTTTAGCTGAAGTCTTAAAGCCCTCCAAAGAGATTGAAGACCATCTTGAGACTCTTCTTGGGGCTGACATGAACACTTTGGTTGTGTCGACTGCCGATGAAGCCAAGCATTTGGCCAATCTCATTACTGAGAAGAATCTAGAGCGAGTTAAAATTCTAGCCTTAAATGATCTGGAACCCAATTCTTCCATGGTATCGCCTCCCACTGAGGGGGTTCCTTTGCTTAATTTGATCGAGGTTACTCCAGGTTACGAGGGAGTAGCGCGGTGGTCGCTTGGGGATTGTTTTATGGTTTCTGAAGCGGATCGGCTTTTTGCTTTACGCTCGCATCATAAAAATATCACTTTGCTGAATCAAACCAATAAGACCATTAGTCATGATGACTGTTCGATTTCGAGCGGAAACATGCCGACACGAACAGGGGTTTTTGCTCGGCGCAGAGAAATCGATGAACTTATCAACGTGGCCACCCGATTAGAACAAGAAGTTGTGCAATTGGAGCAAGAACGGGAAAGTTTGTTGCAGCATTTACAGACCCAAGAAAAAATGCATTCCGAGCTTAAAGATAAGCTCTCCTCAATTCATATAGAGAGCGTGGAGCATCGCAAAGAGAAGGAAAAGATTCAGGTTGAATTGGGACGTTCTGAGAGGGATTTGGTCTTTTTAGATCAAGAGATTCAGCGAAACGAAACTCAGATTCAAGATGTCATAAGACTTAAAGTCGAAGCTCAAACTGAAGTAGAAAGACTGAATCAAGAAGCACAAGAAAATCTTGTGGAGCTTGACGCTGTAGAAGCTCAATTAACAAATGCCAACGCTACTTTGGAAGCTGCTATTCAGGAAATTAACGATAAAAAAGTTGAGCACTCCCGCCTAACCGAGCGAGTTAATAGCATTCAATTTCAAATTGAAACCACTCAAGGAGAAATCGAGAACAATTCGAGAAGACTCACCCAACTTGAGGATAATTATAGAACTTCAGAATTTGAACTGAAGCAGATGGATGAGAACATTGCTGAGGTTCGAGAACAATTAGCTGATTCTGAACGTCGAAAAAATGAGGTTTTAGTTCTCTTGTCAGATACGAAGCAGGCTTTCAATGAAACGTGCACTAAGCTACAGGAGTTGAGAGATAAAAAGATCGAGCTTCAAAAAGTTCGAGAAACCGTTTTACAAGAAATTCAGGAATTAGAACTTAAAATTAGTCAGGAGCAATCGAATTACGAGCACCTTTGTGGAATTTCTATTGAAAGATATCAAAGAGAGCCGGTGCCATTTGATGAGTCGGTTCAAATTGATATTGAAAAACTACCATTGTTCCAAGAACAATTGAACCTGAATTGGGCTCTTTTGCTGGAAAATGAAAAGAAATCTCTTCTTGAAGAGTATTTAAAAAATATTCGAGAGAAGGTCTCTCGTTACGGCGAAGTGAATCTGACGGCTATTAATGAGTTTGACGAGGTTCAGAAAAGGTATGACTTCTTAATGACTCAAAAAACCGATTTAGAGAGTTCGATCACTATTTTGGAAGAGGCCATTAAGAAAATTGATGAGACCACCTTAGTTCGGTTCTCTGAAACCTTTGAAGCGGTGAATATCAAATTTAAAGAGATCTTTCCCATTTTGTTCAACGGAGGGAAGGCGGAGCTTTCGCTTATTCAGACTGAAATTCCCGGACAAGACGCCGGCGTGGATATTTTGGTACAACCTCCAGGAAAAAGCTTGAAGAGTATCACGTTGTTGTCTGGCGGTGAGAAAGCGCTGACTGCGGTAAGTCTAATTCTGGCTATCTTTGCAAGAAAACCAAGTCCCTTCTGTTTACTCGATGAGGTTGATGCCCCTCTAGATGACGCTAACGTTTCTCGTTTCAATACTGTGATCAAGAAAATGGCTGAGAAAACGCAGTTCATTATGATCACACACAATAAGAAAACGATGGAAATTGCCGAAGCTCTTTATGGGGTCACGATGGAGAGAGCCGGTATTTCTAAAATGACAAGTGTGCGTTTGAATTGATACCAAAAAAGTTTTAGTGAGAGAGGGTCCTTTATCTCGCTAAAGTTTCTGACTTATTAATTCAAAACAAGGATGATTTGCAGAGAAAAACTTGGCTTCAAAAGAGGTTCTTCCACTGGGAAACTCGACTAGCTGATTCCACTCATTAGGGATGACCTCCCCACTCAAAATTGTCTTTAAAGAGTATCTGGTTTCACTCACAAAAGTGGCTTCTCGAATATAGAACTCTTGATCCGAAGCCCAGATGACAAACCCTCCCGGTTTTAAAATTCGGATAAGGTGGGGCATAACCGTATGTAGGTACCACCGGTTTTTTCTGTGCGCATTTTTGGGCCATGGGCAGGGGTACAAAATATAGATACGCTCGACAGATTCAGAAGGGATTCCGGTAATTAAAGCTGGAATTGCATTGCCTCGAAACCCTTGAATATTGGTCAGTTGGGACTTTACAAACTTTTGGATCATTCGACCCGAACGGATTTTACATCTTTCAATAGCAATCAGATGCGCTTCAGGATTTTTTTTGGCCAAGTCTAAAAAATATCCCCCCGTTCCAGAGCCAATCTCAAGCCAGATTTTGGGATGCTTTTCAAAGATCTCTCTTGGAATAGGTGTGTGCCCCTTATCTAACCAGTACTTTTCATTGCGGGCTTGAACTTCTTCTCGTTGCTTAAGATCCCAAGTGGTTTGAGCAAGATTAGCAGTGGGTGAGGCGATCTTAGCCCAGGGTCTAAACCGGGGGTTCGTAACATCGGCGGCATCGGGCTTCATAAAACTCATCGGCTCCTACTAGCACCTGACTTTGACAGTTTTCAAGATTGTCCAGTTTTCGTCTTTGGGTGCGGCTAGCGGTATTACCACAAACGGTACAAATCGCCGACATTTTAGTAACGAATTCAGCCGTCGCCATCAAAAGAGGCATCGGACCGAACGGAACCCCTCGGTAATCTAAGTCCAAACCCGCAATGATGACCCTTAAGCCTCGATTAGCGAGGCGCTGGCTAATTTCTACAATAGTGGGCGAGAAAAACTGAGCTTCATCAATAGCAACGACACGGGTGTTATCATCCAAGCATGTCATTATCTCTTCGATATTATTTATGTTTTGAGCATCAACTCTCATCGATGAGTGACTTGTGACATGCTCTTTAGAATATCGATTATCGATAATAGGCTTAAAAATTTGAACTTTTTGCTTGGCTATTTGGACTCGTTTAATTCTTCGTATGAGCTCTTCGGTTTTTCCGCTAAACATAGAGCCGCAAATGACTTCAACCCATCCCGAATTCCAAATCGCTGGTACCTGTATATTCACTTAAATTCCCCCAATGAGTTTCACTATAAAGGTTCGAAATTTGGCCGACAACTGTGATTTTTAGATGTGCCCAATTTAAAGGGGTTTTTAAGAGGTTGGTCCGATATGTTTTCTCTTAAATTGCATAGGCTTATAGAGGACCAAGATTACAAGATTTGATAAGTTTTCTTGGAGTTTTATTTAATAATTCACCCGATCGTCAAACAGCCAATAAACTCCGCGCCGCGAACGAACTTCAGGGCCGTTTGAATCTCTTAAAAAGGGCACTTAAAGTGATAAGATATGTAACTTTTCACGATTTCACCTTGCCGAAAATCTAGGTCTTATGATTGAGTAAGGTCCATGACTTTAGAGGCAGTAAATTTTCAAAAATCTTGGCCCCTTGCGGCTCAGATTGGACGAACTTGGTTTCGTTGGCGTAGTTTTTCACCCGTACCTCTCTTTTTGATGTTGTTTTTGCTCCCATCTGATTTTTCTTGGTCGACTAACCAGTACACCCTTCTCATCCTTGGAGTCTTCTCGGCAGAGGCATTAAGGATTTGGGCGGTTGGTCATGCTGGAAGTAACACTAGAACTCGAGGAGATACAGTTCAACAGTTGGTTCACGCAGGCCCTTACCGATTTGTCAGAAATCCCCTCTATATTGCTAATATTGCTATGTACACTTTGTGCGGTTTGATTTTTGGTTTTGGCCTTCTAAGCCTTTTTATTTTTATTTATTCGTCTTTGGAGTACTACTTTATAGTTTCCTTTGAAGAGCAGGTACTTAGCCGAACCTTTGGAGAAAATTATTTAAAGTACAACCAACAGGTGCCTAGATGGATACCTTCTTTCAAGCCCTCTTGTGAATCTAGCGCTCATACGTTTAATCTTTGGAGAGGTTTAAAAAGCGAAAAGAGCACTTTTTATTCGATGAGCTTTATGACTCTTGGTTATTTCATTAAGTTCTACTTATTAAAGTAAAAAAGAGAATCCACCACCAAATCCGATCATTGTTTTTTTAGGAGAGTAGAGTTTCATTTGTAAGCCCATTCTAAAAGTTTCAGCCATTGGCAGGTCTAATCCCAAACCTACGACGGGTCCTACGAATTCCTTATCAACTTGAGCCATCCGAAAATGAATATAATGCAAACCTGCTAGAGCGTAAGCCCGTAAAAAAGGGGTGTAGAGATTAAATCGATAGTCGACCTCAGAAAGAATCAAAGTTGAAGTCTCTTGATTCGAGCCATAAAAAGCAGATAGCTGTAAAGTATCTTCTCCGATGGAGGCTCCTAAATGGGCGCCGGTTAGAGTTTGAGGCAGAGAAAGCCCGGCCAAATTATTAGGAACCAAAAACTCTAGATCTAGTCCCACAGGTACCGATTTAATTTGAGGAATAGATGATTCTACCGTTGCATCACGTACTTCTGAAGAGGCAAGGGTGAATTCGCAAAGGAAAAGAATAAATGTAATTAAAGTCAGCTTCCTCATGAGAGTCATCATTGTAAATAAAGTTAGCTATGTCTAGAGTTTTAATTAAAGTTATTTAAGGAATCAATTTTTCAGGAGTTAAACAACATTTAGGAATCTGCTTGCGTAAAATCTGAAGGGCTTTTTCTGCTTTTTCCTTAAAACTTCCGGTGCTTTCAATGAAAAACCTTCTGGGGTGCCCTTCCCAGGCTGCCTCAATTTTGGCATCTATCTCCATCGCCTCTTCAGCACTTTCCGTTCGTACAGGGTTTCTGCGATTATAGCCACGCTCCGCTGGCGGGGTTTTTAGATGAATTACAGCGTAATAACTCAAGAGTTCTTCTTTGTGCGAGATGCCGAGCTCTTTAAAAAAGGAGGCTTTTGATTTAGGCCAATAAGCCAAACCATCGAGAGTTCCTCTGTCACAGATTGCTAGAGCAAATTTTTTTTCTAGAACGACAAAATACTCCAATTCTTTTTGAATATGAAAGATGGCTCTCTGGGCAACTTTTCGTGCATTGGTTGAGTTTTCTCTCCAAAAACCACCTTGAAAAAGAATCGTTGCGGCTTCGGGGAGTAAGGCCACGTGAGAACAAAATTGCGTTCTAGCCATTTTGAGAAGAGTGCTTTTTCCAGCTCCCGGTCCACCGGTGATGACTATTTTTCGAAGTTTATGAGAGGTTTTGAAACAAAAACAGTTTTTTGTTGCAATAAAGGGGTTGTTCATAAGGTTAAGCGTTAAGGCCTGTTGAAAAGGTTATCCTGGTTTACTGTGTGTTGGCATCTAATATTATCTTTCTATAAAAAAATAATTTGCTGAACTATTGATAATCTTAATCTAGTTCCTGAACCTGACTGATTTTAGACTCTACAGCTTGCTTAAGATAAATAGGAAAAAAATGAATAGCGAAAAAACGCTAGAGATTAAAACGGCACCTGCAGCACAGTCTTTTGCGATTTTAATTTGGGGGTGAATGTCGGTGGTGACGTGGTCGCAGATAGATTCCAACGCAGCATTAATGAGCTCAAGAGCTAAAACCAGACTTGCACAGATGCCAAAAAGTCCCACCCAAAGAAGCGGCGGTTTTAAAAAAAGAGTGAGTGCTACAAGCCCTGAGGTAATCAATAAATGCGTCTTAAAACTCTTTTCAGATTTTAATGCAAATCTAATCCCATCCAATGCGAAGGTTAAACGCCGAGAAAAAACTTCATTTTTGTTTCTACTCACCTAGAAAGCTTAAAAGGCGACCGATATTTAAGCAAGTGAATCATGGGTGTCAGTCTCCCAGTAAGCTTAAAAGGTAGCGGTCACAGAGGTTTCACGGGGGAGGAGAGAGGGAGTTTAATTCCTATGTCTTTCTTAAGATTTAGGCAAAAAGTCATTAACCAAAGAATGAGGACCCCATAGGTTTTGTTGGTTTGGAGCCACGAATTGGGGTTCCATAGAACCTTGGGCCAAATATCATTCATACATAGAGTCACCAAAAAAATTCCTGTTCCCCATACAAACAATGAGATCGATTTCAGAAGTCCGGGTAAGCTTAGAATATAACGAAGAAGGAAAAGATAGGCCGGGGCACCTAAAATAAATGTGGGAGATTCTGTTCTGGGATTAACCAAGAGCAAAGTAAATAGCCCCAGCGAGATCCAGAGGTCCCAAGAAAAAGAAGAGCGGCTAAGTCTTTTAGAGAACAGAATTCCAATAGATAAAAAGGCTATGGGATAAAGAACAAAAGTCTTTGCTTCAGTAAACCCGATCCTTTTGAGAGTTGTTGCAATATCAAGAAGTCCATTGGTTTGTGTGTCTCTTTTGAGAAGAGAATACCAATCGTAGTGGTAGGTTAAGGTGTATTCCCATCCCCAAAACCAGAGAGGAATACTTAGACAAATGATTAGCCCGACACAAATGCCCTGAAAATACTTTTTTTGAGGAGATACCAATAAGGTAGCCAAAAAGATACCCGGAAGTATTTTGATATTTGTTAGAATGGCTAAGAGAGCCCCGGCTTCGAAATACTTTTTTTCTTTGTAGAGATAAAGTCCTGTTAAAGATAAACCCACTAGAGCAGCATTCATCTGTTGGTATCGGAAGGAGCCGTCTGCT
>Ga0194119_10007277_pt1 | contig 15674 bp, 11 predicted proteins | sample TA2MahC100mmetaG_FD_148620 | JGI IMG/M metagenome (GOLD analysis project Ga0194119, IMG submission 148620) | Freshwater microbial communities from Lake Tanganyika, Tanzania - TA2015018 Mahale Deep Cast 100m | ecosystem: Environmental > Aquatic > Freshwater > Lake | place: Tanzania: Lake... | reverse complement strand
CCGCGACCGGCCGCCGCGTGGGTGTCCGCTTCTTCTTCCGCTGCGCCTCGGCCGCGCTCGGGAGCGCGAGCGCCGCGATCAGGGCCAACAACGCGAGATGGCGGGGGAGGAGTCTGGGCATAGAGATGCAAGGTAGGCGAGGGAGGCCCGGGTATCAAGCGCTGGCTGGAATAACGGGTACTGGACAACTCGGGTGGTGGCAGGCACTCTCTGGTCACGGTGCCGGCGGGCGTTAAAGCAGCGGCGTTATGACTGTGACGCGGGATGGACGCGGGGTGAGAGCGCTGTCAACTTGCCTCTTGGACATTGCTCACGCGTCATTCAGAGAATGGATCTCGTTCGCACGGAAATCACTACGGAAAATACGTCCATGATTCGAAACCTATTGTCTGCGGTTGCGCGATTCTCACAATGGTGTTCGGCGGTGGCGGCCCTCGCTCTCATGTCCGTTCCGCACGAGGTGTCCGGGCAGGTCGAGGTGGCACCTGAAGCGGTGCTGCTTCGCGACGATGCTCCAGTGGGCCGCTCGGCACAGTCGGTCCGTTACAGCCCCGATGGGCGTATCGTGGCGACGGGCACCTACGACAAGATGTTGCAACTCTCGAACGAGGAGGACGGCCGCCTTATCCGTACCCTGAGGGGGCCAACCGGTGGGGCCCCCGCCGCCGGTCCCTTCGAGAGCGCAGCGTTCAGCCCTGACGGGAAAACGATAGCCGCCGTTGGCAGCGATAAGGTCGTCCGGCTGTGGAACGTCCTGACCGGCGCGATCATCCGCACACTCCCAATGCAAGGCCCGCGGGTGGATGGACTGGTCCCGATGGCCAATCAAGTCGCCTTCAGTCCCGATGGTCAGAAGGTCGCGGCGGCGCTAGAGGACGGATCCGTTCGCCTCTGGAACCCGACCACCGGTGCCGTCCTTCGGACGCTTCGAGGGCACTCGGTTGCTTGGGGGCCCTCTGCCGTCGCATTCCATCCGGATGGACGCCGGTTGGTCAGTGGTGGTGGTGACGGCATGCTGGCCCTGTGGGATGTGGATGCCGGGGTCATGCTGAGCGTCCTGGGTCACGATGAGGGCGGCATTTTCGATGTGGCGGTCAGCGCCGATGGGCGGATCATCGCGAGTGCCGGGGGTGATGCCCTCCAAGTCTGGGAAATCGCGAACGCGAAATCGTTACTGTCTCTGAAGGCCTCGGAGGAGGAGTACTTCGTAGCCGTGGCCCTCAGTCCCGACGGTCGCCGCGTCGCGCTGAGTCGGATCTACGACGGCGGGGAAGGGGACGCCACGGGGTTCGACCGTTGGCATGATGGCGACGCGTCGCGACCGCGCCGGGTCCCACGCCGCGACGAGGCGAGTGAGAGCGTCGAGGTCTGGGACGTGAGGAACAACCGACGGATCGGCGGGCTATCCCTCGGCGCTCAGTACTTCGACCTGGATTTCCGTCCGGATGGGCTGGTCCTCGCCGCAGCGGGCAATCGCGGTGACAGTGGGGGCGTCCTGCACTTCATCCTCGCCTGCCCGTTCGATCTCGAGGTCCTCGCGGCCTACCCTGAGATCGCCAAGCAGCTGGCCCCGCGAGACGAATTCGAGACGCAGCCGGAGTTCGTGGCACGGCTCGGGAAGGGCCAGCGCGCGTATCTCGACACGCTTCGGTCCCTGGAAAAGGCGGCGGCGCTGGAGCTCGCGGAGCGCGTCCGTGCCAGCCGCGAGACGGTGGAGCTTCCCGCCTTCTCCGAGGCCTCAGGGGTCACCCTCGGCCGCTATGACGCCGATCGCGGCCGCTACGGAATCACCGTGGATGGGCGCGATACCTCGATCGCGATGCCCCCCGCCGAGGCGCGGGAGCTCTCGGCGAGTCGGGAGCGCGCGATGATTACCGCGATCCGCCAGCTCTCACCGGGCGGGGAACGGCTCCTGCTCTACAACCGGGAACTGATCCACCCCGTCACACGGAAGCGGTATCCGATCGGCGAGCGATTGCGCCCCTAGCCCCATCGAGCCGGTCACCGGCCGTTTGGACGGCGACCGGGCCTAGCACCCCCGCTAGATTCCTCGCGATGACACCTTCGGTTCAGCGCCTCCTCATCGCGAACGTCGTGGTCTTCGGGCTGCAGCGGCTGCTCGGCGACGCGCTCGTCGAGCCCCTCGTCTTCGTCCCGCAGGCGATCCTCACCCGCCCCTGGACGATCGTCACCTACATGTTCCTGCATGGCGGGCTCGGGCATCTCTTCTTTAACATGCTCGGGCTCTTCTTCTTCGGGGCGCGGGTGGAACAGCGGATCGGGGCTCGCGACTTCGCGCAGCTCTACTTCGCGAGTGGGATCACGGGGGCGCTGCTCACCTTCGTCCTCGCCCCGTCGCATGCCGTGATCGGTGCCTCGGCGGGCGTCTTCGGCGTCATGCTCGCCTTCGCGCTCTTCTGGCCGAAGGAGCGAATCTACATCTGGGGGATCATCCCGGTGGAAGCGTGGTTGCTCGTGGTGATCACGACGATGTTCGCGCTCTACTCCGGGTTCGGTGGCTCGCGCGGTGGGGTGGCCGACTTCGCCCACCTCGGTGGGTATCTCGGGGCATGGGTCTACCTCCAGTTGCGCGAGCGGTACTCAGCCAAGCGACGTTTCCAGCAGCGCATGCGGCAGGCGCCACAGGTGTCGGATCGGGTGGTGCGGATGCCGCCGAGTGACCTCCGGCTCGAGGGCGTGCATGCGCTCACGCGGGAGGAGGTGGACCGGATCCTGGATAAGATCTCGGCGCAGGGGAAGGGGAGTCTCACGAGCGAGGAGCGTCTCTTCCTCTCGAACTTCGTGCCACCAGACGACCGGAAGTCGTGGGTTCAGTGATCGCCCGCTGAGCGATCGTGTGGGCGGATATCGAAGCACTCACGGCGCTGGTCGCTGGATCTGACGCCGTCCCTGTGGCGGTCCGAGCCCAGGGGCGAGACAAGACAGTAGCCCTCGGTGGCTGGTGCGCGTACATTCTCTGTCTGTCCGCAAAGTGCGGCGGACGGGACGTAGCGCAGCCCGGTAGCGCACCTGAATGGGGTTCAGGGGGTCGCGGGTTCGAATCCCGCCGTCCCGATGGAATTGAAGAGGAGAGGTTGAGTGGCGAAGGTCCCGGCGCACGGCGTCTGGACCTTTGTCGTTTGATCCCTTGAAACCGCCGTCACATATCGCCACCCTAGATCCAATGCGAATCGTGTCAGACGCACCGTGCAGGTTGCCACATCCTCGCAGGTGGTCCTACCTACTGTCCCTCATCGTTGTGGGGTGGGGATGCGAGGTGCCGCGGAGCCTCCCGGAGGCGCAGGCGGAGGCCCCGGGCACGCCGAGCGTGGCCGCGGCGGAGTGGGCCCCCGCTTCCGGTATCGGTCACTCTATCACGGCGGACAGCGTGCAGGGGCTCGTCATGTTCCGCGGCAACGCGACGCGGTCGTATTACGGCCGTGGTCCGGTCCCCTCGAATCCTCGGATCCTCTGGCGCGTCCCGGGCCGCGCGATGTGCGCGACCTCGTGGGTCAATCGCGAGCCTCGCGAGTGGTGTGGGACCGGTTGGACCGGGCAACCGTCTGTGATCGAACGGGGTGGTCGGACGGAGGTGATCGTCGGTGCCTATGATCGACAGGTCCATTTCCTCGATGCGGCCACGGGGGCGCCGCTGCGGCCGAGTCTGTCGGTGGGCGACATCATCAAGGGGAGCGTCACCGTCGATCCGGACGGCTATCCCTTGGTGTATTCGGGATCACGCGATGGCAATTTCCGCATCATCGCCATCGATCGGCCTCGCCCGACCACGGTGTGGTCGCTCCCGGCCTCGAGCGCCCCTCGGCCCATGTGGAACGATGACTGGGATGGGAACGCCGTCGTCCTCCGTGACCATCTCTTCGAGGGAGGGGAGAACGGCTGGTTCTACATCGTTCGCCTGAACCGGCGCTACGATGCATCAGGGCTCGTCCAGGTCGATCCCACGATCGTCTTCTTGGCTCCCGGGTTCGATGACGAACAGCTCCGCGCTCTGGGCGATCGGGATGTGAGCATCGAAAATTCCGTCGTGCTCTTCGGCAATCGGGCGTACATCGGCAACAGCGGCGGGCTCATCAGCGGGTTCGATCTCACCCATCTCGTGACCGACCCCTCGCGCGTCACGCGGACCTTCCGGTTCTGGGGCGGCGACGACATCAACGCGACGATGGTGGTGGATGAGCGAGGGATGCTCTATGTGGGCGCGGAGGATCAACGGTCCAACGCTCGGATGCGAGAGATGGGGCAGCTGTACAGTCTCGATCCCTCACGGCCGGAGCACCCGGTGCGCTGGAAGCGCACGGTGCCTCGTGGGTCGGACTTCGGCGGGGTGTACGCCACCCCGGCGTTATACGGCTCGCTCCTCTTGGTCCCGACGAATGCCGGGGTCCTCCTGGCGGTCGATCGCGATTCGGGAGCGGAGCGGTGGCGACTCTCGTTGGGCTGGCATGCCTGGAGTTCCCCGGTCGTGGTGGACTCGACGCTGATCGTGGCCGACTGTCAGGGGCGCATCCAGGCCTTTGACATGCGCCAACCGAACGCCACGCCGCCGCTCCGCTGGGCGGTGACCATCCCCTCGCGCGCCTGCATCGAGAGCACGCCGGCCCTCTGGCGCGGCCGTCTGTACGTCGGGGCCCGTGATGGGTTCTTCTACGCGCTGGGCGACGGATGATTCTCTACGACCGGAGATCCGATGCGCACCTCCCGTAGCGGGTCAGGGCGCCGGAAGTCGGGCACCTTGTCGTCGCCGGGATAGGAATTTCAATCGGGGTGGGCCGTCGATCCGTGGATCATACGGCGGGATCGCTGACCTCGCCAGCGCCTCGTGGCGGGCGGCGACCGGTAGGATGGCCGCGCACGCCACTGCGCACGCCGAGCAGCCCCGCGGGGGTGCGGGGCGTCGGGGCGTCGGCGGTGCAGCCCATGGCCGGCCACAGGCTGGCCACGGAACATGGTGGCCACCAGACGACTTCGGAGCTACCTTCTCGACTTGATGGGCGTTCGCTCTTCCTTTCAATTGGGGTGATTATGGGACTCTTGGATGGTGTGCTCGGCAATGCATCGAAGATCGATGCCAGTGTGATCCAGAAGGAATTCAGTCAGATCCTGATCCCGGGCGAGCAGGTCGAGCATGCGTACCAGCTCATCCGCGACTATTTCGTCTTCACCGACAAACGCTTTGTCCTGGTGGACAAGCAAGGGATCACCGGGAGCAAGGTCGAGTATCATTCGATTCCCTACCGCAGCATCATCCACTTCAGCGTGGAGACCGCTGGCACCTTCGATCTTGATGCGGAGTTGAAGATCTGGATCGCGGGATCACCGACACCGGTCCAGAAGCAATTCAACAAGAAGTTGAATATCTATGAGGTTCAGGCGACGCTCGCGACCTATGTCCTGAGGTAGCGATGATGTGACGCCTCTGGCTCCTCGGGCTCCTACTCACAGCGTCGTCGTGTCGAGAGAAGGAACCACCGCAGCGGTCAGAGTCAGCGCCGTACCGAAGCGCACCACAAGCGCACGTCCCTTCCTGGCGGATGAGCGCGAAGGAGGATACGCTCATCATCGGCGGCAGTCCGGAGATCCGATGCGCACCTCCCGTAGCGGGTCAGGGCGCCGGGCGTCGGGCCAGCGCCTCCGCGAGGGATGACGCGAGCTGGCGATAGCCGGCATCCGTCAGGTGGATCAGGTCCCCAGAACTCAGTTGAGGCGTCGCACAATACCATCGTACCATCCCGCCGGTCTCCCCCTGAAGGGCATAGGGGTCGAGGAATGCGGCGCCATGGGCGAGGGCCGCGTCCCGCATCAGGTCGCGGACGTGGCCGACGTTCGGGTGGGACCGTCGCGCGGCACCCGTGGGGCCGGTGCGGGCGCCGCTGGAAGGTGGGGCGGGATCAGCAGGGCAGGCGATCGGCGGGGGCGGCGTCGGCCTCGTCCGCCGCCGGGTGCGCCTGGACCGCTTGGCCGGTCGTGCGGCCCGCACGAGCTCCGCGAGATCGGGAGGTCCGACCACGAGGAGCGCGGCATCCGGTGACGCCTGACGGACCAGTTGGATGAGGCTCACGAGATCCCGACGGAATCGGTCCGAGGCGAACGGGGCCTCGCGCACCGAGTTCGTGCCGTACCAGAGGAGGATGAGGTCGGGTCGACGAGTGCCGAGGAACTGGCGGAGACTTCCCGCCTCACGGACCAACGGATGGCGTTGGGTGGTGGCACCGAGCCCAAGGAGGTCATACTCGATCGTCGCGTCGGGACGCTCGATGGTGAACCCTCCGATGCGCAGGTGGGTCCGACTCGGCACGCGGATCCCGTCGAGGATGACGTCTCGGGTCCCCGCGCGGAGCAGGAGGACCGCGGTGTCGAGGGGGGCGTCCTTCTGGGGGGTGGTCGATCGACGGACGATGCGGTCGATACCCTCCGCCCGGAGGTGGAAAGACGCGCCCGCGGGGCCCGACCACCAGACCGTCAGGCGCGTTCCGCCGGGCAGGTCTCGAGGGAGCTCGAGGCGCATCGTCGCCGAGGGCAGACCGGTCACTGCGGACGAACCGCTCGGCCCCTCGATCTTGTCGATCGGGCCCTGCCGCCATGTACTCCGCAGCCAGCCCTTGGAGAGCTGGATCCGCACGAGGCCAAGACCGCGGGAATAGGGGGTGACGAACGCCGGGGCGACCGGAGCGCCCCCGCTCAACCGCGTTGCGAATTCGGCTGCGAATCCGCCCTGTTCGCTGTGGGAGTCCCCCAGGTGTGCGACCCGCACGGGACGTTCCGGCGTTCCGGCGGCGAGGATCCGACGGAGCTTCCCGCGGAGCGAGTCCGAGGCCACGAGAATGGACGTGGCGGGCGTGCGTGATCCCGCGATGTCGATGGTCCACGGTTCGGCGGTCTGCGCCCGAGCGACCCCTGGCCGAGCCAAGAGAAGTGGTGCGACCCAGGCGAAGCGAATCATCGACCGACGGGAGCGCAGCATCGGGGGAATATACCGCTGGACTCCCAGAGGGTGGCGGTCCAGCGCTCGCGGTCAACCCCGACAGTGTGGAGATGTTCCTTGTGGGGAACCGCGTCGAGGTGCGGCAGCTGCTGTTCGATCAGCGAACCTGGCAGCGGGGGCTGATCTACCTCGGGTGTCGCGGCTATCAGTCCTTCCGCGGATTGGACTATCCGCTGATGACGATCACTTCGGATGTGGGCAATGGGCGCCGCGTGCTCGTCATCAAGGACTCGTATGGCAACGCCTTCATCCCGTACCTCGCAGCCCACTACGAGCGGATCTGGGTGGTCGATTACCGCTACTATGCGGGGAGTGTCCAGCGGCTCATCGAGGCGGAGGCGATCGATACCGTCATCTTCGTGCACAATCTGCAGGTGCTCAACTCGGCGTATGTCCTGAGCCGCGAGGTCGCCTTGCTGGCCGGAGGTCCCCCCCTTCCGCTTGCGACACCGTCCAAGTCGGATTCCGCGCGGAAGGATTCGGGGCAGGTACGTGGCACTCCTCGCGATCGCCCCCGACAGCAGGGCACGATGCAGGGTCAATAACGCTCTTGTATTGACGCGCTTGTGTTAACGGTAGAGATGCGGGTCGGGGGCGGAGGCTCCATTATTTTCTGGTGGAGCGTGTCGGGCCGGCCCCACCTGCGTCTCCGTCTCCTATCCCTTGTCGACATGCTTCGTCTGATCCTCGTCCTCTGGTTCCTGAGCTTCTCTGGCGTCGTCGTGGTCTCATGGCCGAGCCGCCCTGAGGTCACCCACCCGGCGTCACGGGCGACGTCGCGAGTGGTGGCGGAGACGGGTCCCGTCTCCGCGCCAGACACGACGCCGCGGGCCATCGATGTGGCGCTCACGGATTATCTCACTTGGGTGGCGGGGACCTCGACGGCGGATTCGAGCGAGAGCTACCGGCGCTTCGCCGCTGCCTCCGCTGAGGCGTATGCGATATTGCGCCAGACCAAGCTGGATTCCCTCGCGGCGTTCCGCGATCTCCACCTCGCTGCGGTGCGGCAGGCGCGTACCGTGCTGTACCCCTTCGCGGGGGGCGATGCGATCTATCCCACGGAGCTTTTTCCGCAAGCGGATACCATCATCCTCTTCGGGCTGGAACCGATCGGCCGCGTGTTCGATTGGCGGCAGCGGACGATTGCCGAGCGGGCCGACTTCCTGTCCAAGCTCAGCACGGCCGTGACCTCTTCGAACCGTGCGGGATTCTTCTTCACCCTCGACATGGGGACACAGTTCGCCGATTCCACGCTCGATGGGGTCCTCCACCCGTTGCTGATGTATCTGGGGTGGCGAGGGCAGGTGGTCGTCTCGGCGACGCGCTTCGATCCGCAGACCCCATCGATTGATCGGCCTGGCGACCGCGTCGCGCGTGGGATCCGTCTCGTCACCCGACCGGCGACGGCCCGACGCGAGACGGTGGTCGAGTACATCCGCACGGATCTCAGCGATGTCACGTTGGCACGGGACTCCGCCCTCGTCGCGTATCTGCGGCAGTGGCACGATCCTGTGGTCTATCTGAAGGCGGCCTCCTATCTCCTGCACAACGCGGGTTTCTCGGTCGTACGTCAGACGCTGTTGTCGGAGGCGACGGCGGTCGTCCAAGATGACACGGGATTTCCGCTGACCTTCTTGACGGAAAGATTCGGGTCCGTGCAGGTGTTCGGTTGGTACGATCGCACCATCGAGATCTTCAAGGACCGCTTTCAGCCCGACCTGCGGGCCCTCTACGAGCGACCCGGGGTGCCCCCATTGAATCTGCGGATGGGTTACGGGGGGCGCCCGAATCTGCAGTACGCGACTGGGCCTGTGGGGGAGGCTCCCGACCCCTGAGTTTGACGCCGTCGCCTCACTGACCGGGAGCGCTGTGCCCTACTGAATACGGACCCGGAGACCGCGCACCTCTCCGTCGAAGGTCAGGATGCGGATGCGCCAGAGTCCCGCGCCGTTGGAGGGGATGGTGATCGAGCACCGCTCATTGCTGGTCGCCGAGGTGCCCGCGCACGCTTCGCCCCCGCTGTCGGGATTGGCGTTGGGCGGGAAGATGTAGAGGTCCGCATCCTCGTTCGGTGCGCCTCCGAAGGTCTCCACGCGGAGGGTCTGGTTCGGTGTGCCCCAGAAGGCGAGGTCGATGACCTCGTTGCTGCCGATCACCGGCACGACGCGCATCGCGCCGCGCGTCAGTCGCTCGACGACGGTGAATTCCTGCTGGGCGGACTTGCCGTTGTGGGTGCCGCTGATGACGACCGTGCCCGGACGGAGGAAGCGCACGACGCCCGTGGGGCTCACATCGGCGACGACGGCATCGCTCGACATCCAGAGGACCTCACTCGGCGCCACGGAGCTCCTCAACCGCAGCCGCGTGTTGGTCCCCTGTAACGACGGCTCAGCGGCGAACTCGAACGGGGAGGCGTCTTGCGGGCGCTGCGTCGCGGCGAGCGCGACCGTGATCTCGCGCCGGAACGCGAGGCGCTTGCGCTCGGCGAGGGCTGAGTCCAGAGAAATCTCCCGCTGGCGCAACATCATGTTCCGACGAACGGAGAGCTGAGCGAGCTCGGTCAACGTGGTCTCATGGTTGCGCATCGCCGAGCGATATGCGGCCTTCTTCACGGCCGACGCGAGCATCGCGACGCCGAGGAAGGCGCCGCCCGCGGCGGCTCCGGAGCACGCGGTCTGCACCTGCGACACCAAGGTGCCTGGGGCGTAGTAGGTCCCGCCGAAGGATCCGCCATCGGGGGAGGGGGCGGTCGCCATCGTCTGACATGGCCCAGACGAGCCAGCGAATGCCCCACCGCCTGCGGCCAAGGCCAAGAGGAAGGTTGCCCCGCCACTGGGACGCCGCGGCTCCGCCGGGGTCGGCGGTAGCTCGGGAATCTCCTCGAGCACCCCGCTGTACGATAACTGTCGCTCGAGCTCGGAGCGCGGGGGAACGGGAGGCCCTGGGATGTCGACGACATTTCGCATCTTGCGCAGACCGACCGACCACCCCGGGCGTACGCTGATCACGGTATCTCGAGCCTCCGGACCCTCGCCGATCCGGATCCGATGCATCGGCCCGGGCGTCAGGTCCACCGTCTGGGGCACGCGACCGATCACCGCGCCATTGACCGCGACCGGATCGGACGGATCATCCGACTGGATCGTCAGGGGCGATCCGCGTCGCCGCACCTCGACGGACGAAGAGACATCGACCTCAACCGTATCCGCTGGGGATTCCGAGACGCACTGCAGCTCCGACACGAAGCTGACCTGCTCGGCGGGGGCGAGGTCGCGGGACAGTTGGGCGACGAGGTCCTGATACTCCGCCGGGGAGGGCTCCACGCTCACGCACCGCCCGCCCAACTGCGCCCGCAGGGCCGCCGGCTTCACCCCCGTCCGCAAAATGCCGATGATGGTGGACCAGGTCACGGGGGCTTGGGCACGACCGACGGTCGGGCAGAGGAGCCCGCCGATGACCACACCAGCGAAGATGAACGGCTTCAGCGGCATTCGGTGACACTCCCCGTGGAGACAGAATGAATGAGGGTACACGTGGTCCCGCCAAACTCGATCTGCGCCGACCACGATTGCGCGTCGGCCTCGCGGATGGTGATGGTGACCCCGGGCCCCGTCGCGAAGACCTGCGACAGACTCGCGAGCGTGCTCGCGTACTCCCCCTGCTTGTTGAAGTACCACTCCTGAGCGAAGGCAAGAAGGCGTGTCTGCTCTTCGATCCGTGCGCGCACCTGGGGCGAGAGTTGGGCGGTCGATCGACGCCGCTGCGCCGATGTGTCGACGGCCGGCGCGCGCGTCGGAGCGTCGAACGCGGCCGCGGGCGGTGCTGCGGCCGCGATCCGACGCGGGGGGGTACAGACCTCTTCGGTGCGCCGCATCGCGCTCCCATCCATTGGCCGCGAATCGACCCGAAACCGCTCGACGAAGCCCGAGATCGCTCGACCAGCCGATGTATAGTACCTCACCTCGAGGAAGCGCCCGACCGACCGCACCGCGCAGATCGCGGCAGGGGTCGGAACGGTCCCCACCACGGGGGCATCCGCCGACGGGGTGCGGAGGATGGGGACCCGATTGGAGAGCGTGTACCACACCTGACCACCCGCGCCGGCCTGAGCCCGGATCGTGGTCGACAGTAGTGTGGTGGCGAGCGCGGCGCTCGCCAGACGGCGACCGATCCGCGCGACTCGATGGCACTGAGGGAACAGAATCGCGATACCTCAACAGAGAAGGGACTATGGGAATAGTGTGATGCGAGCGGGCGTTGGGCAACCGCAAATCGACGATCAGCGTTAATGCGCGCGGAGCTCGGCTCGAGGACCGCGGATTCCGCCTTGCGGTATCCGAGGCGTCGCGCGACGTTCCTCCGGTGCCCATCAGGCCGGTGCACCGATCAGCCCGGTGGCCGGACCGGCGCCATTTCTCAACCATTTTTAAGGATCCTGCACGCATGCGCATCACAGCAACTCTGCACGCTTGGCTCGTCGCGAGCGCCCTTTTGATGATGGCCACTCCGACGCTGCCAGCTCAACCGACCCCGGCGGTCGCGACGGCCCGCCAGCTGTTCTCTCTCGGGACGCGCGCGCGGGACCAGTTCGTCGAGGTGACGGGCGAGGTCAGTCGCTACGAGGGTGAAAACGCCTTCTACCTCGAGGACGATTACGGTGTCGGTCTTCGCATCGTGGTGTCAGGCCAGCGTCCGGCGCGAAACCTCCGGGTCGCTGCCGCGGGCCTGGTGAGCATCGATGAGAGCGGGAACCCGTACATCGTCGCGCAACGGATCGTCGACCCGACGAAGGTCGAAGTGGTGAAGCCGGTCGAGGTCGACACCGACGGGGATGGCGTGCTCGACCCCGCCGACCGATGTGCGGCGACCCCGGCCAACACGCGGGTGGATGCGGTCGGATGTCCCTTGCCGATCTGGGAGCGGCACCGGACCGCCATCCTCGGTGGGGTCGGACTCCTCGCCTTGGCGCTCGGCGTGGCCGTCGCCCTGCGCCGTCCCAGTGGCGCCCCAGTCCCGATGGGATCCTCGGCGCTCGGTGGGCCATCGGCGTCCGGTTCGGCCGCCGTGGACATCGACGAAGGGAAGACCATCCGCGTCGCGCGGCCCGATTCCTCGCAGGGCACATTGCAGATCCTCCCCGGTCGTCTCGAGATCACCGGTGGCGGAGACCAAGGGCGAGTGTCGGACATCCGATTCGTGCGCGATCCCATGGCGCAGGGTGAACCGGAGATGACGTTCGGTCGCGCGGGCTCGGTCTCGCCGACGCACATCATCCTCAAGTCGCAGACGGTCAGTCGACTGCATGCCAAGATGCGTTTCTCCGGGGGGCGGTGGACGATCCAGAACTTCTCGGACACGAATCCGCTGATGCTCAACGGGCAGCCGGTACGGGTGGACGCCCCGCCTGCGCCGCTCTCCTCGGGGGACACCATCGACATGGGTGAGGTATCGTTCCGCTTCCATGACCGGTGATTCGGGAATGACCGGTCGCGCATCGACCTTCGCGGTCGCCTTCACCCATCGCGGTCGCCGAGCTCGGAACGAAGACGCAGTCCGACGAGTCGATCTGCCAGACGGCGGGTTCTTGGCGATCGTCTGCGATGGGATGGGGGGGCACGCCGGGGGGGCGTACGCGAGCGCGACGGCCCTGGATGGCGTCGTGCGGCGGGTGTCGGATGGCGTCGATCCTCTGGAGGCCATTCGCGAGGCGAACGCGGAACTGTATGCCTACGCCGCCTTGGATGCGGCGCGAACGGGCATGGGCACCACGCTCGTCATGGTGATCGTCCGGCAGGGGGTGGCCTCCGTCTACAACGTCGGGGACAGTCGGGCCTACCTGTGCGAGCCCGGGGGGACCTGTCGTCCGGTGACCCGCGACCATTCGTTCGTCGCGGAGAGTGTCGCGTCGGGAGAGTTGAATGAGGCGCAGGCCCTCGCCTCGCGGTACAAGAATGCCTTGACCCGAGCGGTCGGCACCGATGCGGATGTCGAGGCGGACCGGTTCGGCCCATTCGATCTGTCCGATGGGTCGGTGCTGGTGCTCTGCTCCGATGGGTTCTACAAGGCGATACCAGATGCGCGGATCGGATCGCTCTTCCGAGGCGAGGCTCGCACGACCGTGGAGGATGTGGCCGAGGCGGTCCTTGCGGCCTTTGACGCCGGATCGGACGACAATATCTCGGTGGTGGTGGTTGGGGAGGGGGCGGTCCGCGCCCGCTCCGTCGCCGCTCGGTTGGTGAAGCTGTCGAAACGCTTGGATCGTCAATTGGCGCGGGAGGCACGAGCCGCCCGACGCCGCGAGGGGGGCGGAGGGGCGCGTCTCGTCCTGCGTACGCTCATTGCCCTAGGATTGGTCCTCGCGGGGATCGGCGCCTTGGTCGCTGGGCTGTCATCCGACGGCGCCACGCCCACCACGCCACGCGTGTCGTCGGAGCAGGCGCCGCCACGGGACGAGGAGTCGGGTCCGGAGCGGCGGTCGATCGAGGAGATCGTGGGGAGTGCGCCCGCTGCAGAATCGGCGTCGCGCGCCGCGCGGCGCGACGAGGCGCGGCGCGACGAGGCGCGGCGCGACGAGGCGGACCGCGCGGACTCGACCTCCCGTGGTGGTCGGCCAGCTGGGAAAGCTCCAGTCCCAGCGGAGGGCGAGAAGCAAGCCAAGGTCCGGTGTGAGGATCCCGCTAACAAGAGTCGACCGGAGTGCGCCCCATGATGAGTTTCACCACGCGTTGGCGGACCGGTTCCGGCTCGCGCATCCCTCGGGTGTTGGGTCGGCTGGGGCTCCTGGTGAGTTTCGTCGCCGGTGCGGCATCGGTCACGTGGGCCCAAAGTGACCCTCGTCGCCCCGCACCCGCACCCGCACCCGCACCCGCACCGGCACCCGCACCGGCACCCGCACCGGCGCAGAGCCTGGTCCCCGCTCCACCATCGAGTGCCGCCGGTGCGACGGGCCAGAAGAATGCGGGGGTGGCCCTGCTCCTCTGGGACGGCGGAGTGCCGTTGTCGATCGAGGAGGTGGCGGAGTGGGCGGCGCTCGATTCCGCGCTGGGGGCGCCGCTCCAGCGGCTCCTCATCACGGACTCCGGTGCCCCAGCGGTCTGTCCGGGTGGGGCAGCGACGTTCCTCTACGTGCTTCCCGGCGAGCCGATGCTCGCTGGTGGGACGGTGGCGCGAGTCGAGCGGGCGATCGCCGCCGCAGCGCAATGTGCCGACCCGCAGGTCGATCGGCGGGTCGATGCGATCGTCGTCGGGGCCGCTGGGCTCGCGCTGCGGGCCTACGTCCAAGGGTCAGGCTATCGCCGGGATGTCCGACGCGTCGTGTTCATCGGGACGCCGCATCAAGGCGTCCTCGAAGACTCCCTCGTCGCCGTGATGTCGGAGGCCCAGCGTCGGTGCGTGGCGTACCTTGGCTTCACCCCCGATCGCCGGTTCACGAGTTATGTCGCCGCGCTGCGTGGCATCGGGGCGGATCTGACAGCGCTGAATGCAGGGCGGGGGCGGTTTCGTCCGTGGCCGTTCGGTCTCGAGGTCCGCAACATCCCGCTGGACTATCGGCCCAGCGAGGAATCGGACTGCGCCGGGCTCTCGGAGCGCGGCGGGTCGGGCATCGCGACGGTGGAGCAACAGCGATTCCCAGTCGCGGCGCTCAGCATTCCTGGGGGCGGTGGGGTCCGCGACTCCGTCAGCAGGGCTGCCGCGCTCCCCTTCGTGATCGGCAACCGACTGACGGCCGAAGCCATCGCCAACCTGTTGAAGGGGATGCCTCCCGCCCCCGACGAGCAGATCGTCGCCTCGGAGACCGTCCGCCCACTGATCCCTGCGGCGTCCCCGCTGGATTCGCTGGTCATGCGTCAGGTGTGCGATGGGCTCGTGCCGCAGTGTCCGGATAGTCTGCCGGTCACGGCGTGGACGGTGGGAAACCCCGAGGGTCGGGTGCGGTTGCCCGTCCTGCGCGAGGTCGCATGGCGCCGTATCAGCGCGTTTCGGCAACCTGGGGCGCCGGACTCCACCATCCTGGTCTTGCTGGGGCGGCGGGTCGATCGAGTGGAATCGATGGCCATCACGTTGTCCGCGGAGGGTGGGCGGCCGACTCGACTGATGGAACGGCCCGGCGTGTTCCGGTTCCGAGATCCGGTCGAGGAACAGGCGGAGCTGTGCGTCCAAGGGGAAGGGGATCGCCGAGTGATCAGTCTCCTCAATCACTGTCGCGCGTTGCTCACCGCCGCGCTGCCCCCGTTGACCTCGTGGCAAGCGCTTCAGCTCGATCGCGTGGAGCCCCCAGGGGCGACGCCATCTGATCTGCCGGGGCGCGGGGTCCTCATCCGTGCGACATCCACGGCTCGCTTCGCTGTGCGCCTGCAGAGCCCGACCGGTGTGTATCCGGTCACGGAGCTCCGTCGGTTCGAGATCGAGGTCCTGGGACCGCTGGCGACGGATTCCGCCCTGGTCCGCGTCGGCGTCATGGATGTGGATGAGGTCGTGCGGTGGAGTTCCTGGGCCGCGCCGCTCCGGCGGGAGGTCACCCGGGGCTACACGCGTTTCCATGTGGACATCGACCAGTGGAACCTCGAGTCCGGGTTGGATGGGTTCTCCGGCTCGGGGACGCTGCTGCTGCACTTCCGTGGGGCCGTCCGGAGTGCGACCCCCCGAGAGGCGCCCCTCTTCATGTACGTCA
>Ga0194119_10007276_pt1 | contig 15675 bp, 12 predicted proteins | sample TA2MahC100mmetaG_FD_148620 | JGI IMG/M metagenome (GOLD analysis project Ga0194119, IMG submission 148620) | Freshwater microbial communities from Lake Tanganyika, Tanzania - TA2015018 Mahale Deep Cast 100m | ecosystem: Environmental > Aquatic > Freshwater > Lake | place: Tanzania: Lake... | reverse complement strand
TACCTGACGCCAGAGGAGTTTATAGACCGAGAGAGTAGGAAATTTTCCACCGGCATGCCGGTGGAAGCGGGATTAATTAACGCTGGATATTCCAATTTTTAGTGGTACTATAAACGGGGGAAGGTCAGTTGTACCCGGGAAAAATAGTCTGTTTTTTTAGAATGGAGGAAAGAATTATGAAAACAACATGTCTTTGGGTGGTTTCATTGTTTCTGTGTCTCGGATTTTGCGCCATTTCCTATGCTGACATCCAGGTCCTCGACACGGGGTACAAGGCAGAGTTATGGGTAAACCTCAGTTCTTCTTATATAGGCGAAATAAGAGATATGACTTTTGATTCCAGCGACAACCTGTATCTTACAACACGCTGGGCGGGTTCTGTGACCAAGATTGCCCCGAATAAGCAGGTAAACACCTCTTGGGTCACTGGTCTAAATAATCCCATCGGCATCGCGTACACAGGCGGTTCATCCTATGGTAACAATTTGTACGTTACCTGCATTGGTAGTAACAAAGTAGTCAAAATTGACATGAATGGGAATAAAACTGACTTCTGTTCACTCAACGGCGTTGAGGCAATTGAATATGACAGGACGGGGCAATATGGCAATAAATTATACGTCGGCACGTCAGCCCAAGACAGGATTTATTCACTTTCCACAACAGGAACCTCAACGATTTTCAGCAATAGTTTCTACAATCTTAGCGGATCTATTCAGGGGATTGGTTTTGCAAATTCCGTGGCATATAATTATGGAATGATCGTAGGGACATGGTACCCTTACAATCCTGACAAAAGCGGGATATTCAAAATCTTTCCTAACGGAACTTCTATCGCTCGGGGTGGTTCCAATTTAACAGATTTAGTCAGTGGTTTTTGTGTTGATTTTGATGACATAGGATTGTTCGACAACAATTTGTTTGCCAGAATTACGGAAAATGGAGGAGCCGATGGGGGTATTTACCGAATTTCTCCGGACGGTATTGCCTCTCTTTTTATTGCGGGAAATACGAGTTTAATGCCGTTTACCTTCGGTCAAGATGGGGCGATGTACCTGTACGATTGGACATCTCAGGCCGCTGGTATTTATAAAATTTCCGCGATCCCCGAACCGGCCACCATGTTTCTTTTAGGGTTGGGGTTGCTCGGTTTGCGCCGCCGTAAATAATTTATACTTCTCATAAGGATAAGGCACAGTCTTAAACCTGTGCCTTTTTTTATACCATAAACAACAATTTTGGTTTATAATTCGAAGGCTGGTTTAAAGGAACAGCGCGCAGGCCGTGATTTCTGCTTATTTTAACTACGGGTAGTGCCCGAATGGACGAGAAGAAAAATATCGCTTTTAACTTCGGTGAAAATTGGCAGTCATTTTCCCAAAATTCACTGGATACGGATAAATTCAAGGCCGCCGTAGAATCGTTACGGTATCTTATTGGACCAGACAATATTAAAGACCGCTCTTTTTTGGATATTGGATGCGGTAGCGGGATATTCGCTATAGCCGCTTCGCTGTTGGAAGCAAAGAAAGTAATCGGTATTGATATCTCTAAAGAAAGCGTTGCGGCATCGATGGCGAACAAGGACAAATTTGCTCCGCAAAACGACATATCCTTTTTTCATACGTCGATATTCGATGACGATATATTTACGTTTGGTACGTTTGATATTGTCTATTCGTGGGGCGTTTTACATCACACCGGCGATATGGATAGCGCTATCGACAGAGCTTTGCGGTGTGTCGCTGCCGGCGGTCTTTTTGTGATCGCTATTTATAACAAACACCGGTCGAGCGGTGCGTGGAAACAAATCAAGCGGCTTTATAATGCCATGCCGAAACCGATTCAGCGGCTTATGATATGGTTTTTTTATATGGTTATTGCATTGGCCAAGCTGATCGTAACACGGAAAAATCCTTTCGTGAAGAAAAAAAGAGGGATGAGTTTTTATCATGATGTTGTAGACTGGGTTGGCGGCTATCCATACGAGTACGCCGACAAAGAGGATGTTGTCAACAAGATGAAGAAAAGCGGATTTACGTGCGTCAAATTTGTTAAACCTGCGGTGCCTACGGGCTGTAATGAGTTTGTGTTTTTGAAAGACGGAGTATCACCGGCCCCATGACTGTTCCATTGCCAATACATATTTGCTTTGTTGCCCCCAAGGCGTATCCGCTTTTCAATCCGGTCTGCAAGGGTGTTATTGGCGGTGCGGAGGTCGATTTATACCTGCTGGCCGTCGAACTGGCCAAAGACCCCGCATTTCAGGTCAGTTTCATTGTCGCCGATTACGGGCAACCGCAAAAAGAGACAATCGACAATATCACCGTCTTCAAAAGCCTGACCTTTCGTGAAAATCAGTTATCCGGAGCGAGGAAAATCTGGCGGGCAATGAAAAAGGCCAATGCGGATATTTACGTTCAGGAGGCGGTTTCATGGGGAACTTTCCTTGTTTTTTTATTCTGCCGGATTCACGGGGAAAAATTTGTATACCGAACGGCACATTCCCGAGAGACAGATGGAACTTATGTGAGTAAGCGTCTGTTTTTGGGACGGTTATTTCTATGGGCTTTACGAAAAACAGATCATCTTGTCACGCAAAACCATTCAGACAAGGTAAAATTAAAAACTAATTTTGGTATAGAGTCTGAAGTTCTCCCCAATACGATACGATGTGATCATGATTTCTCTGGGGATCGTAAGTATGTTTTATGGGTTGCTCGGAGTTCCAGGTTTAAACATCCAGAGCATCTCCTGACTCTTGCGTCTTACTTCCCTGCGGAAACGTTTATAATGATTTGTCCAAAGGCAACTGAGGACAACCAATACGAACAACTTCAACGCAAAGCATCCGCTATTCCGAATGTCCGATTTATTCCACAGGTAAATTATATAGAAATTGACAAGTATTTTTCTCAAGCAAAAGTATTCGTTAGTACCAGCGATTCCGAAGGCTTTCCCAACACGTTTGTCCAGGCGGCGGCTGCCGCAACGGCCATCCTGTCGTATGCTGTCAACCCCGATGACTTCCTGACCCGCTATAACTGCGGCCTCGCCTGCGGCGCCGATATGGAAAAACTCAAACAGGGACTGGCGTTTCTGCTGGAACACAGCCGTTATCTCGAACTCGGTCAAAACGGCCGAAAATACGCCGAACAGACGCATGACATTACAAAAATCATCGAACAATACAAAACAATTTTTCGCAGCCTGGTCAGCAAGGAAACATAACAGCCATGCAAACGACGTCACAAACCATTGTGGATAGTCCTCATCGGTCCCTTCGGGTCTGTTTTATTTCGCTTTCTGCATATCCTCTGTTTAATCCGGATATACAGGCGGTGTTCGGCGGGGCGGAGGTGGATTTATATCTGCTGGCGACAGAATTAGCGGCTGATCCGCGCTTTGATGTGCGGTTTGTCGTCGGTGACTACGGCCAGCCGCCCATCGAACAGCGGCAGAACGTCATGCTGATTAAAAGTCTGGATGTCCGCCGCAGTTATTTTTTTAATGTCCGTAAAATCTGGAAAGCCCTTCGCCAGGCGGATGCCGATATTTATGTACAGGAAGCATGCTCGCTCTTGACAACAACAATCGCTTTGTTCTGCAAGCTCCGCCACAGACGGTTTGTTTATCGCACGGCCAGTAATAACGAAACCAATGGAACTTATTTTCGCCGGCATCCGTTTCGCGGATGGCTGGTTCGTTGGGCCTTTCGTGCCGCCGACACACGCATCGTTCAAAATCAGGAAGACCAGCGCCGATTTTCCAATATCGGATTAGAATCGACCATGATCCGAAATGCCTGTCGACTTCGGGAAGTCAAGCCGGCGAGGCGGGAATTTGTTCTATGGGTGGGACGCAGTGAACAGGTCAAAAGACCGGATTTGTTTATCCAATTGGCCCAGTCGATTCCCGATATTTCTTTTCTGATGATATGTTCTCGTGCCGCCAGAGACGAGCATTATGAAAACCTTGTCCACCTTGCGGCGTCAGTGCCGAATCTGAAGTTTATTCCAGGCCTGCCGTTTGAACAAATCGAAGCGTTCTTCGAAAAAGCGATTCTTTATATCAATACCAGCGACAGCGAAGGATTTCCAAACACCTTCGTCCAGGCCTGCAAAAGCGGAACGCCCATTTTAAGCCTGAATATCAATCCGGATGATTTTCTCAACCGCCATCAATGCGGCCTCTGCGCCCGGGGCGACTGGGGCGAATTTTTGAAAATGGCCCGACAGATGCTGATGCTGGAAACGGCCGCCAAACTCGGACAAAACGGCAGGCTTTATGCCGAAAAAAACCACGACATCAAACAGATTATTGAAGTGTATAAAACCTTATTTCTGAACCGGCCGGGGCGGGGCAACTACGCGCCTGCGTAAATTCAGGGTACGAATCACTTTCGATATCCCCCGGCAAACCGAAGCTGCCGCTGTGGGAAATACCGTCAGCAGGGTCATCCACACGCGATACCAGCCCGGATATAATTCGGGAAACGCTTTCAATAATTGCCGAATATCCTGCCCGCGGGCGTCAAAGAGCATCCCTCGAATCCACAGCCGAAGCATTTTTTGTACGGCCGGCTCAAACGCCGTTCTGCAATGATAATGGTCCGACAATTCGAGATGGCGGCGGATGAAATCGCCGTACACGGATACGTCAATACGTTGCTTGGAGCCGCTTTCCGGCGTTCCCAAGTGATAAATCGCCAGCGGCTGAGGGAGAAAACCAATTTGCGGATACCGGTATGCGATTCGCCACCATAAATCGATATCCTCGGCAATGTGCAGATTCACCGGAAACAAACCGGCTTCAAGCAGCAGGGGTTTTCTTATCAGCATGGTGTCTGAACAGCCGATAAATCCTTTGCGGTACGCATCAAAATAATCGTCGAAATAATTTTTGCCCCCCAGCAGTTTTTCGACGAAAGCCGGAGGGATTTCCGCCGCCCGCCGGTCGGCATAACAAGTCACATAATTGGCTGCCGACCAGACCAGATGGGGATTTCGGCTCAAGAGTTCGGTTTGCATCTTCAGATAATCCGGCAGCCATTCGTCGTCGGAGTCCAGAAACGCGATCCAGTCGCCAACGGCGGCACGAATCCCGGCGTTGCGCGCGGTACTGACCCCCGCGTTGACCTGTCCAATCAGTTTAACGCGGTCTGTGAACCGTCGAACAATTTCAGCCGTGTTATCCGTCGAACCGTCATCGACGACAATAATCTCGTCCGCGGCACGGCTCTGCGCCAGTACGCTGCAAATCGCTCTTTCAATACAGGCGCCCGCGTTATAGGCCGGGATGACAACGCTGATTCTCATTTCTTGCTTTCCGTTGAATCGACTTCCGTAATTACCGGCGGCGGTTGGAGTAAATTGAGTTTATACGCCAACTGTCTGCAAAACCTTCGCACCGGCGGCCCCACTCGGCATTTAAACCGAACCCAGTACGGCAAAATTTTACTAAACGTTATCGCAAATTGACACCGACGCCACGCCCGGCCAAAGGTTTTCATCTGTGGATGCAATTCCACCAGTTTTAACGCTTCGGCCTTATGTCCGTTACGCGCCTTGAGGTACGCGTTTCGCAAAGCCATCCGGGCTAGCAACTCCCGTGCAAAAGGCTCTTTTGTCGCGGGACAGTATTTCAGCAGAATGTCTGGCTCCAGCAGCATCGGATTCAGCGGATAATTGGCCGTGCCGGTTAATTCACTGTGTTGTCGATTATAGCGGGCCGACGGTTTTCCGCCTAAAACCATAAACGCCTCATTCAGTATAATGCTGGCAATCAAAACGGTATCTTCGCCGTATCGGCACCGCGACTCAAAAAATCCGCCATATCGCCGAGTCGTCTCGGTTCGTATGACCGTGGTATCCATCGTGAAAAAATACAAAAACGACTCTATTTTTTCGGCGGCTTCATTCCCGGTCAATCTATAAACCCCTGGTACAACGCCGCAGCGCGCCCAGTACGCCGTCATATCAATCTGTGCGGGCCATTCGTAATACATCGTTCCGACCATTGCGACGTTATTTTTTTGGATGGCCGCCATCGCCGTTTTTAGATGCCACGGATACCACAGGTCGTCGGCGTCAAGAAACGCGACATACGGTGCTGTTGCGGCACGAATGCCCGCGTTACGTGCTGCGCCCGGCCCGGCGTTGGCCTGTACAATCAATTCAATCCGCCCGTCCTCTTTCTGTATCCGCCGGACGATCTCAGCCCCGCCGTCCGTCGAACCGTCGTCAACCACAATCAGTCGCCAGTCCGCCAGTGTCTGCGACTGCACCGAACGAATCGCCCGTTCAACAGTCGCCTGCTTATTATATAATGGCATAATGACGTCAATTGCTGCCATATGGGTTAATTCATCTCCGGATGTTTCCGTCTTTCATTCCATCGCCACAATTTCGGACACCACGACCCGATATACGAAGTCACTCGGCACCACGGAGTCAGAAACCTTGCATATCGTTTTAATAAATATCGAACATCACCGCCCTGTCCGCCCAGCAAAAATTTATATATCCAGTGGCCCAGAATAAACCGGGCGCATAGATTAAATTCCGTCAATTTACCGGCTTTTTGAGCTTCAATGTGATGACGGGACATGAAAGAATCCACGTCGTCCGGCTGTAAAATAGTTTTTGTCGCACTGTCGGGTGTCTGGAAATGATAAATCGCGATGGGGTCCCAGACGATCGCGAGTTTCATATTCAGATACGCCAGGCGAAACCACACATCCTCATCTTCAGCAATTTTCTGTCCCTCATAAAACAGACCGGCATCCCGCAGTTTGTCCTTGCGAATCATCATCGTGTTGGTATTGCCGGCGGCGCGCAATCGATACGCCTGAAAATAACTGTCAAAATAGTTTACTCCGCCCATCTGCTGTCTCAGGTCGGATACCTGCGACTCGGAAAGCCCCGGCGATTGCAAATGATTTTGTTGGCACCGGCAAAACAGAAAATTGCCTGTCGCCCAGCACAACTCCGGATGACGGCCCAGAAGCTCGCATTGAAGTTGCAATTTCTCCGGCAGCCACTCGTCATCGGCGTCTAAAAATGCAATCCAGTCGCCCGTTGCTGCCCGAATCCCGGTGTTTCGCGCGGCGCTAACCCCCGCATTGGCCTGCTCGATAATTCTGATTTTTCCCTTATACTGCTTTAGTATCTCGGAAGTGGTGTCCGTCGAACCGTCATTGATGACAATAATCTCGTCGGCTGACCGGGTCTGATTCAAAACGCTCCGCAAGGCCCTTTCGATATACGCCGCCGCGTTATATGCTGGGATAATGACGCTGATTCGCATCTTTTAAACCTTTTACCTCGATGACCTGACGCGATTTTTAAACCGAAGATACCAATCCGCCACTTGTGGCCCGATGACCGGTACGGCCAGACGAAATTGAACTTCTCTGCCGAACCGCGGCGAAAGATAAGTCCCGAAACGGCTCATCAGGTCTCTCGCCTCACGACCGTGACCGTCCTGAATCAATTCCCGAATCCAGACTTCCAGCATGTGGCGGATACAGGGCATAAATGCCTCGCGCCGGCCATACCGTGCTGATAATTCCAGATGGCGTTCGACAAGCTGAATCATAAATTCGTAATGAACATTGACCTTGGTCGAACTGCCGACCGTGTCAAGATGATAAATCGCCAGCGCCTGGGGGACGTATCCAATTTCAGGATACTGATACGCAATACGAAACCATAAATCATTGTCCTGTGCCCGTTTCATCCCCGCGACAAATCCTCCGGTCTGCTCCAATACATCCCGGCGGATTATCACCGTAATGGTCGAAACAAAAAAACCCTGCGGATATGCGGCCAGATAATCATTGAAAACAATCCCACCCCGGTTTTCTTCCGGGATGAAATCTCGTATGGGATGAGCCGATTTTCGTCGCTTGAGGCCGGGATGGTTGAAAATCAGGTCGCAATAGCACCATGCAATATTCGACTGACGCAGCAAAAAACGGCACTGTTGATCCAGCTTTTCCGGCAGCCATTCGTCATCGGCATCCAAAAACGCGATCCACTCGCCGGAGGCGCTTTGAATCCCTGTGTTTCGCGCCGCGCTTGCGCCCCCGTTGGCCTGGCTGATTAACCGCACCTCCGACCCGAATCGCCGGACAATATCCGCCGTCCCGTCTGTCGAGCCGTCATCCACAACGAGTATTTCATCCGCCCGCCGGTGCTGGGCCAGCACGCTTCGCACGGCACGCTCAATCGTGGCCGAGGCGTTGTACGCAGCGATAACGACACTGATTTTCATAAGCGACAAAAGCCGGGCAAAATGATACCATTATTTCCAGAATACAACCCAACGCAGAATATCGTTATACGTTACCCACAAAAACACCGACAGCAGAAACACCAGCCCGACCCAGGTGATGATTTCCTGGACTTTGGTGTTCAGCGGCACGCCGCGGATTTTCTCGATAATCAGCAGCAATATCACTCCACCGTCCACAATCGGCAGCGGGAGAAGATTCATCACCGCTAAGCACGAACTCAGAAGACCCAGAAAATACAACAGGTCCGCGATGCTCTGCCCCGCCATCTTATAACTGATTGATGCTATCCCCACAGGCCCGCTTAGCGAAGACACAGGCACAGTCTTAGAAAACAATCCCGCGAAAGTAAGAACAGATTGCTCAATAAATTGCCATGTCCTTTTAACGCCCCAGAAAATCGCCTGCGAGGGATTCTTGGCTTTATATGTCTCTTGGTAAAATTCCAACTCCGCCGCCAGCAGCATTTCCGATTGCATGTGAATCGCGTCCTGTTCCGGCACATCGAAGCCGATTCCGCCCGCGTCCGCACCGGTTAGATACTCGATACTGATGCGCTGTCCGCTGTTTTGACGAATCAGCCGAATCACGTCATAAAAACTTTTTACCGCCTGCCCGTCCACCTTCGTGATTTCTGCCCCCGCCGGTATCGGTAGCGCCCCGGGACCCGTCGAAGATTCAATCGTATGCGCTGCCACCGCGTGCTCCATATCCAGCGCCGGGACAAATCCGAGCGTCACTCGTCCGTTATCGCCGGCTTTGACCGAAGGCTCCATCACAATTGTCGTTGACGTTAGTTTCCCCGCTGGGTCTTTACGCAGCACCACGAGCGGCAGCGGCTTGTCTTTGTGCGAAACAGTCTGGTCACGCAAATCCTTATAAGTCGGGTTGACCGCATCGCCGACCTGAATGATAATATCGTCTTCTTTCAGCCTCGGTTTATCCGGTTGCGGTTTTTCGTCCTTGATGCCCAGCCAATGCTTGATTTTACTCGTCATTCCGCTGAATGTCGGAGGTTCGGAAACCGCCAGTACCTTCAGCCGCGGCACTATCGAATACACGTTGGCCAGATCGAATTCATTGCGAAAATTCGGATAGTAGGGGATGCAAACCATCGGCGCCTCAACCTGGGCGGTGGTTTTGGCGCTGCCTGCTGGATAACAGCGCGATACCGTCAGTACAGCCGTAGGAGTCAGTGCCGCTGCCGCATACGCGTCCAACTGCCACGGCTTCGTCAGCGGCTTGCCATTCAGCGCGGTAATCACGTCGCCCGGACGGAACTTGGCCGTCTCATAAAGCAATTTGATTTTCTTGGGGTCTTTCATGCGCCGGTTGACTGTCGATGACGTCGGCTGACCGATGCCGAACGCCCGCAGGCCCGTAGTATTGTTAATTTGTTTTTCCGATACTAATTTCACCTCTGTGACCGAACCGTCGGATTTTTCCACTTTCATTTCTACGGGACGGTCTTTGTCGGCGAATGCCGCCGCCAGAACGACCGATGTATAATCGATGAAATTTTCCCCGTTGATTTCCACAATTCGGTCCCCGGTCTTCAGCCCCGCCACATCCGCCGGCGAATTCGGAATAACCTTCCCGACAATCGGCGGCGTCAGTTCCAGCCCATACAGAAACAGCGCCATAAACAAAATCATCGCGCCGATTGCGTTGAATACCACGCCTCCGGCCACCACCGCGATACGCTGCCATATCGGTTTGTTGGCAAACGACCGCGGGTTCTTCGTCTGTTCTACCGCTCCCGAATCAGACTGCCCAAGCATCTTCACAAACCCGCCGAATGGAATCAGCCCGATGCAGTACGCCGTTCCCGAATCCTCTGCGGCCGTCTCATCCGCTCCAAACTGCGGCAAAACACGAATACGAAACCCCTTCGCCGTCTTCTGAAAACTCAGCAGCGTCGGCGGAAAGCCTATCGAAAACATCTCGATCTTGATGCCGCACAGCTTTGCAATCAGAAAATGCCCAAGCTCATGGATCATTATCACCGCGCCGAATCCCAGTGCCGCCAGCAGAATCTTCCGCGCTGCGGCGGGATTCTCAACGGCCAGATAAACCGCTCCCGCCGCCAGGACAACCACCAGCATCGCATTCATCAAAGGATTCGGCTTTTTAGCCTGCGGGTTCTGATTTTGATTCACGTTTTGTTCACTCATTTGGGGTCTCCGGAGAAATTATAGCTCCAACCTACACAGTCATCGGCCGGCGGCTCTTTAATGTGTTCAATACCTCGCTACGCGTTAAGGTGTCAATTTCCATCAATTCTTCAAGACTCGGATTCTGCTTTACACAATGCCCGTTCAGGCAATGCTCCACCAACTCCAATATCGCTCCCAGCCGGATGCGACCGGCCAAAAATGCCTCCACCGCCGCTTCATTCGCCGCGTTCAGCACCGCAGGCGCCGAACCGCCCCGACGCGCCGCCTCAAATCCCAAATCCAGCGAACGAAAAATCGCGCGGTTGGGAACCTCAAACGTCAGCTTCCCAAGATGCGCCAAATCTAAACCCTTCGCGATCCCCGCCGCGCGGTGCGGATACGTCAGCGCATACTGAATCGGCGTCTTCATATCCGGCACGCCCAATTGCGCAATCACCGAACCATCGACATATTCCACCATCGAATGCACCACCGATTCCGGGTGCACCAGAACGTCAATCTTCTCGACCGGCACCTCAAACAATCGTGCCGCCTCAATCACCTCCAGCGCCTTGTTCATCATCGTTGCCGAATCCACCGTGATCTTCGGCCCCATCGCCCACGTCGGATGAGCCAGCGCCTCCTCCCGCGTCGCGTTTTCAAACGTCTTCTTGTCCGCCTTGCGGAACGGCCCGCCCGATGCCGTCAATATAATCTTCCGAACCTCTTCTGGCCTGCCCGCCAGCATCGCCTGAAATACCGCCGAATGTTCGCTGTCAACCGGCACAATCGTCGCCCCGGACGCCCGCGCCGTGGCCATTAATATCTGACCGGCGATGACTAACGGCTCCTTGTTGGCAATCGCCAGGATTTTTCCCGCCTTCGCCGCCGCCAATACCGCCGGCAATCCCGCGGCCCCCACAATACCAAACACCACAATATCCACCTGCGGCAGCGATGCGATTTCCACCAGCGCTTCCGCACCCGAAAGCACCGGCCCCGTAAAATGCCGCCGAATCGCCGACAATTTATCCGCGCCCGACGTAGCAGTCAGCGCGATAACCTCCGGACGAAACAGCTTTGCCTGCTGAGCCAGGATATCCGACCGGCTGTGCGCCGTCAGCGCAACAACCTGATACTCCGGCCCAAGCGCCTCAATCACACTCAGCGTATTCTGTCCAATCGACCCCGTCGAGCCTAATATGGCGATTCTCTTGCTCATAAACCCCTAACTATCGCCGAACCAACGCCCACTGTCAAGCAAAAGGCCGGATATTCCCCGGCCTTTCTTGTCGCCAATTCGTTAGATTATTCTTGTTTTGAAAATTGGAGTTTTCACATTTAGAATTTGTTTCGAATTTTTACCCGCGATAGCATCAGCGACGGCGGGTCGAACTTCGAGTTTTGGTTTTATCTCCTTGCCTTAGTGTTCATTCGCGCCTTACCCAATAAGCAATAATCAATTTTACTGTGCCATCATCTTTTCGAGTGTCGGCAGGATGGATTCGGCCCAGATGCGATAGCCTTTTTCTTCCGGATGCAGCAGGTCGGGCATAATGTCACGGGTCATAACGCCTTTGTTGTTGAGAAACTTTTTATTGATATCGAGATAGACAACCATTTTGCCGTCGGCCAGTTGTGATGCAAGCCGGCTGGCCTTGTCATTCTTGGCCCACTGGGGATTGAACGCGGCGTTTTGTGTCTTGTCCTTCCGTTGTTCGTCCGAGCCGCGGGGGAAAATCGCCAGCAGCAGGACTTTGGTATCGGGCAGTTTGGTTCGCAGCGTGCAGACAACAGCCTCGATGCCTTCGGCGATCTGCTCGGCGGTATATTCTTCTTTGTTGGAATTGTTAGTCCCGATCATCACGACGGCGACCTTCGGATTGATGCCGTCAATATTGCCGTGTTCCAGCCGCCACAGAACATGCTGGGTTTTGTCGCCGCCGATACCGGCATTGATGGGTTTATATTTGCCGAAGTATTCATCCCACACCTGCGGAACTTTTTCCCAGCCATGCGTGATGGAATCGCCGAGGAATATCACCTGGGCATCACCGCCTTTTTTGGCGCGTTCGTTGATGAGGTTGTATCGCGTCATCCATTTTTCGTCGCGAGGGACGGGTTTGATAGCCGCATTATCGGAATGGGCGATTTGTCCGGCCGCCTGGCTGCACGACAGCTTCTGCGAGGCGCACCCCGCAAGCCCATAAACGATCACACTGATAAGAACCGCCGCCAGTAAAACCTTGCCGTAACGTTTCATACAATTTTCCTTTCGTATCATAAACCGTTATTCTCGTCTGACTATCGTCTAAACTATCGCCGAATGAACGCCCATTGTCAAGCAAAAGGCCGGCGGGGATATTTCCCAATTCTCAATTTTACACTCTCAAGGGTGGCTCTAATAATTGCTTTTGAACGGCAAATAAAAGATTTTTGTTCTCCGGCAAGGAAGGCAAATCGAGCTTTATTTGAAGATAAAGAGCCTTTTGCCTGACGCCGCCGGATTCGATTTTGATTGATAATATATTCGATATTGTTTATAGTGCCGCTTAAATTTATTAAAGATAAAGGAGACTTTGATGGGCAAGACGTGGATTTGTGCGGGAATTGTTTTTGGGCTTGTGGTGTCTGCGGGTTTGTTTGCGCAGGAGCCGAATGAGGTTATTGTACTCAATGAGACTTTGAAAAAAGCCGAGGCGGGTAATGCCGATGCCCAATTCAATCTGGGCAATATGTATGCCAAAGGCAAAGGTGTCCCGCAGGATTATAAAGAGGCGGTCAAATGGTTTGCGAAAGCCGCCGAGCAGGGAGATGCCGAGGCTCAATACAATCTGGGCGTGATGTATGACAAAGGCAAAGGTGTCCCGCAGGATTATAAAGAGGCGGTCAAATGGTTTGCGAAAGCCGCCGAGCAGGGAGATGCCGAGGCTCAATACAATCTGGGCGTGATGTATGCCAAAGGCCAGGGTGTCCCGCAGGATTATAAAGAAGCTGTCAAGTGGTACACCAAAGCCGCTGAGCAAAGGCTTGCCGTGGCACAATACAATCTGGGCGTGATGTATGCCAAAGGCCAGGGTGTCCCGCAGGATTACAAAGAGGCGGTCAAGTTGTACACCAAAGCCGCCGAGCAGGGCCTTGCCAAGGCACAATTCAATCTGGGCAATATGTATGCCAATGGTCAGGGTGTCCCGCAGGATTACAAAGAGGCGGTCAAGTTGTACACCAAGGCCGCCGAGCTGAGAGATGCCGATGCACAACACAATCTGGGCGTTATGTATGAATTGGGTCAGGGTGTCCCGCAGGATTACAAAGAGGCTTTCAAGTGGTATACCAAGGCCGCCGAGCTGAGAGATGCCGATGCACAACACAATCTGGGCGAGATGTATTACAAAGGCAAAGGTGTCCCGCGGGATTACAAGGAGGCTTTCAAGTGGTACACCAAGGCCGCCGAGCAGGGACATGCCAATGCACAATACAATCTGGGCGTGATGTATGATAGCGGTCAGGGTGTCCCGCAGGATTATAAGGAAGCTGTCAAGTGGTACACCAAATCCGCTGAGCAGGGACTTGCTGATGCACAATACAATCTGGGCTTGAAGTATTATGATGGTCAAGGCGTCCCGCAGGATTATAAAGAGGCGGTCAAGTGGTGGACCAAAGCCGCTGAGCAGGGATATGCTGCGGCACAATACAATCTGGGCTTGATGTATGCAAATGGCGATGGTGTCCCGCAGGATTATAAACAGGCCTTCAAATTGTGGACCAAAGCCGCCGAGCAGGGAGTTGCCGGGGCTCAATCCGGTCTGGGCTTGATGTATGCCAATGGCGATGGTGTCCCGCAGGATTACAAAGAGGCGGTCAAGTTGTACACCAAAGCCGCTGAGCAGGGAGATGCTGCGGCACAATACAATCTGGGCAATATGTATGCCAAAGGCAAAGGTGTCCCGCAGGATTATAAAGAGGCGGTCAAATGGTTTGCGAAAGCCGCCGAGCAGGGAGTTGCCGGGGCACAATACAATCTGGGCGTGATGTATGCCAATGGCGATGGTGTCCCGCATGACTATAAAGAGGCGGTCAAGTGGTGGACCAAAGCCGCTGAGCAGGGATATGCTGCGGCACAATTCAATCTGGGCTTGAAGTATTATGACGGTCGTGGTGTCCCGCAGGATTATAAACAGGCCTTCAAATGGTGGACCAAAGCCGCCGAGCAGGGAGTTGCCGGGGCTCAATCCGGTCTGGGCTTGATGTATGCCATTGGCGATGGTGTCCCGCAGGATTATGTTGAGGCATATAAATGGTTTAATCTTGCCGCGGCACAAGGAGATGAATATGCAGTAAAGACAAGGGATGAGCTTCGAGAAAAGATGTCTTCTTCTCAGATTGCCGAGGCGCAGCGACTGATTAAAGAGTTTAAACCGAAAACTCAATAGCTTTTTTTGATTTTCTTTTTACAGGCGAACTTGTCCCCGCCCATCTTCCGGCAGCCGGAGGGAAATAAAGGCGTCAGGTACATTTTTCGCCCAATTTCCCTCCGCCCTGAGTCCGCCTCCCGGCGGATTTCTTCTCCCTGTATACTTGTGTACCTACATACCTATATACCTGCGTTTCGCCCGTTGCTGATGTGTCCATATTCTATAATCCCCCTCCGATTTTACAACCCTCTATTTTTCTTTTTCCGGACAATCAGGGCTGTCTTTGCTTTTTTCCTTTTGACCTTTTTTCCCCTCCTTGCGTCTCTTGCACCTCTTGCGTCTTTAGCGTTAAAAAATCTGTGTTAATCCGTGTCTTTCGTGGTTTACACCTTTGATTTCTCAATTCTAAATTCTGCATTCTCAATTCGCAATACGTTTTATCCAGATAAAACGTATTGCGATAGCACTATCCTGCTATCTTATAAAATTCCATAAATCCTTAATCCCTTTTGCGGCAAAGACTTATGATTTTCCCGCCCTCCAAAAATCACGAATTTTCGACACCGCCACGCAAGTCCAGCCCATATAGGAGACGCTTATTTTGCGCCTCGTGGTTCTGTCATTCCGGCGAAGGCCGGAATCCAGATTTTCTACGAACTACGAACTTTGAAAAAAAAGGAGTATGTTGTCGAAGAACTTGACAGAACAAGAGGCCCGTCATTCCGAACCCCTTGCGGGTGAGGAATCCGCTTATTTCAGCCGTCGGCCCTGCCGACTCCTTAATTTTGATTTTTGCACTTTGATTTTT
>Ga0194119_10007273_pt1 | contig 15677 bp, 9 predicted proteins | sample TA2MahC100mmetaG_FD_148620 | JGI IMG/M metagenome (GOLD analysis project Ga0194119, IMG submission 148620) | Freshwater microbial communities from Lake Tanganyika, Tanzania - TA2015018 Mahale Deep Cast 100m | ecosystem: Environmental > Aquatic > Freshwater > Lake | place: Tanzania: Lake... | reverse complement strand
CACCTATCGCATCCTCGAACTCGCGCTATATCACACACTTGGAAAGCTGCCCGAGCCGCCACTTGCCCACGAATTTTTCTGACGAGCCAGTATGTGAATATGGGCATACCGGTGCGCAGACGCAAATCGACATCAACCGCACCTCGTCTTGGCTGCTGACCCCTGGTGGCGGACAGTTCGTGATGAAGAGAGGCACGGCCACCGTCGACAACATCACGCTATCGGTCTATCAGGGCAACAGTGCGGCGGGAGTGTTGTTGGCGTCGGTTACGCTCACTACGACCCAGTTTTGTCTGAGCGATCCTAACTGCGGCCAATTCAGCATGCACCATGTTTACTTCCCGGTCCCTGTTGAATTGAGCGTAGGCTTCCAGTACTATGTCGCGCTAACTTCCAATGCGCAAGACAAGCAGAGTACGGCCTACTTTATCAAGAACAATGTCTTCCAGATGTCGGGTGCCAATGAAGTCCCCATCGTGCCCTCTCCGGTCTGTTTCGGCACAGACTGCGTAATCCCTCCGCCTCCACCCCCGCCGCCGGTGCCTGAGCCATCCACGTTTGCGTTGGCCGGTACAGCCATGGCCGGCTTAGCATGGGCTCGCCGCCGGCGGGGTCAACGCTAACACCCGGCGCGGGCTTAGCAGAAACGGCGGCGCGATGCCGAAGGTGTTTGACAGCGGCAGGTGCTCGCCGGCGAGGGGCAGGCCGAGCGCAGTGCGGCAGAACTCGCGGCGGGCGTTGATGCGGCCTGCGGTGTCGGGGAAGCGGGCCGCGAGTTCCGCGCGGAGCGCCTCGTCCGCAATCGCCAGCCCGTCTTCCAGGCGCGTGGAGAAGTACGTCTTGCTCGACGGAATCACGTCGGTTTGAAACACCATGCCGGAGCGGATGGGAATCGTTGACCCTGCGAAGATGGGCGAACTCACCCATTCGTCATAGTGGATGAGGTGGCCAGCATTGAGAAAGATGCCGAATCTCGAAAACGGCAGGCGCTCCTGGATCAAGTCATGCAACTTGCCGCCAGGCGTGCCGATACGGAGCGCCTCCAGCCAATCGCCCATGACGGCGTAGGAGGGCGCGGCGAAGGCCTCTACATAGTCGCGCGCGGCGGCGGGCAGATCCTCCGCCGACTCGTCCACCCAATTGGCCCGGCAAACGTTCGCCCCCCAATACGCCACGTTGCAGGACCACGGGTACCCGCGTTCGAGCCGCGCGCCGCTGGGACTGGCGAGACTGATGCGATGAGGGCCGGTCTTGAGCGTCGTGTGGCAGGAAAGCGGCGTGCCGTCGTAGCCGGCGTGCACGAGCAGTTCGAAATCGGTCATGCCTTCGCGCGCGGCGAAGAACACGCGGCGCATGGCTTCGGACGCCTTCCAGTTGGAGTGTTCAAACAGCGCGATCTCGGCGGCGGTGCAGTTTGTGCGCAGGCCGTGATGCGGATGCATCAGCAGATCCGTGGCGTCCTCCACCCGTTCAGCGGCGCGCACCCGCAGCGCGTCCACGATGTAAGCGGGCGTGTCCATCTGGCTGCGGTGTACATAGTAACGCCAGCCGGCTACGCCCACGCGGGCGCCCGCGCCGATGCCTTCGGCGGCGAAGATCTCCTCCAGCCCGCGGCTTGCATCGCGCGGCTGATCGAGCAGTGAGAAGGGCTGATAGAGTTCGTGCCGCAGTTCGCCAGCGCGCCACAGGGGGCTGATGGGCAGGTAGGAGACGCACTCGTTGCCGGTGAGCAGGAGCGGCGGTGCGGCTTCTCGGCCCACAATCAGCAGTGCTTCTTCAAAGCGCGGGTCAAAATTCGCCGCCCAGAGGAGATTGGCGGAGTGTTCGCGGTCGCCATAGAGCGCCAGATGCGTGAGACCCCGCGCGGCCATCGCCGCCCGGAGCGATGCCAGCCGCGCGCGGTACTCTTCCAGCGAGATGGCGGGTGGCGCTGCTGGCGGCGGCGGCCCGCAATGCGGCCAATCGGGAAGGTCGATCAACTGAGCTTACCGGAACATCTCTTGAGAATAGTGGATTCAGCCGATTTGCTAGGCTGAAAGGGACCCCATGGGATTCAGCATCACTCCGCTTCAGGAGTTTCTCGTCCGTCCGGCGTTGCCGGACGCGTTACCCCGGCTCGCCGAATTAGCTTACAACGTGTTGTGGAGTTGGGATCACACGATCCGCTCGGTGTTCCGGCGCCTGGATCCACATCTTTGGGTAGCTTGTGGACACAATCCGATCCTGATGTTGAGTCAGATTCCGCAGCCCGCGCTGCAACGCGCCGCGTCGGACCCGCGCTACATCGCCCAGTACCGGCGCGCCTGCGAGGCCCACGATTCGTACATGGAGCGTTATGCGTCCACGCCCAAGCAGGGTTTGACGGCGTACTTCTGCATGGAGTTCGGCATCGTGCAATGCCTGCCTGTGTATTCAGGCGGTCTTGGCATTCTGGCCGGCGACCATCTGAAGGCCGCCAGCGACCTCGGGCTGCCGCTGGTGGGAGTGGGGCTGCTCTACCAGGAAGGCTACTTCCGCCAGGCGCTGAACCCGGACGGCTGGCAGCAGGAACGCTACCCGGTGAACGATTTTTACACACTGCCGGTAACGCCGGTGGTGGATGCCAATGGGCAGGACCTGAAGGTCTGCGTGGACTTGCCGCGCGGCACCGTGGCGATCAAAGTGTGGCAGATGAAGGTGGGCGGCGTGCGGCTGGTGCTGCTCGATACCAATCTGGCCGAGAACACTTCGCCGGAGTATCGCGACATCACCGACCGGCTGTACGGCGGCGACACGACGATGCGCATGGCGCAGGAGATCGTACTCGGCATCGGCGGATTGCGCGCGCTGGCGGTGCTGGGGCACGACCCGACCACGTTCCATATGAATGAGGGCCACTCGGCGTTTCTCGCGATTGAACGCATTCGCCTGCTGATGAAGAACAACGGGCTGTCGTTTGCCGAAGCGCTCGAAGCTTCGCGCCGCAACAACGTGTTCACCACGCACACGTCGGTGCCGGCCGGTTTCGATCTGTTCGATCCGGCCCTGGTGTTTGAGTACTTCCACCGCTATTGCGAAGAAGCGAACATCCCGTTCGACACGTTGATGAGCCTCGGGCGGCGCCGTCCGGAAGATCACGGCGAGCGCTTCTCGATGGCCATCTGCGCGCTGAATACGTCGTGCTACCGCAATGCGGTGAGCCGCTTGCACGGTGATGTGTCGCGCGAGATGTTCCAGGATATGTGGGCGCAACTGCCGGCGAGCGAAGTGCCGATCACCTCGGTCACCAACGGCGTGCACCTGCCCACCTGGGTGAACGGCGAATTGGCCGCGCTCTACGATCAATACCTGCAGCCGGACTGGATTGAAAACCACGCTGACCCGCGTGTGTGGGAAGCCGTGCGCGAGATTCCCGATGCTGAGTTGTGGGAAGCGCACCGGCGCCGCAAACGCCGGCTGGTGCAGTTTGTGCGAGGGCGCGTGCAGCAGGCGGCCGTGGCGCGCCAGGCGCCGCCGTCGGAAGTGAGACGCCTCGGCGAAGTGCTGGAGCCGGATGTGCTAACGATCGGCTTTTCGCGCCGCTTTGCCACGTACAAGCGCGCTACGCTGCTGTTCCGCGACATCGCGCGGCTGAAGAGCATTCTCAACAATCCGGAGATGCCGGTGCAGATCGTCATCGCGGGCAAAGCGCACCCGAAGGATCACCCGGGCAAGACGTTCATTCGCGATATCTGGAATTTTTCGCGCGATCCGGAGATCTCGCGGCGCCTCGCGTTTGTCGAAGACTACTCGATCCAGGTGGGCCGCGAACTGGTGCAGGGCGTGGACGTGTGGCTGAACAATCCGCGGCGTCCGGAAGAAGCCTGCGGCACGTCGGGCATGAAGGCCGGCATCAACGGCGTGCTCAATCTCAGCGTGCTTGACGGCTGGTTTGACGAAGGCTACGAAACGTCGGGCGGATGGGCGATCGGTGAGCGCGTGCAGTATGCCGACGATCAGGACGACCTGCATGCCACGGCCATCTACTCGCTCATTGAGCAGCAGATTGCGCCGCTTTACTATCGCGACCGCGACCGCGGCATCCCGGGAGGCTGGGTGAAGCGGGTGAAGCAGTCGTTGATGGGCGTTTGCACGCAGTTCAACTGCAACCGCATGCTGACTGAGTACAACGAAATGCTCTACACGCCCGCGCATCAGGCTTGGACGGCCGTGCGCGAAAACAACTTCGCCGAGGCGCGCGAGAAGGCAGCCTGGAGCGCGAAGCTGTCGGCTGTGTGGGACCGCGTGCGGTTTGCCGATCCCGGTGGACTGCCGGGCGGTGCGATGCTTTCGGGCAAGCCGGTGGTGTTCCGCGCATCCGTGGATCTTGCCGGACTGAAGCCCACGGATGTGCGAGTGGAAGCACTGGTGGGGCGCATTAGCGCCAGCGGCCATCTCGACGCGGCGGAGGCCGTGAAGATGAAGCCGGTGGAGATCGCCGGTGGCGGCGGTGCACAGGTGTTTGAAGCAACATTCCTGCCGCGCCACACCGGGCGGTTGGGGTACGCGCTGCGCGTGTCGGCGAATCACTACGAGGATCCGTTGACGCGGCCGTGCCACTCGCTGATTAAGTGGTCGTCGCAGTAGAAACTCAGTCGTGCCGCAATGCCCGCAGCGGCTCCACCCGCAGGGCGAGACGGGCCGGCAGCAGGGCGGCGGCCCCCACCCAACAGCAGGTGGCCCAACGCGAGTCCGATGTGGACGCCTGCGGCCTAGCCACCGGCGAGTGGCGCGCTCACGCCTTGCGGCGCACTCATTGGGGCGCGAGCCATTCTTCATACCACGCCCTTGTTCCTTTCTGTTGCGCGCGGCTAACGAAGAAGGAAGACCGCCTGATCGCCGGAAACCGAGATTGTCCTTGGCGCGGCCATCGTCGTTGCCGATACAAGCCCTTACAGACCCGCTTGATCTCGCTGCCACCGCTTTCAAAGACCACGGTGAAGCGGCGATGCCGGAGGATTCGGACAAGGAATTTGCGCGCGCGTTTGCCGAAGGCGCGGGCGAGAATTTCGCCGCCAAGGCCCGCTTTGCAACCGGGGACGACGGCTCCGAGCACATCTGGATCGACGTTGAGTCGCTTGACAGCGGCATCGTGCGCAGATCGCTGGGCAATGACCCGGTGAACCTCGAAGGTTTCGCCGCCGGCTCACCCGTGCAGGTGGAAACCGCGGCGATTGAAGACTGGGCCTTCCTGCGCAATGGCGAACCCCAGGGCCTGTTCTCCGTGCCCGTGCTGATGGCGATGCAGGCCGAGCGCACGGGCGAGGCCAGCAGTCTGATTCACTAGTCCTGCGGCGGCCAGTGACGCCGCTCGCCTTGGGCGTTCACATACCCATAGCGCTCGCCGATCCGCGCCGGCGCCCAGCCGCGCTCCAGCGGATAGAGGTCGTCAAACTGCGGCGTCACTACCCAATGGCCGCGCGCATCGATCATTCCCCATTTGCCGCCCACCCTCACGGATGCGAAGTTTTCCTCAAACTGCCACGCTTCTTCGTATTCGGCCGGCCAAGCCAGCTTTCCGCCGCTTTCAATGTAGCCAAACAGCGTGGCCGTGCGCACGGGAGCGAGCGAAACCGCGCCGGCGGAAAACATGCGCGCGTCGGCAAACCGCGGCGCAATCGCCCAGGCGCCGGTCTTATCGATGAAGCCCCACTGCCCATGCTGCTCCGCCGGCGCAACGCCCGTGCGGAAATCGCGCACCGCGGAGTAGCGCGCCGGGATCGCCAGGCGAAACTGGCGGTCGATAAATCCCCACGCGCCTTCCTTAGTGAGTTGCACGGCGGCCAGCCCCTCGCTGAACGTGCGCGCGCCGAAGTACTGCGGCTCGCGTACCCAGCGGCCATGCGGATCGAGATACCAATAGCGCCGCTCGGCCAAGCGCGTGGGCGAAACTCCCTCGGCAAACGGTCCGGCCCACTCTAAGAACTGCTCGCCGCTGGCGATCTCGCCGCGCGTATCGATGAAACGCACGCCCCATCCGTACTCGGGCTCCACCATCGCGCGGCCTTCGTTGAACTCGTGGGCGTACTGAAACCGCGGCGAAATGCGCATTGCGCCGGAGTCATCCGCATAGCCCCAAAGCTTGCCCACCTTCACGGGGCGGAGCGCAACGGGCGGGTTCGATGACTGACATGACCAGAGGGCCGCCAGGAGCACGGCCGCCGCTGCTGTTGCTCGCATCGCTCCCAGGTTACTAAAGAATATTGGCGAGCGCGCCGCCGTCAATCAAAATCGTGGTGCCCGTGATGTAGCTGCCCGCGTCCGTCCCCAGCAGCAGCGCAGTGCCCGCGATCTCCTCCGGCTTGCCCCAGCGCTTCAGCGCCGTGCGTTCGGTGAACTCCTGCTTTTGGTCTTCGTTCAACAAGCTCAGCGGCAGTTCCGTGAGAAACGGCCCGGGCGAGATGCAATTCACGGTTACGCCGTAAGGGCCCAGGTCGAGCGCGCTCGAACGCGCCATCCCGATGAGTGCGGCCTTGGTGGCGCTATAGGTGCTGCGGCCCTTCTTGCCGCCGAGGCCCAGCACGCTTGAGATGTGAATCACGCGTCCCCACTTGCGGTCCATCATCTGCGGCAGCAGGCCGCGCGTGAGACGCATGATGCCGGACAGGTTCAGTTCAACGATGCGGTCCCACGCTTCGTCGGTGATCTCGTCGGCGCGCTGCGGGGTATTCGATCCGGCGTTGTTCACCAGCACGTCCACGCGGCCGAAGCGCTTCAGCGTTTCCTGCGTCAGGCGCGCGGTGTCGGCCCGGTCAGCCAGGTCCGCCGTCATCCACTCCACGCGCACCTTCAGTCCTTCGCCGATCTCGCGCGCGGCTTCCCGGAGTTCACTCGTGTTGCGGGAGCAGATCATGATGCCCGCGCCCTGTTCGGCATAGGCGCGAGCCATGGCCTTGCCTAGTCCGCGGGAGCCGCCCGTCACCAGGGCCACGCGGCCCGTCAAGTCAAAGAGATTCTTGTACATTGGTAGATTATGGCGCGATTTCAGCCTTGGAGAGGCTGGCCCGTTTCCATAGACCCCCTTTTAAACCGTACGTGCGGTTTTCCCGCATACGGCTTACCGATGATCTTCGCTGGAGTTGCTGGCTGCGGATAGCCCACCGTGCCTTGCGATTTGAACAGTCCTTCTAAGGACTCGCCCGCAAAAACGGAGGCTCGCCGCGGTGTGGGGCGCGAGTCCTTGTGGGCCTTGAGGGGCGGCGGCCCCTTTGCGGGCTAGCTAGATCCCCAAAGCCTTGCCTGGTCCACTTGATCTTCCGCCCTGGCCGCTGGCCTCGACGCCGATACCACCAGCGCGTCGACCGGCGAGACACAAAGCCGTCCATCTGGTTAAACTCCCGATCGGCATTCCCCGTCCGAAAGTAGTTGCCCCAGCCGCTCAGCACCGGGTTCAGTTCCCCAATCGCTTGCTTGAGGTCTTACCCGCGGCGCTCGGTCCGGTTATCTCACGGACACGGTCCCGGAGCCGGAGCCGTTGCGTCGCCTTCGGGCTCGGCCATCGCTGCATGAACCGCAGCCGCGGACTCCGCTGGATGATCCTCCTCTTGCGAATCGTGCATCCCAGAAACACAAAGCTCCCTTTCCCGTTCCGCAAATCCACCAACCGCGTCTTGTCCGGATGCAGCGTCAGACCAATCTGTTTTATTACCAGCCCAATCCGCCGCAGTGCCTCTTTCGCTTGTGATTCCGTCGCGCAGAGCGCGGCGAGGTGAGTAGGCCCGGGGAGTCTCACCCCGAGCCCCTCGCAGAACCGTACTTGAACGTCTCCGCTCATACGGCTCCCATCACAGAACCGCGCCGCTCTCCCATATGCCAGTGCGCCGACATCTTCGGATGGCGTCTCGAGATTCACACGATCCAGTGGTTCGCCCTGCACACATGTCGTCTGAGCTTCTTGTACTCCCTCCTGGCTCCGTGCGCTTTCGGCTTTTCAGCCTTATACGCCCGGTCTTTGCCCGACGAGGCTGCCAGGGAGGGTCTCTCCTGTTCCACGCTCTTCTGTCCCAACGTGACACCGCTCTCTACCCCGTAGAGATCCCACACCCGCTCCAGTTCCTGGATGCTGTCTGTTGCCTTCGCCGCGACATGACCGGCTCGGCTCTCTCGAACACCTTTCGGTTGATAATCTGACGAGGCTAATGCGTTCATTCATTAGATTGCGGCCCTCTGGTTTGCTCCCTGCTTGCACAGGCCTTTGACACCGCGAGAAGAACGCGTCTTTCAGGGCGCACCAAGTCAACACTCTACACAGAATGCACAACGAGCCGTCAGAGGCTTCCAAGTGACAAAAGCCGGGTCCCGCAGGACCCGGCTTCTCATTCACGCTTAGCTAGCTAAGCAACCGTCTAAACTACGACGTCCGCCCCGCCTCGCTCTTATCCGCAATCGCCGCCTGCGCTGCCGCGAGGCGCGCGATCGGTACCCGGTAAGGCGAGCACGACACATAGTCCATGCCTACGCGAAAACAGAACTCGACGCTCGACGGCTCGCCGCCGTGTTCGCCGCAGATGCCCACTTCGAGGTCCTTCCGCGCCGACCGGCCACCGTCCACCGCGATCTTCACCAGTTTGCCCACGCCTTCCTGATCCAGCACGCCGAACGGGTCGGCCGTGAAGATCTTCAGGTCTTCGTAGTGCGCCGAGAACTTCGTATAGTCGTCGCGCGACAGACCCATCGTGGTCTGCGTCAGATCGTTCGTACCGAAGCTGAAGAACTCGGCCTGCTCGGCCACTTTGTCCGCCGTCAACGCCGCGCGCGGCACTTCGATCATGGTGCCCACCATGTAGTGCACCTGGTTCTTGATGCCCGCCTTGCCCAGCACATCCTCGGCGATCTTCACCACGATCTCCTTCTGATGCGCGAACTCCTGGACGCTGCCGATGAGCGGAATCATCACTTCCGGAATCACCTTCACGCCCTTCTTGTGCACCTGCACCACGGCCTCGAAGATCGCCTGCGCCTGCATCGCCGTGATCTCCGGATACGTGATGCCGAGGCGGCAGCCGCGATGGCCTAGCATCGGATTGAACTCGTGCAGTTCTTCCACGCGCTCAAGCAGCGCCGGCAGGCCCTTCTTCAGATCGCCCACGCTCATCGAGTAGCGCGACGCCATTTCCTTCTTCGTCTTGGCGTCGGCATGCGGCAGCACGGCCAGATCCACCATCAGGTTCTCGCGCTTGGGCAGGAACTCATGCAGCGGCGGATCGAGCGTACGGATCACCACCGGGAAGCCGTTCATCGCCGTGAATAGGCCCGCGAAGTCCTTGCGCTGCATGGGCAGGAGCTTGCCGAGCGCCTTCTTGCGGTCCTTCTCGGTCTTGGCCAGAATCATCTGCTGCACAAACGGCAGCCGGTCTTCGGCAAAGAACATGTGCTCAGTGCGGCACAAGCCGATGCCTTCGGCGCCAAACTGCCGCGCCACCTGCGCATCGCGCGGGATGTCAGCATTGGCGCGCACGCCGAACTTGCCGCGGAACTCGTCGGCCCACGCCATGAACTTGGCGAGGTGCCCGGACTTCACGTCCGCTTCCTTGGTCTTCGCCTGGCCCAGATACACGTCACCGGTGGTGCCGTCCATCGAGATCCAGTCGCCTTCCTTCACCACGATCTTCTTGCCGCCGCTCTCCACGGTCGCGGTCTTGGTCTTCTCGTTGATCACCACCGTCGACGCGCCGACGATGCAGGGCCGGCCCATGCCGCGCGCCACCACAGCAGCGTGCGAGCTCTTGCCGCCGATCGCCGTGAGAATGCCCTTGGCAACGTCCATGCCGTGAATGTCGTCCGGCGTGGTTTCCCTACGCACCAGAATGACGGGCGATTTCTTTGACGCTTCCACAGCGTCTTCGGCCGAAAACGCCACGCGACCCACCGCCGCGCCGGGCGACGCCGCAATGCCCTTGGTGAGCTTGGTGGCCGTCTTCAGCGACGCGCCGTCGAACACCGGATGCAGCAGTTGATCGAGCTGCGACGGAGCCACGCGCATCACCGCGGTCTTCTTATCGATCAGCCTTTCCTCGCACATCTCCACCGCGAGACGCACCGCCGCCGGACCCGTGCGTTTGCCATTCCGGGTCTGCAGCATGTACAGCTTGCCTTCCTGGATGGTGAACTCAAAGTCCTGCATGTCCTTGTAGTGCTTCTCAAGACTGGACGTGATTTCGACGAGTTGCTTGTACGCCGCCGGCATCGCATCGCCCAACTGCGAGATCGGCTCCGGCGTGCGGATGCCGGCCACGACGTCCTCGCCCTGCGCGTCGATCAGATACTCGCCGTAGAAGGCCTTCTCGCCAGAACCGGGATCGCGCGTGAAGCCCACGCCCGTGCCCGAGTTCTGACCCATGTTGCCGAACACCATCGCCTGAATGTTGGCCGCGGTCCCGATCGAGTCCGGGATCTTCTCCATCTTGCGGTAGTAGTTCGCCTTGGGATTCCACCAGCTATTGAAGACCGCGTCGCGCGAGCCCACCAATTGGTCACACGGGTCCTGCGGGAATTCCTTTTTGGTTTCCTTCTTCACCAGGGCCTTGTAGTCCTTGATGATGGCGTGCAGGTCCGCTGCGTTGAGGTCAGTGTCGAGCTTGGCCTTCACCTTTGCCTTGCGCGCATCGAAGATGTGGTCGAACTTTTCCATCTCGATGTTCAGCGCCACTTCGCCATACATCTGGATGAAGCGGCGGTAGCAGTCGTAGGCAAAACGCGGGTTGCCGCTCTTCTTGCTCAGCGCTTCCACGCTCTGGTCGTTCATGCCGAGGTTGAGAATCGTGTTCATCATGCCCGGCATGGAGAACTTGGCGCCCGAGCGCACCGACAGCAGCAGCGGATTGTCGCCCGCGCCCAGCTTCTGGCCCATCAGCGCTTCGAGCTTTTCGAGCGCGGTCCACATCTGTTCGTTGATTTCGTGCGGCACCCTGCGGTTGTTTTTAAAGAAGATGTTACACACATCGGTGGCGATGGTGAAGCCCGGAGGACAGGGCACACCGGCGCGGCACATTTCGGCGAGGCCTGCGCCTTTGCCGCCGAGAATATCTTTCATCGAGCCGTCGCCATCGGCGGTGCCGCCGCCGAAGGCGTAGACGTATTTCTTCATATGAGTACTTTCAATCTCCTTGCGAGTCGAGCTAAGCAGTGGTCACGATTTCCGAGAAATCAGCAATGGTGGAAAACTCCGTCAGGATGCGCGCGAGCAGCGCGAGACGGTTAGCTCGCACCGCGGGTTCGGGTGCGTTCACGAGAACTTTGTCGAAGAAGGCGTCGACGGCCGGGCGCAGCGTGGCGATGCGCTCAAGCGCCGTGCGATGGTCGAGCCCGGCGAGATGCAGGGCTGAGGCCGCGGCGTCGAGGTTGCGCTCGGGCTCTTCGCTGAACAGCGCGGCTTCCACCGTGTTGGTGGCAAGCGCGCCGGCTTGATCGAGAATATTACGGATGCGCTTGAACGACGCGGCGAGCGGCTCGAAGTCCGCGGTGGGGCGCACCGCGCGTATGGCTTCAAGGCGCGCCAACACGTCGGGGAGCGTTGAGATACCCGCGGCCAGCACGGCGTTCAGTTCGCCGTGGGCAAAGCCGCGCACGTCGCGGAAGTAGTAGCGCAGCCGGTCCATAAGGAATTCGTTCAGCTTCGCATCGCCGCCGGCGAGCGAGGCAAACGGAACCGCGAGCCCGCCTTCGGTGAGGATCTTCACGACGCCTTGCGCGGCGCGGCGCAGCGCCAGCGGATCTTTCGAGCCCGTGGGAATCAGGCCCAGGCGGAAGCAACCGCGCAACGAGTGGAGTTTATCGGCCAGTGCGAGATACTGCCCGGGGGCGTTGCGCGGAATCGAATCTTCCATCGATACCGGCTTGTACTGATCGTAGATGGCCGTCGCCACCTCGTCGGATTCGCCCTGCGCCTTCGCATACAGCCCGCCGACGACGCCCTGCAGTTCGGTGAACTCCTTCACCATTTCGCAGGTGAGATCGCACTTAGCGAGCGGCGCGGCGTGGCGCGCGGCTTCCGGCGCGGCAAGCTCATCGAGAATCGCGAGCATCGCTTCGAATTTGTCGTGATACGAACCGAGGTCGCGCTGGAACGTGACGGCCTTCAGATCTTCCACGCGCGCGCGCAGCGGCTTCTGTTGATCCACGCGCCAGAAAAAGCGAGCGTCGTTGAAGCGGGCGCGCAGCACGCGTTCGTTGCCGGAGACGATGAGCCCGCCGGGGTCGCCGAGCGTGTTGAGCACGGCGATGAAGTGCGGCGCCAGCGTGCCGTCTTCGCGCTCCACCGAGAAATTCTTCTGGTGATGCCGCATCACGGTCACCAACACCTCGGCGGGCAGTTCGAGGTACGAAGCGTCAAAGCTGCCGAGAATCGGAGTGGGCCACTCGGTGAGGTAGGTGACCGTTTCGAGGAGACCCTCGTCCTGTTTCACCCGCAGACCTTTGCCCTCCACTAGCGCCGCGATGGCAGACTCGATCCGCGCCCGCCGGTCCGCCGCCCGTATCAGCACATGGTTCGCTTCCAGTTGCGCGGCGTACCTGGCGATCGACACCTTGATGTTTTTCTTTCCGAACTTGCGATGGCCGTGGGTGCGGTTGGAGGACGCAACGCCGGCCACTTCAAACGGCACCACTTCTGAGCCGAGCAGCGCGCAGATCCAGCGCAGCGGGCGGATGAAGCGCGGCGTACCTTTGCCCAGCCAATACATGCTTTTCGGCCACGGAATGCCCAGGATGAGCGCGGGCAACGCCTCGGCCAGAATCGCCGCCGTGGTACGCCCGGCCACTTGCTTCTTCAACGAAAAATAGTCGCCCTTCGGCGTCGCCAGCGTTTCGAGTTGCTCGACGCCCGCGCCGTTCTTGCGCGCGAAGCCCTGCGCCGCCCCTTCGCCAGCGGACTTCGGCGGCCCCATCACCACTTCCACCGAATCCTTCTGCCCCTTGGGCAACTTCACCGCAAGCAGCGCCAAGCGCCGCGGCGTGGCGTCCACCCACTCCACTTTGCCCGCGAGTTTGTTGTCTTCGAGGAGCTTGGAGAATGCCGCGCGCAGATGTTCGAGCGCGGGCGCCAACATCCAATCAGGAATCTCCTCCGCACCGATTTCGAGCAGAAAGTCCGGCATGGCTAGGCGGCCTCCTGCGTGCTGTTAAGAAGTTGCTGCTGCGCGTTCCACGCGTGGGCCACGCCCACGGCCAGTTTGCGCACGCGTCCGATCACACCCACGCGCTCGGTCACGGAAATCGCCCCACGCGCATCCAGCAGATTGAATGTGTGCGAACACTTCAGCACATGTTCATACGCGCCCAGTACCGGGAAGCGGCGACACTCAGCCGAGCCTTCTTTATGAAGTTGCGCCCAGGTGTCGATGAAGCGCTGCGCCTCGCGCTCATTGATCTCAAAGGTCTGCCACAGCGACGGCACGCCGACCATCTCGAAGTTGTAGACCGACAGTTGCTGCTCGTCGGCAAATCGCACGTCGGCGTAGCTGAAGCCGGGCGCCCACTGGATTTCGTAGACACTCTCCACGCCCTGCAGAAACGCCGCGATACGTTCGAGACCGTAGGTGAGTTCGGCGGGCACCAGTTCCAGATCGATGCCACCGCACTGTTGGAAGTAGGTGAATTGCGTGATCTCGAGTCCATCGAGCATCACCTGCCAACCCACACCCCACGCACCCAGCGTCGGCGACTCCCAGTTGTCTTCTTCAAACTTGATATCGTGCTTGGCCAAGTCGATGCCGATGGCTTCAAGCGAACCAAGGTACTGATCGATCACGTCCGCCGGCGTCGGCTTCAAAATGACCTGCAACTGGTGATGCTTATAGAGCCGGTTCGGATTATCGCCGTAGCGTCCATCGGCGGGCCGGCGGCTGGGTTGCACGTACGCAACGCGGTAGGGCTTCGGCCCCAGCACGCGGAGAAACGTCTCCGGCGCCATGGTGCCCGCGCCCACTTCGGCGTCAAAGGGCTCCTGGAGGATGCAGCCCCGGCCTGACCAGTATTTCTTCAGCTTGAAGACGAGTTCCTGAAAGGTATCCATTGCTGCGAGTGTGCGGTCGCTCGAAGTGCCGCGGATCGCGGATTTTCGAGTATTTTCAGAGTAACACACGCTCCGGCGCTTCGAATCGCCCTCGGCGCGGGGCTTGCGGAGAGGCGGAAGAGAGTGCCTTTAATTTTGAGAATCCTAAAGTACAACTTTAAGCAACTCAAATATCAACTGACGGACAATTGTTGAGTTTTTTAAAGTGGTGCTTTAGAATTCTCATATGCAATGGGTACGCCGAGTTCTCGAACAGACGCTGCTGGAGAGCGCCTCCGCCTTCCCCGCGCTGATCCTCACAGGCCCGCGCCGCACCGGCAAAACCGAGGCCCTGCGCGACTGTTTCGGCGTCGCCGAATACGTCCTGCTCGAAGACCCTGACACTCTGGCGCGCGTACGTTCGGACCCGCGCGGCTTCCTCGCCGATCTCTCTCTGCCAGTCATCATCGATGAAATCCAGAACGCCCCCGAACTCTTTGGTTACCTGCGCGCGGCGATCGACCGCACCAAGAACATGCCGTGGCAGTGGTTTCTCACAGGCTCCCAGGAAGCGCCGCTGATGAAGGGTGTCACCGAGTCCATGGCCGGCCGCGCCGCCGTCTTCCAGATGCTTCCGTTCAGCCGCATCGAATCCGACAAAGTCACCATGCTGCGCGGCGGCTTCCCCGAAGTGCTGGCCAAGCCCAAATTCCGCGACATCTGGTTCAGCTCCTACCTGCAAACCTACTTTGAGCGCGACGTCCGCGCGCTCGTCAACGTTCGCGACCTCGCCACGTTCCGCCGCTTCCTCACCCTCACTGCCAGCCGCCACGGCCAGGTGCTGAACCGCACGGACCTGGCTGCGCCGCTCGGTATCTCCGTGCCTACAGTGTCCGCTTGGCTGAACACGCTCGAAACCACGGGCCACATTCTCCTGGTGCCGCCCTACTTCGCCAACTTCGGCAAACGCCTCACCAAGTCTCCCAAGCTCTACTGGACCGACTCCGGCCTACTGTGCCATCTGCTCGGCATCCGCACCGGGCAAGAGCTCGAACGCTCCCCGTTCCTCGGCGCCATCTTTGAGGGCTTCATCGCCGCCGAGCTCGTCAAAAGCCAGATCAACCGCGGCCTCCGGCGCGAACTCTACTTCTTCCGCGACGAACAGGGCCTCGAAGTGGATTTCCTCTTCCCCGGCCCCAAGCAAACCCTCTGGCTCATCGAGTGCAAGGCCGGGCACACCGTGGTACCGTCCATGGCCAAGTCCGTCCTCGCCCTCGCACGCGCAGCCAAGGAAACCACCAAGACGCGGTGCATCGTCGTGCACCGCCGCCTGCCCGGCGCGCCCAAAACCACCGCGCTCGCTCCGGGCGCCGAGGCGGTCGACATGGATGACTTAATTAAGCTGGTGAACCGCTGAAATCGCCGCCGCGCGCGTCATTCCTTATAGGTGACCCGGGCGCCTGCTGCCAGAATAAGTCATGTAACCGGGCTCACATCGCCGCCCAACAGCCCCTTCCGCCCAGAAAAACAACTGAGTAAGCGCTGAGGGTAACACCCGAGCAATGGTCCCCGTATTTGTTTACCGGGTTGAGCGGCGTAGCAACTGCTGAACGTCGCCGACCAGCGGATAGACAAAGATGTCCTTGACCGGCTCCTTGCGAAGATTGAG
>Ga0194119_10007270_pt1 | contig 15678 bp, 9 predicted proteins | sample TA2MahC100mmetaG_FD_148620 | JGI IMG/M metagenome (GOLD analysis project Ga0194119, IMG submission 148620) | Freshwater microbial communities from Lake Tanganyika, Tanzania - TA2015018 Mahale Deep Cast 100m | ecosystem: Environmental > Aquatic > Freshwater > Lake | place: Tanzania: Lake... | reverse complement strand
CATCTTCACCGGGAAGCAACTGACGCTGAACTTCAAGACGGCGGCCACCGGCAGTGTGAAAGCCGAACTGCAAGACGCCTCCGGAAAACCGATCCCCGGCTTCGCACTCGCCGATTGCAAGACGCTCCAGGGCGACGCAATCGACCAACCGGTGACGTGGCACGCCGACCTGTCGAAACTCAGCGGCCAACCCGTGCGAATCCGCTTCGTCTTGGAAAACACCGACCTCTTCGCGATGAAGTTCGTGTGATGAGTTCGGAAGAGACTTCAAGACCCGCATACGCAAGATGGGAGAACGACGATGCGATTCACCCCGCTTTTTTCGCTGATGATAGTTGGTGTCGTGCTGATTGAGTTTGCTGGACGAGCCGTATCGGATTACATCGAGGTTCACAAGACGTCGAACGAGCGAGAGCGAAAAGTCGGAGCGGCCTGGACGACGCACGGCGGGGAGTCGTTGATTGCCAGGTATGCGCCGGTGAATATCGTCCCGGTTGGTTCACCTGCGACTTTGCAAAATCTGGCGCAAGGCCTCAAGTATCAGTGCGTCACGGCGCCCAATTATTGGGGGTGGAAGAACCCGCAGCATGGCGACCTGGGGCAGTTGACCGACGGAAAGATTGTCGAAACGTGGCGGACGAAAGCGGGTGAGATTTACTCTCTGCCCAGTTCGATGGGATGGAGCAGCACGGCGCCAATCGTTGTGTTTGATCTGGGAAGCGTGCAGTCGATCGGCGGTATCGGACTGCACACCGTGCTTTCCTTGTGGGGTCCGTGGTGGCCGGCGACGGTCACGGTGCTCGTGAGTGATGACAACAAGAACTTCTACCAGGCTGGTTCCATAAAAAAGATAACCCCCAATCAGCTCGATCCCGTCATCCCGGATGCTGCTGTGCAGGCATCGATCGATCGGGTGCTGACTGAGCGGGGTCATCAACCTTCCACGCACTGGCTGCGACTCAACGGATTATCCGGCCGCGGACGATACGTCGCGTTGGTGATGTCGCCAGTGGCGGACACCGGAACCATTGTGATCGACGAGGTGGAAATTTATCCCGGCTCAGCCGAGGCACTCAGAACGCCGCGACCGGCGCAGGTTTTCACCGAAGGGCCGGCAGGTTGGAAGAGCTATCGCCTGTTTCAGGCGATCGACGAGCGCGTCACGCGAGACATCGGTGCGCTGCGTGAGAGCGTTGGGGCCAGTTCTGTTTCGCAGGAGCAAAAAGCCGCCCTGGAACAAAAACTGCATAAGTTGGATGCCAGGCGAACTGAGTTGCCAGTGCCATCGTCGAAGGGGTTCCGGGCGATCTTGCCACTGAACGACTTGCACCGCGAGGTATTTGCGGTGCAAGCCGAGTTGTGGCGTGGGCAAGGCCTGCCGCCGATCGCGGTTTGGCATTCTCACCGCTGGGATCCGCTCTTGCCGATCCTGCAACCAGATCGGCAATCGGCCCGGCTTCGCATCGTGCTGGAGAAGAACGCTGTTCGCAGCGATGTGTTGAATCTGAGCAATACGGAAAGCAGGCCGCGGACCGTCAGACTGCGAGGATTGTCGAGCCAGCAATTTGATGTGTTCGACGTTCCGTTGGTCGATACGCACGCTCTGGAGCCGGTCGCCTCGGCATTGGTTCCTCTGTCAATAATCGAAGACGCCTGGCAGGTCGAGATTCCGGCAGGCATGACACGGCAGATCTGGATTCGCTGTCGGTCCAGGGATCTCCAGTCGGGGCGGTCAGAGTCGATGATCAAGCTGACGTCGCCGGACGATCCCGCATGGTTCACCGAGGTCCCCATGACGTTGGAAGTTGTCAACGTCCGATTGCCGGACGCGTTTTCGCTGCACCTAGGCGGATGGGACTATCCATCGGCGGGGACCTATCAAGTGACCCAGCAAAATCTGGGACCGTATATAGCGATGCTTCGTCAGTACGGCGTGAACACCACTTGGTCGTCCAACGCGCTGCCGACGGGGCAGTACGACGCCGAGGGAAATCTCGTCGCGCCGCCGTCCCGCGCGGCGATGGACGGGTGGCTGGCCCGCTTTCCCGACGCCAAGTTGTACTGTTCTACGGCGTTCGGCGACGTTGCGATGGACGATCCGCATCGCGACAAGAAACGTGCGGCCTGGGCGGCGGATTGGTCGGCATACTTGCAATCGAAACAAATCAGCCCGGATCGGGTGGCAATTTTGATTCGTGATGAGCCCATTAGCGAAGAGGAGCTAAAGATCATTTTGGACGTTGGCCGGGCGATAAAACGCGGCGAGCCACGCTTCAAAATTTTCAACGACTTGCACTGGTCCGATCCGACTGCGGCGCCGCCCGTCATTGACTCGGTCATGCGTGAGGCTTGCGACATCCAGTGTTTTGGCGCGGAGCATTACTTGAGGAGCGGCGAGGCCAACGCTCGCTTCATGGAGCGTCACCAGCGTCCTGATCTGCAGTGGTGGTGCTACACCGGCGGCAGCAGCCATCGGCTGGCCGATCCGTATGTCGCTTTTTTGCTGCGGTCATGGTTTTGCTTCGATCGCGGTCTGACGGGCGCTCACTTTTGGGCGTTTTGCGATGGACACGGTGGGTTCTCGTGGAATGAATATCTCAACGATGGCCCGACCCGCTCGCCGCTGTATTTGCAACTCGATGGCGTGCTGGCGAGCAAGTCGATGGAGGCCATGCGTGAAGGGGCGCAGGATTATGAACTGTTGATGATGCTTCGCCAGCAGGCGCAGCGATCGGGCGATGCGGCGGAAATACAACGAATACTAACCGACGAGGTCGCCAACGTGCTTCAGGCACACCGCGTCGATCAGTGGAATTGGAACGTCTCGAAGGATCGATCCGTTGCCGACGCGGTTCGTATTCGGGTGCTGCGACAACTTGAACAGAAATGACTGCGTATTGGAGTGTTTTCACCAACTGAAGACTCCCCATGAAGACGGAGCTTCTTACCTCGTTCATTAGGAATCAGAAGACAACGATGCGACCAATGTCACGATTGCCAGGAGCGCTGACTGTTTTTGCCCTGCTGGCGCTGCTTCGCGTCGATAGCAACGAACTCCCGATCAAAGACTGACCAATCAAAGCGGGCAACGATCAAGCCGATCACTTCATCCTGTTTTCATCCAACGACAACGGCAAGACGTTCGACCGCATCCGCGACTTCGGCGAGATGTACATGTCGCTGCTGAGGCTGCGCGACCAGCGACTCCTGCTCACCTTCACCGTCCGCGACCTGCATCCGCCGCTTGGTGTGCGTGCTTTGCTCGGTACTGAAACCGACGACGGTTTCGAGTTCGACTTCGCGCATGACCGGCTGATGCTCGATACCCGCACCCCCATCGGCAAGTACCAAGGGGGCGGCTTTGGTCCCACCGTGCAACTCGACGACGGCACGCTCGTCACGTCGTACTCATACCGCGGCGACGACGACAAAACGCATCTGGAAGTCATCCGCTGGAAGGCTCCGTCGACAAATGCATTCGGCGGGGGGCAGAAGGAAAATTCCGAGTGAGTCCGTTGATCTTGAGATATGCCGAATCTGAGGTCCGCCGTCCAGGTAGTCCGTCACCTGCCGGTCGCCTTAACATTGGGAACTCGGCCAAGTCGATGTTCATGTTCATAATTCGAGTAGGATGTTAAGGCGACCGGCAGGATAGAACTTACCATCCGCAATTTGTACGACGGACTTCCAGTCCGTCGTACCGATAGATTCATTTCTGCCGGTCGCCGAAAGTAACTTTGAAGTCCACCAAAACTCTTGCGATAGGAAACCGCATGACGAACGATTTGAGATATCGCCCTTTGCCACATGCCGCGCGGTCGGTTTGCAGCATGATCACGATCGCATGGGCTTTCGTGCTGGTTCTGAGTTCTCTGCCGCTTCGTGCCCAGGACGGCCTTGTGGACTGGCGACAGGGACGTGAATTGCACCCGGGATTGCGCTATCGACGTATTGAAACCGAGCAGCCGAGGAAGATGGTGGTGTATGGCGTGCGGGTCGATACGTGGACGCAAGGCTTACGCTTGCAGACGACGACTCGCCGCTCCGACTGGGTTGACGGTAAGACGGAGACCGATCGGCAAACGACACGGGACTTCTTGCGACAATCGCGGGCCAGCGGCTCGCCCATGGTGTTGGCGATCAATTCAGACGCTTTCTCGCCCTGGCCCGCGCCGTTCAATCGACCGACGCCCACAGACCTCGCCGGGCTGGCGGTTTCGGACGGGGTTGTCGTCTCGAAGGGGAGTGGTTCGCCCTCACTGATCCGCCGCAAGAACGGTGCCCTGAGCATTGAACCAACTGGACCGAACTTTGACCTGTCCACGATCGACCTGGCGGTGAGCGGATTTGGGATTTGTCTCAACGATGGACGACCTGTGGCCAGCGGCAATGATCTGCATCCGCGGACGGGGATTGGACTGTCGGCGGATGCAAGATACCTGCTGATGGTGGCGATTGATGGACGACAGCGGGCGAGCCTGGGAGCGACAACAGAAGAACTCGGGCAGTGGCTCAAGCACTTTGGAGCCCACTCTGGAATTAACATGGATGGAGGCGGCTCAACGACGCTGGCCTGGTGGGATCCGATGTCCTCCAGCGACGACAAGTGCCAGCTCCTCAATCGACCTGTCGGTAACGGCGTCAAGGCTGAACAACTGCCGACTGCGCTCTTCACTGCAACTGAACGGGCCAACGGCAACAACCTGGGAGTCTCTCTTGCTCCTCCTGCGACGACGTACGATCCGAATCTCTACTTGTTTGTGGATGATCATTGGATCGAGCAGCAACAGGGGTTGAAACGTATTCACAACCGGGCTCGGCCGCTCGACGAACCAATTGTCTGGCCGGATGATCCACGGACCGAGACCGATTGTGCCTGGGGCAACGTGATCCGCGAGGCGGACGGACGATATCGCCTGTGGTACGTCACGATGACGATGGGCCACAACAACGCTGGCCCGCACGAGATCGCCAGCGCTGGCGTCTGGGGACGCGGCGCGGACTTCACCTTTCGTCCACGTTCCGAGGCTGATCGACCTGTCGTCGAATCAATGCTCGGTAAATATGCCGAGTCGGACGATGGGATCACCTGGCGTAAGCCGAAGCTGGGGCAATTCGACTATCGCGGCAACAAGGACAACAACATCATCCTGACAGGGCACCTCGCGGCAAAACAGACCGACGGAGCGCTGACAAATTTCGACGGCTACACGATCCTGCGCGATGATCGCGAGCCGAACCCGGACCGTCGGTACAAGATGATCGCGCACTGGGAGTCGGTCCATTTCTGGGACAACCATGCGGTCAGCGGTTCGCTGGGGCGTCCGCAGGAGTTTATTAATCGCTGTGGAACGGCGCGAGGCGAGTACATCACCTGCAGTCCGGACGGCCTGCGTTGGGAGCAACCGCTGGAACGGCTGGACACTCTGCCGACCGCGGGAGGCGATCGTCTGCTGGTGGTCCCCGATCATCGCCATCAGCGCTGGATGGCGTATGTCCGCGCGGGAGGCTGGTCGTATCCATCGTTCAGCGTCAGCAACGACCTGCGGCAGTGGTCGGCCGCGGAACCGGCCAGGCGGATCACTCCGGAACTGGTCCGGGCGCCCGCCGTCGAATGCATGATTCCGTTCAATTACGGCAATCAGGATCTCGGCTTCCCCTGCGGCATGGACAAACCGAAGGGTGTGTTCACCGTGATGTTCGCCTCGCGCCACGAAGGCGGTGATTGGAACCCGGTGAACCAAACGGAGAGTGTCATCCCTCACGGTCCGCCGGGAAGCTACTACGCCACCGGTGCAGTTCCGTTGCACAACGAACCGATCGTGGTGGGGGATGAAATGCTGATCTACTTCAATGCCTTCTCGCGGAACCAACAGGAGCCATGCCCGTTTGGATCGCGTTCGATCGGCGTGGCGAAACTTCGTCGCGACGGCTTCACTGGCCTGCAAGCCTCCGCCAAAGGAACCGACGGGCAACTGACGACCAAACCGATGACACTCGTCAGCGATCACGTGCGAATCAACGTGGAGCAGCGCGGCGACGCGGGCGCTGTCGCTGTTGCCTTACTCGACGACCAGGGACGGGAGTTCCCCGGATTCGGGTTCGAAGACGCGATCCCCATCACGACCGACGCGGTCCGACACCCCGTCCGATGGAAAACAAAGACAGATCTTCGCTCACTGCGAGATCAAAAAGTCAGATTGTCGCTCCGGATTCAGGGTGGTGCGATCGTCTATGCCGTCAGCCTGGCTGATTAGCGGAGTCCCCCTCTGGAAAGTCCCGCCATCGCCAAAAGTGCCGAGCCTGCTGTCAGCAGACCCGCCGGGCAACGGCTCCTGGGTCGCATGTCGTACTCCATATTGGGTGAAAGTGTTCTCGATTGCCTGGTGGTTGGCGAAGAAATGCTCCAGCGGGGAGCCGAAGGTCTAACCGCCAAGGATTTTTAGACTCGATGGTGCGGTGAAGTCGGGCGAATTCCGCTTCCGCACGTTCTAGTTAGCTGCCGCCTCCGCCCGAAAATCGACATCACCACGAGTCGCGCCGCAATCGCGCGTTGCGAGAACGCGTGCGACGGGATTGTCTCGCCGCATCAGGCAGTCTCATGACAGCAGTCCCATGCCAGGCGCGGTTGGTCATTTGATTTCCACAATCCTCACGCCGCCGGCAAGCACTTCACAAGTCACATTGACGATCCCTTTTGCAGCGGGGTTGATGGTCATGCGATCGGTCGGTTGTAAACGATCTACGGCCGAGGAGACCGGAACGCGCGATCGAATCGTCACGCTGCGATTTTCGCGGTGATCGGTCGGTGTAATTCCCTGTTGCGGCTTGTCTTGCCCGGCCGGATTAAGCAAGGTCACCATCCATCCATTGGCATTGCGATTGACGAGCCACTGCACATCGCCGTCAACTTCGATCGGCATGAGGCCGCGCGTGAGATGAGCGATGAGTTGCGGCACGACGGGAACGGCTCGTCGATCGATCCCCAGTCCGCGCGGCACCGACAGGAAGAGGATGCGGCCCTTGCCGCGATCGGACGCGGCACAGAACACTTTTCCATCCTCCGTCTGTGCGAGCGGCTTCCATTCGGCCTGCCCGGCCGCAATCGGCCGGTATCGAAACCGTTGCGACGAGACGACAGTCGCATCGTCGAGCCATCGATAGTTTTGCCCCACGGCGGGCTCGCCCGTCGCCGGAAGTTTCAATGCGGCAACACCGGGACCGGTCAGTTGACTGTCGGTGACGAGCAGCGTGCCACCTTGCTGGACATAAGCATCGAGCCTTGCGCCCTCGGCCGCCGTCAGTTCAATGTCGCCGTTGGCGATGACCACGGGATAAGTGTCGATTGTCTTCCAGCGGTCGACCTGCGGAGTGGCGACGATCACATCGAACACGTCGCCGAAAATTCCCGGCAGGTAGACTTCGTTCGTGGCATTCATCGGCTTCTCGCTCTCCGATGCGATCGGATGGAAAGCGGCCCAGAACCACTCTTCGAGCATCTTTTCATGATCGCCGAACAGGAAACGCTCTTCATGGCCATGCCAGTTCTTGAACGAATTGGGCCAGAATGGTGCGGGTTCCCAACCGTGTGCGTAATCGACCAGGAACGCGACCGGTGTGTAGGGACTGCCCCGATCAAATCCCGCCGCGGGCGCCGTGGTTCGCAGGAATCGATCGACTAACTTGCCTTTCGGCGACAACTGCAACTCTTGTTTGCCGGCCGCTGCCGTTCCTCCGGGCTGCCAGAACTCATCGAATCCCTGTTCGTGATAGAACATCGACGCCCCGGCCATGTACTGATACCAGATGTCAAATTTGTACCAAGTCATTCCAGCGCCGGAATAAACCGAGTAATAGTTGTCGAGAATCGCCTGCGGCGAATGGTAACTGCCGCTGTTGCTGAAGATGGTCGAGGCATCGCCGAAGTTGCATGATCGATATGTGGCGGTCAGTTGCTCTCCTTGCCGCGCGATGCCTCGCATGAATGCCCATCGCATGTTCAGTACCGAAGATGTCGCGGCTGACGATTCGTAGCCGATCGTCCGGCAGCCCCATTGAGACAGGATCGGAGCCCACGCGATGTTGCCCACCGATAAGCAGGAAATGACATCCGCGTACGGATTCGCATCGAGATCTTTACCGTAAACGGCTCGATACTTTTCCCGATTGCCGGTTTGAGTCAGCGGTGTGAACGCTTCGACCAACTGCCGTCGCGTGGTCGCCTGCGCGGTCACGGCCCGCATTTCTTCGGACTTGGGGTAAAAATATCCGATACTTTCGCCGCTGATAGATCCGAGATAGCGATCGCGGTATTTGGCCAATAGCTGCTGGCCTGCGTCGCCGATCGGCTTTCCGGGATGATAGTTCATCATCATCGCCCACATGCGATCGGGGTTTTTATCCAACCATTGGGCGAATCGTTTTCCTGCCGGGTGCACTTCACCCGTCTTGGGATCGGTGGCAAAAATCCCCGCACCGACGCCGTGGAAAGTTGGTACCACACGCGGATCCGAGTAAATCGGCACGTCCGTGCGGCCGCCGTATTTTTGTTTGAGTTCTTTCACCGCATCTTCATCACGTAGTCCGTACGGAAATAGAACCCGATTGGGCTCGTCGCTCAACAACCAATCGGCATTGGGTCCCTCCTCGGCGGAATTCCACAGGTAGCGAAATCCCTTGTTCTGGAACGTACGCACATTCCACGAAGGCGGCAGGGCCGAGGGAGCCTGCTTATTCAACTCCGCGGCTTTGGAAAGCGGAGTAAGATCACTCAAGGGTTCATGGCGATAGGAATCGAGTCGTTGTCGGGTGGGATGCCTGGGCCGATCCTTGATCCGAGGACGAAAGCGTTCGTCGGTGGTCAAGACGATCGCATCGATCTGTCTGGGTTGCGGGCATTTCTGCGTCGAAAGCAGACTCAAGGTTGCAACGCCCGCTTTCAGCGACGCTTCGCGACGATCCCAGGCGAAAGCCCAGCCCCAGTACAGCTTGGATTCGTTGTCTTCGTCGATCACCGCGTGGACCCCATAGTCACCCTGCCACGCTGCGGCGCCGGGTTGTTCGATGCGAATCGAAAACGGTTCCGGTTGCTCGCGCCAATCGCCGTAGCGAACCCAGACGAAATAACGGCCTTCAGCCGGAACGTCGATGCTGGTTTTCGCCGTCGCGCGATCATCATCCGCCGCGGTCGCAATCGACAGGAATCCGCTTTCGCCTCCCTGGTTCCACTCGGCCGCCCATCCCGGCCCCGAAAGGCCCCAATGGCCGGCCGTCTTTTTCATCGCCGGCGTTCCCATCGGCCAGCAAAATCCCTTCACGCCTTGCAGATGCTCCGCTTCGATCCAAAGCGACTCAGGATAGGAATTCGTCTGGGGCGCGCCGATGTTCGGCGCACCGCCCGGATTCGAATCCGCTGCCGACAACTGGCACGCGATCGGCCCGACCATCACCAGCAATGGCAAAACGATTTCAAGCAGGGGCCTGTTCAACAGGAATCCGCTGGAATTTGCACGCAAACGAATTGGAACCATTTCGGAACTCTCCCGTTTTCGAGCCTATTCGACCACTTGATACAGGCCTCTTCGTAAAAGACCCGCACATCCTAGCAGGTTGAATCACAAAGCAACGATGGTACTCCGCGATGGATCGAGCAATGTCACATTAGAAGCGGATGGTTGCCGCAGCGAATGCTCATGACGGCCCGACTATTCGTCCGGCAGCCATCCCCCGACGAATTCGAGCAAGAGACTGCTCATTCGCTCCGGCATGCGTTCCACTTCATCTTGTGTCAGACGGTTGTTGCGATCGCGATCATACAACCCCAGCAGCCCGCGGAATCGATCAGGGATCGGCACGCCTTCCGCAGGTAGTTTGACGTTGTCGTACTTCGATGGATTGGTCTCATCGAAAGGAATTCCACTAAACAACGTCGTGCCCAACAGGCCTCCGCTCGAATCCGCAGTGAGTTGTAGGTCCAGCAGGCACATCTCGTCCGTGGTTTGTTTTTCCCCGCGCACCAACTTTGGGAGAAGAACAGAGGAAAAGAAAATGGGCCCAAGACTCTTTGGTTGTTCTGATCAGGTCGTTAGCGTGATCCGATCATGACAAGACCCAAGCGCAATTGTCCGGCAGGCGAGGTGCGCCATGTCCTCAATCGAGCAGTTGCCCAATCGGCGATCTTTGAGAAGCCCGCCGACTATGATGTTTTTCTGCGAGTCCTCAATGAGACATCCCAGCTTGCGCCTTTGCCAATTTTTGCGATGGCAGTGATGCTCAATGACGGGCACTTGGTGGTCCGAACCACCACCGACGAGCAAGTCAGCGATTCCTTTCGGCGACTCACCGTGATGCGTACCATGCGTGATCACTCACGTGCCTGGGTGAACAAGCCGCAAACTGAGGCGGAAGTCAAAGCGTTGGGTGCCTGCAGTCAACGCTTACTCCCCTTCGGCGACGACCCGTGGATAAAAAGCAGCACCCTCCGCCTCTGTCTTGCAAGCGACACTTGCCCCAGAGGACGCCCAAGAAAAGAGTCCTGACGCCTTTGTTTGACCCCGAGAAAGACGCGGCAACGACGACCAGCCATGCCTTGTTCAACAACCGACATGACCCTTTTGCACATCCGCAAGCACCTCGACACACTCGCTAAACCGACGGGTAGCCTGGGCCGCCTCGAAGATCTCGCAGCTCGGCTGTGTGAGATGCAACAGACTCTCACACCGGTCACCGCTCCTCGACGAGCAGTGCTGTTTGCCGCCGATCACGGGGTCGTCGCGGAAGGAGTGAGTGCTTGGCCATCGTCTGTCACCGGGCACATGATCCGCACGATCGTCGCGGGTCGCTCGGCCAGTGCGAGATTGGCCACGACAACGAATACCGACTTGCGAGTGGTCGATGTGGGATCGCTCACAGAGCCACTCGCACCACAACCGAACTACCGATGCGCAAAAGTTTGCTCTGGCACGCGAAATCTTGCCTTGGAACCCGCCCTGACCAAGGACGAGTTCCATGCCGCCTTCGCGGTCGGCCAGCAGGAAGCCGACGACGCCATGAACGCTGGTTGCCAGATCCTCATCGCCGGGGAAATGGGCATCGGCAACACCACTGCCGCGAGTTGTCTGACAGCCTTGCTCACCGGGGCGGACGCGCATGACGTTGTCGGTCGCGGAGCCGGTGCCGACGACGCTGTTTTGGAAAAGAAACGGCACGTGGTACGGAATGCTCTCGCTCGTTACCGACACCTCAACTCCGACGGCGCTATTGAAGCAATGAGCGGGCTGGAGATCGCAGCGATGGCTGGCTTCATCCATGAAACCTGTACCCGAGGCCGAACGCTCCTGCTCGACGGGTTCGTCGTTACAGCGGCCGCTCTGGTGGTGGCCCATCTCTGGCCAGACGCAGTGACTCGCATGATCGCTGCACACCGCTCCGCCGAGCCTGGACACTCGCTGGCTCTGAAACATCTTGGTCTGGAGCCCATCCTCGACGGCTGGCGGATGCGACTGGGCGAAGCGACCGGGGCGCTCACGGCCCTGCCACTTCTGGACGCCGCTGCTGCGATGCTGGGCATGAGTACTCTCGCGGAGGTAGTCGGTCGGTGATCCGTCGTCAAATCAATGCGGTCATTACCGCAGTTCAATTCCTGACGCGTTTGCCGTTGCCCGGAGGTATGAACCGCCCCGACGCGGATCTGACACTGCTCCGATCAGCCGTCATCTTCTTTCCACTCGTTGGCGGGCTGATTGGGTTGGTCACCGGTTCGGTAGTGTGGGCGGCTCTACACGTCTGGCGTCCGTTCGTAGCTGTCACCGTCGGTCTGATCGCCGAGGCTCTGCTGACGGGTGGGTTCCACGAAGACGCGGTAGCCGACTGTTGCGATGCCTTCGGCGGCGGCTGGACCCGCGACGACGTGCTGCGGATCATGAAGGACAGCCGAGTCGGTAGCTTCGGCGCCCTCGGCCTGATGCTGGCCGTGTTGCTCCGGGGTGGTTGCTTGCTGGCGCTGCCGGCTGACCACTTGATCCCGGCGGTGGTAGCGTCCGCAGTGGTCGGGCGGTGGGCGATCCTGCTGCTGATGGCCGTGTCCCAGCCGGTGCCGCACCGCGACGGTTTGGCGAAGGACGTAGCCCAGCGGATCGGCTGGCCGGAGTTGGTCGTAGGCACCCTGCTCGCCCTGCCGGGCATCGTGGTGATCGGGTGGGCCGAACCCGTGCCAACCGGACTGGGGGTCACGGCAGTCGCCGTCGTCGCCCTCATTTGGACCGGATACGTTCTCGGTCGGATCGGTGGCATGACCGGGGACTGCCTGGGGTGTGGGTGCTACCTCGGCCAGTGCGTGTTCCTGCTGGCTATCACAGCCGGAGTCGGGCAATGAGCCGCAGCATCCTGCTCGTCCGTCACCCGCCCGTCGCGGCCGCTTACCGGGGCGTGTGTTACGGCAGCAGCGACGTACCGCTCGCCACAGAATGCAGGCTCGACCCAATGATCGGCAAGATCCTGTCGCAGGGGCCGCTCACCCACCTGTACCACAGTGGGCTGGCCCGATGTACCGCCCTGGCTGAGACGATTGCGGCGTTGACCGGTGTGTCAGCGGTGACCGACGTTCGATTGCGGGAGCGGTGCTTCGGGACGTGGGAACTCCGTCGATGGGACTCCATCCATGCCGAGACGGGTGACGCGATGATGGGTATGGTCACCGCTCCCGGCACTTGGCGACCACCCGGCGGCGAGACAACGTTCGAGTTACGCGACCGCGTGCTGGCGTGGTACGCCGATCTGCCAGCCACCGGAGGGATTGTCGCTGTCACACACGGCGGCCCTATTGCGGCACTGCTCGGAAGTCTTCAGCAACGCCCGGTAGCTGAGTGGCCCCAATTGATCCCACCCTTTGGTGCATCCTATTGTATCGAAGTCGCACGCGTGATTTCCCACGAAGAGGATTGCTCATGACCGACGCTGAACCGATTCCCGGCCTGCTTTGAACTTTGTGGATAGAACATGAAAAACGTCTTTGAGGCATCTCAACGCTGGCGGTTGGTAGCCGGGCGCTTTCTCGTAGTGCTGTCGGTGCTGCTCATCGGTAGCGTGCGGGTGGGGCTGGCGCAATTCGCGGACAAATCCGCCGACCTCAAGGCACTGCCGAAAGTGCCGCCGGAGTTTCAGGTCACGCTCTTCGCGAGCGAACCGTTGGTGAGGCAGCCGTGCTCAATGGCATTCGACGAGCGCGGACGCCTGTTCGTCGGCATGGGGCCGCAGTACCGCAATCCGAAGCCGGAGACTCCGGGGGATAGCGTTGTCATCGTGCAAGACACGGACGGAGATGGTCGAGCGGATCGAACAAAAGAGTTCGCGACGGGCTTCAATGCGATTCAGGGGCTCGCCTGGCACGGTCACGATTTGTGGATTGCCAATGCTCCCGATCTGACGGTGGTTCGTGATCGCGACGGCGATGACGAGGCGGATGAGTACGTCAAGGTCTATACCGATCTCGGCAACCTGGAACACGGACTCCATGGGCTGAATTGGGCTCCAGACGGCAAGCTCTACATGAGCAAGGGGAACTCGAAGGGACTCAACCAACCGGGCCATTACGCGCCGAAAGCGTTTCGGGATTTGTGGGGACTTAAAGCACCCGCAGACGTGCCGGACATCCCGGCGTCGGTGACGTCAGGTAAGAACGATTACCGCCACGCCTATCACGACCCGGCAGACGACTGGGGCTTGGATGGCGGCGTTCTGCGGTGCGATGACGGCGGAAAGAATCTGGAGATCATCGCACGCGGTTTCCGTAATCCATGGGACATCACGTTCGATAGCGGCTTCAACTGGATCGGGACCGACAACGATCAGACGACGGGTGATCGCGTCTTCATGCCGTTCTTCGGGGCACACTTCGGTTGGAATCATCCGTGGAGCAGTCATTGGTCGGCGGCTCTGCACGCTCCGACCGCACCCGTGAGCGGGCCGCTGTTTGAAGGCTCGGGCACGGGAACGATCTTCTGTCAGTCGCCGCAGTTTCCTCCCGAGTATCGCGGCGTGTTCCTGATCAACGATTGGCTGTTGAAGACGACCTACCTGTGGCGTCCGCAGTGGGATGGAGCGATGCTGCGGCCTGCGGGCGGCGGCTTCACTCGGTTCATTGAAGGGGGAGCGTCGCTGTTCCGCCCGACGGACATGGAGTTCGGCCCCGACGGTGCGTTGTGGATACTCGGCTGGAGCAGCGGGTATGGAGCTGAATGGAAAGACGGACAACTCACGAACGAAGGCCGCATCTTTCGAGTCTCTTGGAAGGACGCTCCGAAGGCCGCGCCGCTGAAAACTGCCAAGCGACTCGATGAATTGTCGATCGACGACCTGATCGACGAATTCGACTCACCGCTGCCGGTTCGACGTATCAACGCGCAGGATGAACTGGTGCGACGCGGCGAAACGGTTCAGCAACGGCTTGTCGAACGACTGAGAGACGGCAAGCTGACCGAGAATCAGGAGACGTGGACGGTATGGGCGATGGGACGCATGCCGGTTGCTGCATCGCTCGCAGCTTTTCTGCATGACGTGCTGCACACCGAGTCGAAGGGATCGCTCAACTTGCAGATTCAGGCGATTCGCATTGTTGCGTATCGTGCGAAACAGCACGGGCAGACCGAACGTGTCACAGGCTATGTGCGAGTCGCGCTGCAGCATCCTCAACCGCGCGTGCGATTCGCTGCCGTGCAGGCTGTGCATGAGGCTCATCAGACGGCACTCGTGCCTGAGCTGTTGGAACAATTACAGCGAGAAACGGACGCAACGGTCTTCTATACCGGATGGCAAGCGCTGCGTTCCGTGCGTTCGACGACCGAGTTGCGAGAACTGCTGAGTGACTCGCGCGCCGCGGTCCGCCGAGCGGCTTTGCTTGCGCTGCTGGAGGCTCACGCGGCGACTCAACCGGAGGTCGGCACGTTGGCTCAGAAAGATACCGATGCCGAAGTGCGCAAGGTCGCAGAGTTGTGGTTGGCGAAAGTCGCGGGCGGTTCCAAGCCGGAGATCCGCGGGCGATCTTTGCAGATCGCTTCCACTCCGATGAACGCCGCCGCGCCCGAGAGCAAAGCCGAGACGAACAGCGGCATCGCCACCGTGCGGAATGTGAAGGTGAAGAACGGAGCCGCCTACAAAGTCTTGTCCGGCGGCCTCCTGTCTGGTGTTCGGGCCTATGTGGATCGTGGCTATCGGCTGAGCACCGTGCCAACAGAACTCGAAGGGGCGGATCTCATTCAGACCGCTAACAACGACGACAACTCGCGCGGCGAACAGTGGCTCAGCGCAGACGCACTCGTGCCAGTTCGTGTCTGGGTCGGGATCGATGCCCGGCAGAAGACGACTCCGAGTTGGCTGCTGAAGTCTTTTCAAAAGGAGTCGTTCACAGCGACCATCGACGAGGGCGCGAAGTTCGCCTTCTATTCACGATCGTTTGACTCAGGCCGCGTTGAACTCGGCGGCAACACGGACGATGGGCACAGTGGCGGCAAGGGAAACTACATCGTCGCGATCGCACCCCTGCCCCTCGTCAAACAGCCGGCGAAAGCAACGCTCGACGCTTCGCTTGCGCTGCTGGAGCGCGGCGATCGAGATCGAGGCGAGTTGCTTTTTCGTCGTTCGACCGGCGCTGGTTGCGGCAAATGCCATAGCCTCGATCAAACG
>Ga0194119_10007268_pt1 | contig 15680 bp, 15 predicted proteins | sample TA2MahC100mmetaG_FD_148620 | JGI IMG/M metagenome (GOLD analysis project Ga0194119, IMG submission 148620) | Freshwater microbial communities from Lake Tanganyika, Tanzania - TA2015018 Mahale Deep Cast 100m | ecosystem: Environmental > Aquatic > Freshwater > Lake | place: Tanzania: Lake... | reverse complement strand
GACGTGCAAAAACGATGTCAAGCGCGTGACCATCGACCCGTCACTGCTCGGCGATGACAAAGACATGCTGGAAGACCTGGTTGCTGCAGCATTTAACGATGCGGTGCGTAAGGCCGAGGCAACGTCACAAGAAAAAATGGCGGGTCTGACCGCCGGCCTGCCGCTGCCACCGGGATTCAAGCTGCCGTTCTGATGTCAGTATTTAATACGAAGTGAAAACACCGTCCAGCCTCGAGATACTGACCGAGACTGACCGAGGCCTTGCGCCGTCTACCCGGTGTAGGCCCAAAATCTGCGCAACGGATGGCGTACCACCTGATGCAACACGATCGTGACGGTGCAGTGCAAATTGCACGTGCGATGTCTCATGCGATTGAGCGCCTGAAGCATTGCGCCCGCTGTCACACGTTCACCGAGCATGATCAATGTGACACCTGCCGTGACACCACGCGCGATTCAGCCCTGCTTTGCGTCGTTGAAACGCCAGCCGATCAGCTGATGATCGAGCAAACGCTCACCTACAAAGGCTTGTACTTTGTGTTGATGGGCCATCTCTCGCCACTGGATGGCATCGGCCCTAAGGACTTGCAGTTGGATAAACTTATCGCGCGCGCTACCGATGGCGTCGTCAGCGAGGTCGTACTCGCGACTAATTTTACGAATGAAGGCGAGGCGACTGCGCACTACATCAGCGAAACACTCAAGGCACGCGGTTTGAAAGTCTCTCGTCTTGCGCGCGGTGTGCCGGTGGGCGGCGAGCTGGAATATGTCGATGCCGGTACCATTGCGCGTGCGATGCTGGATCGTCGCGCGACCTAAGTAAACACTTTCTTGGTGATGCAAGCAGATAAAAAACCAACCGGCCCACTGGCGGGTATCAAGGTGCTCGAACTCGGTACCTTGATTGCCGGCCCGTTTTGCGCACGCATGCTGGGTGAGTTTGGTGCTGAGGTCATCAAGATTGAATCGCCGCAAGGTGGCGACCCGATTCGTCAGTGGCGCGTGCTGAAAGACGGTAATTCGCTCTGGTGGTCGGTCCAGAGCCGCAACAAGAAAAGCATCACACTCAACATGAAAGATAGTCGCGCGCAGGAGATCGCGCGCCGTCTCGCACTTGACGCAGATATCGTCATCGAGAACTACCGCCCCGGTGTTTTGGAAAAATGGGGTCTGGGCTACGAGCAGTTAAAGGCGATCAACCCGGCGCTAATCATGGTGCGACTAAGCGGCTATGGGCAAACCGGGCCGATGCGGGATGCGCCGGGCTTTGGTGCGATTGGTGAGTCGATGGGTGGTATTCGTTATGTCTCCGGCCACCCTGATCGCCCGCCGGTCCGTATTGGTATTTCGATTGGTGATTCAATCGCTTCATTGCATGGTGCGATGGGGGCATTGATGGCGCTACGTCATCGTGATGTCACCGGAGGGCGTTGGAATGGACACACCGGCGAGGCCTGCAAGGCAGGGCAGGGTCAGATGGTAGATGTCGCGTTGTATGAAGCGGTATTCAACATGATGGAGTCGCTTGTACCCGAGTATGACCATGCCGGCGTTGTGCGCGAACGTACTGGTGGTGCTTTGCCGGGTATTGTGCCTTCCAATACCTACACCACGGCAGAAGGTGAGAACATCGTCATTGCGGGCAATGGCGACGCTATCTTCAAGCGACTGATGATCGCGATTCGTCGTGAGGATTTGGCCAATGATCCACAAATCGCGGATAATGCCGGCCGCGTTCCTCGCACTCAAGAAATTGACGAGGCCATTCAGGCTTGGTGCAGCACTCAGCGCATCGATGCTGCATTGGCTGCGCTGCAGGCAGCAGATGTGCCGGTTTCCAAAATCTACTCAGTGCGCGACATGCTACAAGACCCGCAGTTTCTTGCGCGTCAGATGTTCGAGCAGCACCTCTTCAAAGACGGCACGCCGGTCAAGCTGCCGGCGGTCACGCCCAAACTATCCGAGACGCCGGGCGGTACGCGATGGATTGGACCAGAGCTGGGTGAACATACCCATCAGGTACTAGCGACACTCGGCTACAGCGACGATCAAATCGCAGCGCTACGAAACGACGGGGTGTTGTAATCCCGAGGCAGTGCATCCACTGTTTGCATTATCGGTGTATCAGCAGCCGGTTTTGAACGAACCCTCGTCCTCGAATCAAATACGGACATTCATTGTTTCGTGTTGTCGAGGATTTAATCGTGCCCTCCACTGGTAAAGCGCATCACGTAGCCAACACATCTCAAGCAACTCAGCCAGCTCCGTGGCATCTCAAAGGCGAAGCTCTGTCGGAAGCCGATGTGACCGGTCATGGGCAAGACACTAACGCTCATCGCGGCTCGTCACTGTCCGAGCCCAAGGTCTGGTACGTCCGTTGGGGGCAATCAATCTCAGGTTTTTTTAGGTCGGTTAGCGATAAATTGACTGCCTTATGGCGCGGGGTGAGCAATGCGGCCGATACTGTCGCGCGATTTTTTTCGGGAAAGGGTGCGGAATCACATACGGACGTAGCGACGATGCACATTAAAGAATCGCCACCACCTTCGCAAACAGAACCTTCCGGCGCTGCGCAAAAGCTGTCACAGCCTAATATTTATTTCCCTCTCCCAGAAAGCACTAAAAACGAAGAAATACCAGGCGAGCGAAAGGGTATCCTTGGTGGGATACCTGTCACCGCGCCTTCGTCGACGCCTATCGCTGCGGAGGAGACTGAAGAAGTCGCCGAGGTAAAGTCACCGCTAGCAGAGATACCCGCTGGCCAAAAAAAATTCGAGGCATATGTGGCTGCCAGAGGTCAGGCAGTCGATATGCTGGAGTACGCATTCGATGAGGAATGCGTCCAATATGCTGAGCATATTTTCCAACCATTATTCACATTACAAAGTACTCCAGACTACAGACTATCTGAGCAGGAAAAATTAATCTATGAGGCAGCGAAAGAACTTAAGTCTGCTAACGCTGACTGTAAAAAGCGTATAAACGAAGAAGAACAAAAGAGGGTGCGAGAAGCCGAGCGCGCTCGCCTAGCTGAGGAGGCAGCAAGAAAGCAGCCGGGGCAGGCAGACTTTGAGGAGTTCTTTGCCGCATTCGAGCAACACCGGACAGAAAATACCCGGTTCGTGATCTACGACGGTAGCAAATACCTTCAAGACGCTTGTCTCGAATATGGTCGAGCGAATTCAAACAATTTTTCGGCTGATCAGCAATCAGCGCTTCGGTATCTCACATGCTGGCGTGAAGATCCTCAACGCTCAATGCAGCGCATGGAGCAGGCACGTCAGTTCGTCAGCTTGGAAGAGGTGGAGAGACAGACTTCAATACCGACTGAGGCAATGACAGAGCATCTAACGCTTGATTCATCAAAAGCGACGGGCGTGGATGAAACACCAGCGCCACCGCGTCCCGTACCGCGTTGGATTTCCATGCTTTCAAACATGAAGCAATGGGACGCCCAGCACATAAGCAGGATCGCTGGCGTCTTAAGTATGCAAGAAGATCAGGTCCGCAAAGCGATGGATGGCCTTCGTGCAATCGCCAAGATGGCCTCGGAGACCGGAGCGCCTGCTCCACGCGATGTGGGTAGTACACCCGCCATCGACCAGATATTGAATTACGATGCTGAAGCAAACCGGCAGGCGAGTAATGTACTTGAATCACTCGAGCTCGCGAAGTTATTGGTAGACAAATTGAAAGGCGACGGAGGATTGGTATTTGATGAGTCTGAGAAGGCGTTTTTCGAAAGTCTGAAAAACGTCATTGGCAACGTCTCTGATGCGCTAGACAAAAAGCTGAAAGAGGTACTACCTGTCAAGTCATCGGCTGCGGCGCAGAAAAAAATTCGTATTCCATCACTCGCTGAATTGAAAGATTTGGGGGTAATAGAAGGCGGAAAGCTATTCGAAACCTACGTTACCGGATATACAAAGCGCAGTAATAATGTGATCTATGCACTGCCCGAGACATCGAACTACTTCAAACCGGAATGCCTTGCCTTCGCGAAGGGATTCACTGAGCAAGTAGAACACATGCCCAAGGGTGTTGAGGTTGATACCGACCGACTATATGCATCACTGTACCTTCTGGATCAGGCAACCAAGCGAGGTCTTGTAGAAACTTGAAAAATCTAACCGAATTGTTTTACCAAAGCTTCCAGCTTGACCGAATCCGCACAAAACAGCCGTATGCCTTCGGCGAGCTTCTCGGTTGCCATCGCATCCTCGTTCAGCGCTAGCCTGAACGCCTTTTCATCCAGGCTGATTTTTTGCAGGCTAGCCTGAGCAGCCTGCGCGGGTGATAGCTTGCGCTGTACCGGCGGCGCGGTCGTGTCGTTTAGTTTCTGCAGTAGTTCCGGGCTAATCGTGAGCAGGTCACATCCAGCGAGCTCCAGAATCTGCGAAGTGTTTCTAAAGCTCGCGCCCATCACTTCAGTGCTGTACCCAAATTTTTTGTAATAGGTGTAAATGCGTTGTACCGACTGCACACCGGGATCATCTGCGCCGCTGTAGTCGGTGCCAGTGGCCTTCTTGTACCAGTCGTAGATGCGGCCGACAAATGGCGAGATCAGTTGCGCGCCCGCTTCTGCGCAGGCGACCGCTTGCGGGAACGAGAACAGCAGGGTCATATTGCAGCGTATACCTTCTTGCTGCAGTACCTTCGCTGCGCAGATGCCTTCCCATGTTGAAGCAATTTTTATCAGTACTCGTTCTCTGGAGATACCCGCTGCTTCGTATAAGGTAATCAGCTGCCGCGCTTTGGTGATGGTGCCCTCGGTGTCGAAAGACAGTCGTGCGTCGGTTTCGGTCGAAACCCGTCCGGGAATGATGGCGAGTATTTTCAGGCCAAAAGCGACGAGTAGGTGATCGATGATCTCGCTGCTCGATTTTCCGCGATGCGCTTGTACAGTCTGCTCCAGCAGCGGAAGATATTCAGGCTTTTGAACTGCCTTCAGGATCAGCGAGGGATTGGTGGTCGCATCCTGTGGCTGAAAACTTCGCATGGTATGGAAGTCGCCCGTATCAGCGACTACGGTCGTGTATTGCTTGAGTTGTTCGAGTTGGTTCATGAGTGATACGAAGAAGGTAAAAAGATCAAAGACAGCAAAGAGAATAAAGGAAGCAAATAGCGAAAATGGAAAGTAGAAAAATTGCCAGGTGATTGATTATTCCTGTCTATTCAGCGACGCGATGTATAACGAGCGTCATGAGTTCTTTAGAGCGGCGCGTGCGCGTGCGATCAGTGCATTGGTTGAGCTGTCATGCTGCTGATGGGTCTCTTCTACATCCTCAAGCTCAGCCAGAATACGCAAAGCTAATGTCTTCCCGAGCTCAACGCCCCACTGATCAAAACTATTAATATCCCACAGCACGCCGAGTACGAATGTTTTGTGCTCATAAAGTGCGATTAATGCGCCCAGCGAAGCAGGTGTCAGTTGATCCATCAGCAGCATACTGCTCGGTCGATTGCCGGGAAAAATCCGGTGCGGTGGCAGTGATGCATCTTGTACGCCGTTCATTAAAGCCTCAGCCTGAGCGAAGCAATTGGCGAGCAGCGCACGTTGCTGGTCGATGAGATGATGCTGTGGTTTGAGCACTCCAATAAAATCGACCGGGATAAGATCACTACCCTGATGCAGCATCTGAAAATAAGCATGCTGATTATTAGTCCCTGAGCTGCCCCAAATCACCGGGGAGGTTTTCATTGACGCGGGCTTGCCATCACGCGTGACGCACTTGCCATTGCTCTCCATTTCCAGTTGCTGAAGATATGCAGGGAAGTGACGCAAATCTTCGTGGTAGGGCGCAATCAGCTGCGAGCTGGTCTTGAAAAATTCACGGTACCAAAACGCGACGCTGGTCTTGAAAAATTCACGGTACCAAAACGCGACCAGACCTAATATTACTGGCATATTAGTGTTCAGTGGTGCATGCCGGAAGTGTTCATCCATCGCATAGCCACCCGACAAAAACGCGCGGAAATGAGTACTGCCAATCGCTACCATCAACGCTAGCCCGATCGATGACCAGATCGAAAATCTTCCGCCCACCCAATCGCGGAAAGGAAACATGTTGTCGGTCGCAATACCGAATGCCTGGACCGCTGCGGTGTTGGTCGATACTGCAACAAAATGCTGTGACAGATATTTTTCTTCAGCATGCTGCAAAAACCAGCGCCGCGCTGCGTGCGCGTTGAGCATGGTTTCTTGCGTGGTAAAAGATTTTGAGGCGACGAGCATGGTTTCTTGCGTGGTAAAAGATTTTGAGGCGACGATAAATAGCGTGGTTGCCGGGTTCAGCTGGCCTAATGTGGCGACGGTGGCGTGGCCATCCACGTTCGATAAAAAATGAAACCGCAGCTGCGGATGCGCGTAAGCGCGTAAAGCGGCAACGGTCATCATCGGCCCAAGGTCAGAGCCGCCGATGCCGATGTTTACGATATCTGTGATTTGCTCACCGCTATAACCTTTCCAATCGCCTTCTCGTACGCGTTCGGCGAATGCTTGCATACGGTCCAACTCGCGTTGGTGTTTGGCTACCAGCTCTTCACCTTCAACGGTAAGCGTGGCACTGGCCGGCAAACGCAGGGCGGTGTGCAGCGCGGCGCGCTGCTCTGTTTGATTGATGCGTTCACCTTGGAATATCGCATCGCGCCAGCGCTCGATGCCGCGCGTCTGCGCAAAGGCTGTCAGTAGCCGGATGGTTTCATCATTAACGTGATTCTTGGAGACATCGAGGCACAAGCCTGCCGCTTCTAGCGTGAAGCGCGATACGCGGCTTGCATCTTGTTGAAACAAATCGGTAAGACGCCACTCGCATGCTTTTGCTGCGTGGCTGGCCAAGGCCGCTAACTCGGTCGAGCAAGTCGAATCAGGTGAATCCGTCGGGGAGGTCGGGCTTGGCTTGCTCATGGGGGATGCCGGTGTAGTCCGGCGCTTGGTGCTGCGTCACTGTTTCAGGTGAAGCGGATGATAACCGCATCAAAGTGCTTCGTCGTGTCGCCATGGTCATTCTGTTACCACCGGGAAATTTCAGGGGGAAAAATGACCCTAGCTGTTCGTTAGACGGCAAAACGACTCGCATATCGCTCATTTTTGTGTTGTCAAACATACAAAATTTCGGTACGTTTCTAAAAAAGCAATCCGATATTCGAACAACCCAAAGCCGCCCAGCCGGGCAAAGGAGCGCGACATGCAGGCTTTCTCGACCACGGTCAGAGATCTCTACGCATTGGCGGAATACGCTGCACCAGAGCAATTTCTGGAGCGTGCAATTAGTTTGCTTCAGATGTGGATACGTTTTGACGGGGCGATTTTTGGTACCGGAGAGAAATCGAATCCCCAAGCAGTGACCCGATTGATTGCCGCTGAAAGTAAGCACGAGGCCACCGTGCCGGAGACCGTACTGGCACGCGAAGCGCAGCAAGATGACCCGGTCGCAAGGGGCATTCGGAATGCGCCTATGTCACCCTCGCGTGGCGGTATCCGAGAGCTATATCGCAAGCGGCGGTCTGGCAAGAAAGAGCGGCCACTCACGCGAGGTGGATCACGCTCGTTGATGGATGAGCTGGGGCTGTGTCATTTAATGTTCCATGGCGACGATCCAAAAAAAGTACAGCCTGCGCGCTGGATCGTGCTGTACCGGCAGCAGGATGTGCGATTCGCCGAGACCGATGCGGCCTGTTTGCATGGCTTGTGGATTCACCTTTCGCGCGCACTGGCGATTAACCGTAGCCGTACCTTGGAGCGACTCTCCAAGCCCGGCGCTCGGCACGACAACCTGAGCGTAACCGGATTAGTGCACGGCGATGGCCGGGTTGAGCTCGCTGATCAGCGCTTCTTCGATTTACTGGCACGAGAGTGGCCTGAACTCGCACCTGATTTCATGCCCGAGAATGCACTACAGCTTCTGAATGAAGGCAAAATTTTTCGGGGCCGAAGATCGAGATATCGTCAATGCGGCAGGCTGACTCGCTGCTGTGCCGTATCCGCCCGATTAATGTGATGGAGGTGTTATCGCCGCGAGAATTTGTGGTGGCACGTCGCTTCGCCGCAGGCATGAGCCATAAACAGATCGCGCGTGAGCTGGGCGTCTCGCATCACACGGTGCGCAATCAGCTAGCCCATCTGTACCGCAAGCTTGATCTGCACAACAAAGGCGCATTGGCCCAGTATCTGGCCGCTAATCAGGTTCCCGCGTAACACCTGCGCCACCGCGTACCGGTAGGTTCCAGGTCTTGAGCGCTGTGGTCGATTATCCATCCGATACAATGCACGCTTCAGATAAGGCGTTATCAGATGACCCAAGACAAACTTAAGCAAGTGGTGGCACACGCCGCCATTCGCTATGTGGTGGATGGCGAGGTTGTGGGCGTCGGTACCGGCTCTACTGCCAATTTTTTTATCGACGCGCTGGGTGAAATTCGACATCGCATCAAGGGAGCCGTAGCTTCCTCCGAGGCGACTGCCGCGCGCTTGGCAGCGCGAGGTGTGACGGTCTTCGACCTGAACCAGATCGATCAGATACCTGTGTATATCGATGGTGCCGACGAGATTGATCATAGCGGTGCCATGATCAAAGGCGGTGGTGGCGCACTGACGCGCGAAAAAATCGTGGCGTCGGTCGCAGAAAAATTTATCTGTATCGCCGATCAGTCAAAGCTGGTCGATACGCTGGGCAAATACCCGTTACCGGTTGAAGTGATTCCGATGGCAACGAGTTCGGTAATGCGGTCGCTACGCGCGCTCGATGCTGAGCCGGTACTGCGTATGAAGGACGGCGTGCCCTATGTCACCGATAACCATGGCTATATTCTTGACCTGAACGGTTTGCAGATTCGGGACCCCAAGACGCTTGAGCAGCAGATCAATCAGTTACCCGGTGTAGTGAGCGTTGGTTTGTTTGCCTTGAAAGGCGCAGCGGTGTGTTTGCTCGGTACCGAGCAGGGCGTACGCACTATCACGTATTGATTTTATCTACCCGTAAAGATTCACGGGCCCTCACCCTAAGCCAAGTCGACTCGCGGTGATGGCAAGTGTGTGTTGGAGGCTCATCAAAGAGTTTCGACCGGTGAAGCCCTCGAATGATGTATCGAATTTGAGCCCATTGCCGACTAGCGAAGAGGCATCGCCGGGAATAAGCAGCAGGTCTCCCTCCTCAATCCAATCATTAGGTTGGTCTATCTTGTCGGGATCTCGCGGCAATGATCCAAGAAATTTAATTGATACACCCTGTGGTAACTTGCTTTGTATTCGCTGACAAAATGCATCATTGACGTCACTGAATCCAACCTCGATGCGTTCGCTGGCGAGTTACTGAGTTACCTCTGCGAGTGCAAATGCAATGATATCTCTGGCATTTTCTTTTGATTCGTTGCTTAACATTCTGAGAAATTCGCCAGCACCAATCGCCGATAGAACAACACGCTTGCAGGGCTTGTTATCTTTAACCCAATCGAGAATTTGGTTCTTGATCGTTTCAGTGGCAGCCTTGAACTCGTCTGCTTTAAGCGACGCCTTCCCCAGTGTTGTAGAGCCGTCGGTATAGGTCTTGAACTCTGGCTGGGCCGCATTGTCCAATGCTGGCATAGTCACCGTCAGCGTTTTTATTCTCTTTATTGTTCCATCTTCGCGTCGCATCTGCGTATCCATTGCCAGAGAAACTTGGCTACCAGGTGCCAGGTTGGCATCAGCTCTCTCAGTTCCTTCGTGAAATCCAAGCCAGTTTTATCCTCAGCTTTACCGACTTGTACCCACGCAGTTTCTACCCAGTCTCGCTTCATCTGCATATTCACCAAATCTCTTTCCAAGCATTTTTCTCTGACAGTGACAGGATCAAGGTCTGTACTGCTATAGGCTCTCATTGAGCCGATCAGATCTAAAAGCGTTAATCCTGGCTTTGCAAGAATTGCAGCAAAATTCTCGCTCTGAAATGGTTTGACAGTGACAGGATCAAGGTCTGTACTACTATAGGCTCTCATTGAGCCGATCAGATCTAAAAGCGTTAATCCTGGCTTTGCAAGAATTGCAGCAAAATTCTCGCTCTGAAATGGTTACATGCAGGCAAGATACTGTTGCGCGACTTCCTTAAGCTGAGGAAAATTTGGATGTGATTTGAAAGAAGGTGGCGCGGTGTCCAATATTTTCTCGAGCGACTGCTCGGGCGTAGGTGTCGTGCTACCGGTGGTATTAATTGCCGGAGAAGACTGAACCATCGGGACGTAATTGATGTTGATCAGGAAGCCGCCCGGTGCGAGTCCTCTTTTTCTCTCATTCTCACCCGCCACATTATTTTCAATTTGGCTGGATGAATTATGTTCAATGATGTTTTTCTTTAGTACATCGAGTTTTGAGATAGTCTTGGTGGCATCTTCTTCTGTGCCGAAGAAGCTGTAGCGATGCGTGCGTAGCAAGTCATGTAATTCCGATTTATTCTTTTGGCTGAGCTTTAAATCATCTTGTGATAGCCCATCAGGAGGCTCATGCTCGATGCCCATCAGGAAATGAGCTACGGCCTCAGCGTTATCCTGATTTTCTGGTTTGTTTAGGTAGATGATTGCCCGCTCCAAAAAATCTTGCAGGCCGGGTGTGTCGAATAGGTGCTGTTCCTGTGACCATTGTTTTTTTTGAGTCGCCTCCATCCGGCCAAAAAAGTCTTGCAGGTTGATCCCTCTGGTCGCTACACGATCCATTGCTACTCCCCCAAAGAATTCGTACTCTCCGATAGTTTCTTGGATTGTTGCGGTCAGGCTGTTGCAAGATCTTCAGCCGATTGCCTAGGCGCTGCACTATGTTCGCAGCCACAAAAAAGCCCGCACGCAGCGGGCTCTTGGGCTTGCATGTAATTTGGCTAAGCTGAGGGCGGTACGTATCCTGCCGCAGCATCAGCCCCCTCGCCGAAGAAATGCTTTTCCATCTGCGTGGCGAGATATTTTCTGGCGCGCACATCGGCCAGATTCAGGCGATTTTCGTTCACCAACATGGTCTGATGCTTCAGCCACGCACCCCAGGCTTCTTTCGATACGCTCTCCCAGATTTTTTTGCCCAGATCGCCGGGGTAGGGTGGAAAGTCGAGGCCTTCGGCTTCCTTATTCAGTTTGATGCAATGAACCATTCGGGTCATATAAGGCTCCAGCTAAGTGATAAGAAAGACGAGGGGATATTAAAGATTTTTGATCAGGACCAGCGATTTACGCTGCCAGTTGTACATATTCTGCCGATCTTTCGGCAGATCGTCGAAGCTCTTCTGAACGAAGCCGCGCTTGATGAACCAGTGCGCTGCCGTTGTTGTCAGTACAAACAGCCGCTTTAACTCAGCGGAACGTGCGCGCTGCTCTATGTGCTGCAGCATACGCTCGCCATCACCTTGGCCTTGAGAATCCGGGCTAACGGTAAGGCACGCCATCTCGGCCATTTTTTCATTGGCGAATGGGTACAGCGCGGCGCAGCCAAAGATCACACCATCGTGCTCAATCACCGAGAAGTAATCGATCTCGCGTTCAATTAACTCACGTCCACGCTTGACCAGCGTACCGTTTGCCTCCAGCGGTTCGATCAGTCGCAGTACGCCACCGACGTCTTCAATCGTGGCTTCGCGCAGGCTCTCAAGTGAGGCGCCTGAGATCATGGTACCGACGCCATCGTGAGTAAATACTTCAAGCAGTACAGCGCCATCGCTGCTGAAGGGCACAAGGGCACCATGTGCGCGCGCGGCACGCCGGCGCGGCAGGCCTTGATGGCGTGCTCGAAATAAAACGCGGCATCGGGGCGCAGACATCCAGAGCCAAGAACCGCGTGTGCTTGATGCACTGATACCTCGCGTATCTCTGCGCCGCCGGCATCGGTCATGATTGGTGTTTCGGTAATAAAGATTAGCTTGTCAGCGCGCAGCGAGGTCGCTGCTGACAGTGCCACATCTTCCATCGATAGATTGAACACTTCGCCCGTCGGAGAAAAGCCAAGCGGAGACAGTAGTACCAAGGCGCCAGTATCCAGGATGGCGTTGATGGTTTCATACGCAATTTTGCGCGTGATACCGGTTAGCTCGAGATCAACACCATCAATGATGCCTCTGGGGCGCGCCACCACGAAGTTACCTGAGATGACACGCACTGCCGCGTTCGCCATGGGGGTGTTCGGCAAGCCTTGGCTGAATGCACCTTCGATATCGAGGCGAATTTCACCAGCGGCTTCTTTGGCGCACTCGAGTGCTGCCGCATCAGTGATGCGCAAACCATGATGGAACCGGGTCTCAACCTTGCGCAGGCCGAGCTGTTCTTCTACTTGTGGTCGCGAGCCATGCACCAGCACGATCTTGATACCTAGCGCGTGCATGAGCGACAGATCATGCGCCAGCACCGGTAGCGCGCCGGCCATCACTAATTCGCCAGGGAAGGCCACTACGAAGGTCTTGCCGCGGAATGCATGGATATACGGCGCGACTGAGCGCAACCAGGCCACGAACTGAGCAGAGTTTTCCATAGCGGGCATTATAATTCGGCTGACATGTCAGCAGCCTTGCCCCCGAAAAAAACGCGCAGCGCGCCACTCTCCCACACGGCTCCGGTCAGGCATCCGCTCCCCGCCGTTGAATTCCCTGATGAATTACCGGTCTCTGCCCGCCGAGAGGAGATTGCGGCTGCGCTTGCGTCGAACCAGGTGGTGATCGTCAGCGGTGAAACCGGCTCGGGTAAAACGACCCAGCTACCAAAAATCTGTTTGTCGATCGGGCGTGGCGTGAATGGCTTGATCGGTCATACCCAACCGCGTCGTATTGCCGCCTCATCCACCGCTAAACGTATCGCGCAGGAGCTGGGCTCGCCGCCTGGTCAGCACGTTGGCTACAAGGTGCGCTTCAACGATACCTTGTCCGAGGGCGCCTGGATCAAGCTGATGACCGATGGCATTTTGCTGGCCGAGACGCAAGGTGATCCGTTACTGCGCCAGTACGACACGATCATTATTGATGAGGCGCATGAGCGCAGCTTGAATATCGATTTTCTGCTGGGTTATTTAAAGCAGCTGCTGCCCAAGCGACCCGACCTGAAGCTGATTATCACCTCAGCAACGATTGATGCCGAGCGCTTTGCACGCCATTTTGAGACGGCAACGAAGAAAGTGCCCGTCATCGAAGTGTCTGGCCGAATGTATCCGGTCGAGGTGCGTTACCGACCTGTCGAGACAGAGTCCATGCCCGGTAGTAGTGTGCCTTCTGCGGCTGCAAAAGCCAAAGAGCAGCGCGATTTAATGGACGCGATTGTGGATGCGGTCGACGAGCTGGCACGCATCGGGCCGGGCGATATTCTGGTGTTCCTGCCGGTATTCTGGTGTTCCTGCCGGGCGAGCGCGAGATTCGCGACGCCAACGAGGCGCTGCGTAAGCATCACCCACCGCACGTCGACATACTGCCGTTGTTTGCACGACTCTCGGCGCAGGAGCAAGAGCGTGTGTTCAAGCCAACTAATGCGCGCCGCATCGTGCTGGCGACGAATGTTGCCGAGACTTCGTTGACGGTGCCTGGGATTCGCTATGTGGTAGATGCCGGTACTGCGCGCGTCAAGCGCTACAGCTACCGAAATAAAGTCGAGCAGCTGCAAATTGAGCCGGTATCACAATCAGCCGCCAAGCGCCGCCAAGCAGCGCGCGGGGCGCTGTGGTCGAGTAGCGGCCGGTGTGTGCATACGCTTGTATGACGAGCAGGATTTTTTACAGCGGCCGGCATTCACTGATCCGGAAATCTTGCGTTCATCGCTTGCTGCAGTCATTCTGCGCATGAAGTCACTACGGCTTGGCGATGTCGAGCAGTTTCCGTTCATCGAGCCACCGCTAGGCCGTGCCATCGCCGATGGTTATCAGCTGCTACAAGAACTGGGTGCCGTTGATGACAACAAGCAGCTGACGACTTTGGGCCAGCAATTGGCCAAGCTGCCGCTTGACCCGCGTGTTGGACGCATGATTCTGGCAGGACGCGATCATGCGTGTTTACGAGAACTCTTGATCATCGCATCCGCATTATCAGTACAAGACCCGCGTGATCGTCCGCAAGAAGCCCAAGGCGCAGCCGACAGCGCGCATAAAAAATTTGAAGATGAAAAATCCGAGTTCCTGACGTATCTAAAACTCTGGCATTGGTTTGAAGAGGCGATTGCACACAAAAAATCAAATCGCCAGCTACAAGAGCATTGCCGCGCAAACTTTGTCTCTCAGTTGCGTTTGCGTGAATGGCGTGATGTTCATGCGCAGCTCTTCACACTAGTGCGTGAGCAGGGTTGGCGCGTCAATGATTCACCAGCCACCTATGAGCAGCTTCATCTTGCTTTACTCACAGGACTGCTTGGTAACATCGGTTTCAAGCAAGAAGATGAGCCCCATTATCTGGGCGCGCGCGGTATCAAATTTCATCTCTGGCCAGGTTCTTCGCTCGGCAAGAAAGCCGGTCGCTGGATTGTTGCTGCAGAGTTGGTAGAAACATCGCGATTGTTCGCACGCACCCTGGCGCAAATACAGCCGCAGTGGCTGGAGCGCGTCGGGGCACATTTACTAAAAAAATCCTGGGGCGATCCGCGCTGGGAGAAGCGTAGCGGACAGGTTTCGGCCTATGAGCGCGCCACGCTCTACGGCTTGGTGGTGTACAGCCAGCGCCGTATTGATTACGGCAAGATCAATCCGGAGGAGGCACGCGAGATTTTTATTCGCAGTGCATTGGTGAATGGCGATTTTGAGACGCGCGCGTCGTTCCTCGCGCATAACCAGCGCTTGATCCGTGAAATTGAAAATCTGGAACATAAATCGCGACGACAAGATGTGCTGGTGGATGACACCCTGATCGCTTCTTTTTACGACAAGCTGATTCCGACCGAACGATGTTTGCACCGCCGTTGGCTTTGAGCAGTGGCTGAAAAAAGCTAGCGTAAATAATCCCAAGCTATTGCATCTGTCGCGTGACGATCTGATGCGGCATGAAGCCGCTGGTATCACAACCGACTTATTCCCCAAGCTGATGCGTCATGCAGGTATTGAAATGGCGCTCACCTACCACTTCGAGCCCGGCTCGGTGCGTGATGGCGTGACGCTGGCGGTGCCGCTGTATGCCTTGAACCAGGTATCGCCAGCGCGCTGCGAGTGGCTGGTGCCCGGCATGCTGAAAGAGAAGGTCCGCCTCCTGCTGAAATCGTTGCCACAAAAATTGCGGCGACAGTGCGTACCACTGCCGGACTATGCGGCAGGATTTTGTGATCGTATTCATACGGCTAAAAAATTTGCGCAAGGTGCGCTACTGGATGCTTTGATCGCGGATGTGCGGCAGCAAACCACCACCGTCGTCAAGCTCACTGCCGGACTATGCGGCAGGATTTTGTGATCGTATTCATACGGCTAAAAAATTTGCGCAAGGTGCGCTACTGGATGCTTTGATCGCGGATGTGCGGCAGCAAACCACCACCGTCGTCAAGCTGGCAGACTTTAAATTAGAAACGCTGCCTGCGCATCATTTCATGAACTTCAAGCTGATTGATGAGCATGGTCGTCAGCTGGATATGGGTCGTAATCTATCGGCGCTGCAAGGCGAGTACGGTTCACAAGCGCGCGAGCAGTTTCAGAAAATCGTCGAACAAGCAGGTGCGGTGACCGAAGTCTATGGTGATAGTGAGACTGGCTCGACGCTGACGTCATCATCAGGCAGGCCAGC
>Ga0194119_10007252_pt1 | contig 15708 bp, 3 predicted proteins | sample TA2MahC100mmetaG_FD_148620 | JGI IMG/M metagenome (GOLD analysis project Ga0194119, IMG submission 148620) | Freshwater microbial communities from Lake Tanganyika, Tanzania - TA2015018 Mahale Deep Cast 100m | ecosystem: Environmental > Aquatic > Freshwater > Lake | place: Tanzania: Lake... | reverse complement strand
TTCCGGAGGGAGAATCTGTTTTCCGCCGGCGGCGAAGTACGCAACGAGATCCCCGTACTGTACGAGTTCTTCCCGGGTCAGCATGTCCCTGGTTCTGCCGTCGAACGCCTCGGCTATCGCCGCCTCCGTTGCGTCGAGGATTTCCGTAACGGAGGAGGATTTACGTAGTCTTCTGCCTATGGATCTCATTTTTACGTCGAGTTCCGCCGTCACTTTGGCCATTGCGTTGGAGAATTTGTCGCGCATTCCTTTCGCCACCAAAGCCGGGTAAACCTTGTTGATGAGAAAATTCGTTACTTCTTCGTCGGTCATCAACGAGATTATTTCGGCGGCTTCGCTAGAGGAACCGGAGAAATTTTGTATTTTTTCTCGCATTTCGTCCAATCTCGTTCTGTCCTGGTCTTGCAGAACTTTCACCGTTCTGTACCCGATTCCGTCGACGGGTTTTCCGATCACGAAACGCTTCATCCACGCTCCGTCGAGTTTGACGGTTTCGAGAACCCTTCTTTCTTCTCCCGGATCCGCCGTTACGGAGGTGCCACTGTCTATCCGCTCGCGTCTCGCCGTACCCGCCTTCAACCCCTTCCTGAACTCCTCCAAAAACTGCAGAGGTTCGGGCAGCGACAAAACATGTTCTAGTAGATTTCTCGTCCACTGCAGACCCGATTCCGCGTCCGTCTGCGTGACGTCGGCAATCCCGGCGAGCGAATTTCCCTGAGCATCAGTCGCCGATAGGTCGTAAATGGGTTTGAGCAACGATCGAGACAAGGAAGCTGCGGACTCTCTCGGGAGATCAATGAAGGCTTTTTTCGCCGCGTCCGGGTCGCCCGAGCCGACGGCGGTTATCACCTTTTTTTCGTTGTCGCCCAAAGATGAGTCGCCGAGGATGGTCGCAACTCTTTGGTTTATCAAATCGTCGCCGTTTTCCGTTCTCCTCAGAAATGCGACTTTTCTCGCCGCTTCAACGATTAGTTTGGCGACGCTCAGATTGACTTCATCCAACCCGCCGTTGGCGGCGAGCAACATTTCCGGCGTCAGCTTGATGGCGGAGGATTGATCTGATCCGAACAACGCACCGATCGTTTTCAACTGTTCGGGCGAGAGAGTATTCACGAAGGACTTTACGCTCGATTGATTCAGCGGGTTCATGGCTTCCAACGCCTGATTCTGACTCAACTGTTCCGGCGTGATGATAAATTCTATTTTTTCGCGGACGACCTTCGGGCTCACGTCCGGGGAAACCTTTTCCCCTGTGAGCATCTCCAGCGCGAATCTTCTGTTGAATAATTTTAGTTGCTTACTTATGTCGGTCAAATCGGCTTGCGTGAAAGTGAGATCAAGTTCCTCGTCGCTCAGCGGTTCGTGCCAAGATTTCGGCAATTCAATGAGAGGTAAGTCCCCGTTGAAGACGGAAAGTGCTATATCTAGGGGTAATTCGTTCTCGGCTCCGTCCGCCGTCGGCATCGCAACGAGACCGGCTCTTAGCGCTCCGTTGAGTATCGCTTTGTTGAGTTTTCCGTAGGGAGTCAATATCTTGATGGGAATGCTGGCTTTCCTCAACTCGGCCGGGGATTTCGGTACGGGTATCAAGCTCCCGTCTTCGGCTCGCACCATCATCGGTTCTCTGGCCTTCGGATCTATGTACGATATTTCGTTTCTTGCGTCGACGGATCGTTCGAATAGGTTGGGTCGATCCAACATTGGCGATACTCCGCCGTCGGAGGTCAACTCGTAGACCGTTCTAAATTTGGTTTCTCCGTCCTCGGTCGGCTCGTCTTCCTCCCCCCTGATCGCGGCCGAAACCCATCCGAACAGTTCTCTAACGATGTCCGATCCGGCCTCGGCTATGTACTTACGAAGCTTCTCCCTCGCCAATTCCACGCTGATCGGAGCGGCTTCTTCGTCAAATCTTTGCAGGAATAGCGATGCGAAGGGTCGATAGAAACCGCCTATCGCGGCGTAGACGAACCAGTCGTCGTCCGTCAGTGCACCATCGCGTGGCGTGACAAGGCCCAGGAGTCTCGCCCTCTTCCATTCGATCAGCTTGTCATTCTTCTCGGATAATTCGCCGATTGCGTCGACTTTTTCCTGGGCGAAATCGAGGGAGGACAAAAACCTGCTTCGCCTGACTCTTTCTACGATGGCATTGCGAGCCGCGACCAGGGCTTTATATTCCTCCTCGCTCATCATTTCGCCCTTCGACATGCGACCCGATTCTCCGGCAAAGATTCCCTCCGTCAATCCTGGCGCCACGTCGTCGACTATCACGCTCAATTGACTGGATGTGATGAAATTCCCGAATCGCGCGTCGGAATACTTGGCGTTATCCCCTCCGTTTTCCGACAAATACTTATAAAATTCGTCGTAAAAAACCGAGCCTTGATTCAGCTCCCCGATTTTCCTTCCGACTTCAATCCAATCCTCTTTCTTCTTATTGAAATGTTCGTCGTTTGAATCCCACGGGAAATCGGCGATCGCCACAGCCGAGGCGAAGAAGATTTCTTCCGCCGTTTTTTTTCTCGCTTTTTTATCCGTCAATTTCCTCTTTAGCTCGGGGGTCATGGAGTTGATTACGGCTTTTCGCAAATCCTCACCGGAAAGTTCGCGGAAAGTTTCGGCTTTTTCTCCCAAAATAGCCGTTGCGATTTCTCCGAAGGTGCTAAATCCCCTTCCCATATCGTTTCGTAGGATGACGTCCATAACCTCGGAGAAATCTTCTTTCGTGACCAATCTTGACGAATTCGTCTCCGCCAATTTGACCGCCTGCGTCGCCGCGTAATACAACGTTTCGTCCTGAATCGGCGCCGGCCTTCCCTGTATTTCTCTGCCGTAGACTCTTTCCGCTTCGTTCCACAGGTCGTGAATGCGTTTACGGAAATCGTTCCTCACCGCGAATTCCCTAGCGGGATCGCCGACCACCGTCAAAAGCGGGGAACCGTTCATTTTTCTTCTCGGGTCGCGCAGATAAACCTGATATGCGTATTCGAAAGCCTGACCTATGCCAACGTCGGAGTTTCTTCTCGGATCGTTCTCGTTGTCGCCGCCCGAGTACCTTGACAAAGATTCCGGACCCTCCACGAACATCGCCATCACGTCTCCCACGTAATTGGCTTCCTGATTGTCTTTGCTCTTCGGACTCGTGTGTGTTCTGCTCCCGGTAATCGGTCTTCCCGTCATTATGAATTTGATCATCTCTCCGTCGGATCCGATTCCCAGGGACTCCATGAGCGGTCTCAGGGTTTTCATGTTGTTGTCGTGATAAAGTGGCGCAAATCTCAACTCTCTGAGCTTGTCGGGGTGCGCCCCGAAGAACTGTTTCGGTAGCGGATTTTTGCCCGTTTGCCTGCCCATCAGGAAGGTCATCACGTTCGCCGTCCACGGTCTGTCCGGATCGTAGGTAACCGAATTATTCGCAATATCCGACAATTCGTTTCTTTCGAATAAATCCTTCATCGCCTTCACTATGGCGATGGCATCGTTATTTGAATAGGGTTGCTGTCTCACGTTGTTGATCGTCGGAGCAAGGGAAGAAATGTCGGCGCTAAGCGATCTAAGTTTTTGGGGATCTTTCAGGTCTTCAAGTAGGGCCAATCCGCGCGCCGCCAACCGCAACGACACTTTGTCGTCCACCATGTTCCAAAACCTCTTGCTGTTTTCGTCTATTCGGCGCATTTCGTTGGCGAGATCACCGGATCGCACGTAATCTTTATCAAAGCCGATTCCCCCGGGGGTTCCGCCGGTCGCCGATTGGATGGGTCTCGGAATGGAAAAACCGCCCATTCTTCCCGAATCTCCGTCGTCGGAAACCGAGGCGGTCGCCCTCCTGATCCTTCTCGCCGAACGCTCCCTGGTCAGGCGAGGTATGATCGATTGAGCGTCCACGAACCTGAATTTTTCCGTCGCCCGCGGATCTCCGCCCAAGGACGCGTCGTAACCGCCGAACCTATTCCTTAAGTTTCTCTTTACGTCCTCCATGAGACCGTCGTTCAATAGATTCTTCATCAACTCTGCGACGCCTCTTGGCTTTTGATCCAATAGTTCGGCGAAAGATTCCCGGATCGCCGCATCTATCTCCGAATACGTAAACGCTGGGCGACTCGGATTCTCGGGATCCAGTATCAGCGGCAAAAATTCTTCGTAGGCGTCGAAGAATCTGTCCCTGACTATCATTTCGCCTTCCGGGTCGAAAAGAGATGACGGGAGATCCGGCGAAGCGTTTCGCATGTATAGCGAGTCAAACGTCTCGGCCAGCGCGTCGGAGAATTGTTTCGCCGTTCTGTACCTTCTCGCCGTACTCCCCGGGGACAATTCGCGAATTTCTCGAGTCGACGGATCCGCCACCGGTACCGGTTTGACGTAGGAGGGAAGAAGAGTGTTGAACCAAGCTTCGTTTATGCCCCTGATTGCGTCGATAATTTCGTCGCCGAGTCCCGACTCGGTCGCTTCGAACATGTTTATTTTGCTGGCATCCATCGTGCCACCGAAATTGGTGATTCTCTCCAATCTTCTCAGGCGATCGCTGAGGTAATCGCGAATCTGCCCGACGTCGTCCGTTGTCGTCTTCATTCCTCGACCGAAAATGACGAGTTGCTCATACGGGGAGAACCCATCCACGTCTTCGGCGTAGTCTCTGGTGCGGTAGGCGTCGGAAACTAGAAAATTGACTGCCGACTTGTCTCGCCTTTCGAGTTCCTGTCTCGTTCTAAAACCGACCAACTCGGTATTGACGAATCGCTCCTTGCCGGTCGTGGCGAGAATTTCGGAAGCGGCTCGGGAGGCGATATCGAGCGCCTCCGTTAGAAGAGATATCGCCCTCACGAGACTTAGGGGTTTCGGAACGAGGTCTCTTTCTGGCGTTCTGGCGTTGACCGCATTGATCGGCTCGAACAAATCCAACAATCCGTTTTGCCCCAACACGGAGAGTTTCTGTACGTCCGGAACGAATTTTCCTCCGACGTTACTCCCCACTTCTCCGATGGGAAGAAGATTGAATTCGACCCTATCCCTCAGTATCGCCTGAAGTATCGCTATCTCCCTCGCGTAGTCGGTGAAACTGTAGGGCAACAATTCCAACAGGATTTGCCCGATGTCTTTTTCCAGAGACGATAACCGCTTCGGTTCCGCGTCCCCCACGTGGCGAAAGTTCCTCTTTATCTTTCGCAGAATTTTTTGAACGTCTTTGGCTATTTCGCTCCAACTACCGGATTGACGTTTGTGCATCGGGTAACCCAGGGATTCTTTGGGGTTGATGTCCCTCGGTCTCCGATTCGAGGGGGGAATGTATATGGCCATAGCCCCGGAATCGCTGTCGTTCATCATCGAGTTCAGGTCGGTCGCGTCGTTCTCCGACATGTTCGCCGCCACGCCGCTGGCGAGCCTCAGTAGCCCGTTACCGTACTCGGAGACGTTTCGAGAGTCCCCGTAAATCTCCCCGAGATAATCTCTGTTTGCGGAAAAAATAGAGGAAAACATTCGGCGCGTGACCTGCTTGTTCGTCCCGGTCAATTCGCTGACGGCCCGCCACATGTCGTAATCGACGCCGTTTTTGCGGGCGTTCTCTAGAAGATAATTTCTCGCCAATAGGACCGCGGTCGCCACCTCAAAGGGATCCGAGTCCACCTTCGCCAAGCCGATCGTTTCCGTGCCGACCCCGAAGACCTTGTTCGATTTCTCGGCCGCCCGCCTCAGTCTCCTGAGGGAGCGATCCGACATGCCGAGCATGTTCGCCGCTTTTCTCTGCCCTCCGTCCATGTCGTTGAAATTGGAAACCAGATAGGACGCGGTCTCCGGAAAAAATCCCTGCGATATGAGTTTCTCCATGGACGATACGTAATTCTCCGAGAACAAATCGGAATCCCCAACTCCGTATGTTCCGATGAACTCCTCGTTATTGGAGCGCCGAACGGAGAGAATTGCGCCCAGTAGGGTCGCCGATCCGGTCGGCGACCGAGGGGCGACGGGTCTCTGGGCCGAATTCATCTTCGCTATTCGCGAATCGATCAAGGACGCGTATTGATTCCCGGTCTGCGATCCGATCATTTGGAAAATATTTTTCATGGAGTTTATGGATTGTTCCGAAATTTCCGCGATCGCCGCGCCGGATCTTATTCTTTCGGCCGGTAGTCCCGCCGCCCCCGTCAGGCCGAGCTTCGATCTCGCATCGTCGGAGATTGGTTTCGGAACGAAGGAGTAGTCGACGGGAAAATCCGCCAGGAGTTTCTCCATGTTGCCGATAACCGTCGAATAGTTGAGTTTTTTCTTCTTCGGTTTCTTTTTCTTCGTTATTTTTTGAAAGTTGATTTTTCCGAATTTTTTCGCCGCAGACGAAAAAGGAGACGCCTTCGGCGCGACGACGGGTTCGGTTATTTTGCGTATCCGCTTCGGTTTTTTCTCCCTGGGTTCGTCCGGCGTTCTCGTCTCAATTTTTTCCGGCGCGTCCAACACTCTTCGGGTTTCCGGAATTTTGGGAATTTCCGTTCCGAACGGAGTGGGATCCGGCACCCCGCGACCGAAGTTAATCGTCGGTATTCCCTCGAGTACGAGCCTGTCCAGGTCGGCGTCTATGGCCGTGGCGGGGTTCATGTCCCTTGCGTTGCTCGTTCCGAGTGACGGACCCAGATCTTTTTTCTTCATGACGGATTCAATTTCGTTTCGAAGAATCCGTCTTCTTTCCCTTCTTCCCAGAGGACTTCTGCCGGTCACCCTTCTGTAGTCCGATTCGTTGCTACAGGGCATCCATATCAAACCGCCGGCGGTCGAACTGTACTGCCTGATTCCTATGCACCCGAGTTGTCGAGCCCTCGATCTAGCGGATTCCTTGTCAACAAATGCGTCAAATTCGTCGGGTCTGACTTGTCTCGGACCGAAAGAAAACGATTTTTCCTCGGGCGAATGCCCGTCCGGCGAGAGCGGGCAACAATCGCCTTGTTCGTGATCTTCGGTCATCGTTTCTTCCGTGTGTGTCGACGGCGCGGCGCGCTTATCGTACCGATAAGAATACTCTTTCCTCGGTATCCGTGGCGTTAGTAGCTACGTCTTTTGATATCCAGATAATTTTTGACGTCGTCGCTAGCGTCGTAGAGTCTCTTGGTCAGCGATGCCGAGATCACTCCCGGGCTCGAGGTGATCCCGAGACCCGGCGTTCCGAGGGCGGAGAAAGGACCCCTTTCGTGCAATTTTTCCCAGCGCTTCCCCCTCTTTTTTCTTCTGGAACCGCGACCGTTGAGTTCGGAGAAATTCTGTACGACGATCGATTTCGTTGACGTTTGGGAAATCAAAGATTTGGTCGCCGATCGTCTGGCTTTCGCGGCGGCGTCGGTATTGGCGACGAACTGCCTACCTTTCCTGCTACCGCTTATTTTTTTGCGATTGGTGGCTCTTTTCTGTGCGGGCGTCAGCTTGCTCCAAGCCTTGGACGGTAGATACCGTCTGGTTCCTCCTTTTCTTATCGCCGGCTTGCCGTCGGACGTGGTCCATTTTTCCTTCGTCCATTTGGAGAGAGATCTTTGTTTTTTTGTTTTCTTCCCCCTGTATCCGCCGCCGGCCTTACGGTATTCAATGGCCACCAATTGGGCTTTTCTGGCCGACCATTGACCCGGTTTTCCGCCGCGCGATCCCGCCATGATTCTGTTCTTTATGGACTCCCTCAATTTGGGTTTGGTGTAGGCCGTTTTTTCGGCCACGATCCCGCCGGGAAGCAGGAACAGCGACTTCTCGTACTTTTTTATCCACGAATCGTCCTCGGCGGCGGTACTCAGTCTTCTCAGGGTTTCGGCATCCGCGCACGGAAGCCATTTTCCTTCGGAGGATAAATGAACCCCCCTGCACCCCATGTATCTGGCTATTTTCGCCACTTGTCTTTTCGAGTTGGGGTCGTCGGACATCATTCGTCCTGCGATTCGTATTGACCAAACCCCATATGTTCCGCCAGGGGTGGGATGATTTTACTGGAATCGTAGGCTCGTCCGAGCCGTTCGTGCATTCCCCTCGCCATGGCGAGAGTGCTCTTCGGATCCCCGCCCAATTTCTCGTAACTCCTCCTCAGGTATTCAATGGCCGCGTCCTTCGGAGTATCGAACAATTTGGACCAAGCCCTGGCCTCGGCGATGCCCTCGGCGAATTCCTCCTTCACTTTGTCGAAAGAATCGTAGGACTTTCCGCGAAGCACGACGTCCTCGAACTCCCTGTTCAACGCCTCAAGCAACTGGTTTGGTACGCGCGAAACCGAAAAAGGAGGATATTTCGCCGATTCCGAAAGTTCGGCAAAATCGGCGATCATGGAATAAATTTCTTCCGCGGTCAGGTTATTTTCATCAGTCTCAGCCATAGGGCGACTTCAATCCTAGCCTGCTCCACCAATAACGTGACAACAAGGCCAAAGACGACTGCCTCTGTGACCCATATCCTATCTGCGCATACCGTTCTCGACCGGAGGCGCTGAACCTGCTCCTCAGCGACCCCATAAGTTCGTCAACCTGTACCGGATACAACGGTCGGTCGTTGGCGACGACGGCGGTTCTGTTCAAAAGTATGAATTGCCCGCCCACGGCCCCTAGGTAAAATGGGGTAAAGAGCATTTTATTGTTCCGAATAAACGTTCTCCCGACCGAATTCCCTTCGTTGGGTTTTTGTCCTTGCGATACCTTGATCAGTTGATCCATGGTGTCTTCGCTCCAGTATCCGTCGACTCCTATTATCGTCCCCAGTATGACTTCGTCATCAAGCTTCAGCAGCACCTCCTGGAGGGCGACATGCTTCCTTATTTCTTCGTTCCACGGGGTTGCGCCAGCCAATCTGGCTTTTGCTATTTCGGCACCCTTGGCTATCTCCGCCTGAATGAACCACGACAGCAACTGCGCCCTGGTTCTCTTCGCCCATTCCGCAATTGAATATTCGCGAAGCTCTTCCGGACTTAGGAAATAGTCGGCATTGAAGCTCGCCTCCGCCAAGAAGTCAATGTCGAAATATCTCGGATCAATCGGATGACCACCATCCAATTCTTCCTCCGAATACCCCCCCCTCCTCGACGATCGTGCCTCACCCTCCGCCCTTTTTCGTCTTTCCTGGGCTTGGGCCGGGACGACCGTGACGAGTTTCTTCGTTATTTCTTCCAGTAGTTCGTTCATGGTTTTGGCGTCGCTCGAGTCAAGACCCCTGTATTTCTCCGAGGGTTCTTCCCCGAAAAGACCGAACCACATGTTCCTGAACATTTCGTATCTCCGCTCGGAGCGCAGTCGCGAGTATTCTGGGTTAGGTTTAGTCGGATTGGGTTCTTGTTCCACCTGCCGCCTATTCGGCAACTCCTCTTCGCTTCGTCGGACAGACTCGGGTATGACTGCGTATTCAGAGAGGATTCCGTCGTCGCCGACGTACCTGACTAAGTAGTTTTGGACAGATCCCCCGTACGGCGAGTAGAAATGCGAGTAGACCCTCGGATTATCCGCGAAATCGAAGTTTTTCGCATTCCAGGCGTCTTCGTCTATCGGTAATTCTCTCTCAACGCCGGAGTCCGAGTAGATCGCCAGTGACACCATTTGATGCAGTGCGATCATTTGCGTCGCAAGATACTGCAACAAACCGCGGTGGAAAATTCTGGCGTTCGGCATCACGGCCATAATGACTTTGTCGTTTTTCCCGCCGGTGTAGCCGGCGGAGCCGCCGCCGCTGGCGTGAAAGAAGTTCAAACCTTCGCCGCCCACGGCGCCGCCTGCGCCGGCGGGGACAAAATAAGGACCGTCAATGAGTTCCTTCGCCGACTCGTCGGTATGTTTATTCCCGCCGAAAAACCATTTAAATAATTTTTGTCTAACTATGTTTCTAGCGTTTATGTGGTGGTTTATTCCCCTCACTATCGGAAGCACGGTCGCGTCTTCGCTTATGGGATAATTCGTCGGCAATTTATTCTCTGGTGTGGGGTCAAATTGGTCGGCTTCGGCGAGCAAATCTATGAATTCGACCTGAGTCGCAGCGACGGGTTTGTAGGTGTAGCCGGCGAGATCCAGCGCCACCTTGTGCGACATTTTTTTTCTGGCGAGCAACCTCGCTCGATTCTCGCTATCGCCGATGTCTAAACGGGAGTCGTCCTCGACTTTCGTTTCTTCCAATAGTTCAAATTCCGGTTCTCTCGGATCGATCAACGTTTCCTCGGCGAGCCTTATGCTGGCCAGGTCATTAACTTGATCTTCGGTTAGTTGAGAAATCTCGTAATCGCTATCTGGTTTTACGTCGAGCTTGATGATGGGCAAAAATCCCTCGGTGTGGTTGAGTTTCGACAACTCGATCAAATGCAACGAACCCCTTACGATAATATTTCCGGCTTCGTCGGTAGTCGGATAAAGTTGCCGTTCTTCGAGATCCGGCGTGCTCTTCGCTCCGGTGCTCGACGACCTGTTGAACCTCATCCGTTGAACCTGGTTCCTCGTTTTCGCGGTAGTGGACTTGGTATTGCGCACCCTATTGACGGCCTTATGCGCGTTCGGAGCCAGTATTTCGGTGATTATTTTTCCGATCGCCTCCAATTTTTCCTGCGCCATGATGAATGAGCGTTTTGGTCCCTTTACCCTGCTACGACCACCCTGCAGTTTTCTCCATTCAGCTAGAGCCGTCTGCATTTGATTGGACGCTTGGTTGTACTTCCTCACCGCGTCTTTTATGGCCTCATACCAATCCGAATCCGTGTCGCTCATTATCGCCGCATTTACCTTCGCGGCCAGGACGTGCATCGGCGTGTCGCGGCCGCTCCCCCGACCACCGCCCTGTCTGCTGATGCCGGCGGGGTGATACCTAACGGCGACCAATTTCGGAACGCTCAGTTTTACTTCTCCGACGCCGGGAACACCCGGAATGAGCGGAACTCCGACTCGGCGGTATCCCCCACGGCGGGACAGCTCTCCATCCGCGAATGCATCGAAGGGAAGCAAGGTTTCCCTCGACGTCAGATCTGTGTTCAGGTATCTCGGATACTGAATGGCTCGCACGCCGCTTCTGGAATCTACGTCGTGACCCAAGACCAATTTCGAACCGTCCGGCCTCGTAAGCGTGTAAGACTGGTCGCCGTAGTCTGGTTCTTTGTTATTCGGGAGAGAGAGAGAACCCGAGAGATAGTAGGCCAGAACTCGTTCTTTGGCCGTTCCGGGAGCAAGACCGTAAATCTTCGGATCCGCAGAATAACCCAAATTCAACAAATCTGGATCGACGTAGTAGGCGTACACCTCGGCCGCCGACGCCCGACGACCGTCGGCGAATAACTCGCTTGCGTCTATTACGTCGAGGGTCGTCAGCTCCTCGATTTTCATATCGTCCGTCATGTTTTCGTTGTCCAGCATCAACATAATTTCGTAGGCCTGTCTCGCCGTGTCCGGGCTCAGACCTTCCAAAACGCCGGGCACAAGATAAAAGACCTTTCCGCCGCCACCCGCCGTTATGCCGAGTCTTTCCAATAGTTCCGATTCGGAAATTCCGAGAGCCGCCGCAAAAACCTGGATTTCGGTTAGTTTGTCGGAATTTCTACTCCCGTCCCTGGATAGCCTGAGATTCGAAATCTTACTGTAGAACTTGGGTTTTGCCTTCTTGCCACCTACGTTTTGTTGCGGATAGGAGACGACGGGCCCGACTTTCGCCGACTTTTGTACCCTCTTGTTTTCCGGCGGATGCTCTAGTTCGGAATCTATTTCGACGTCAACCTCCATGCCCGGATCCGAATAGTTCTCGAGATATTCACCCGTGACGGGATTTCTGTAGAGCTTGCTCTGCCTTTCGTATAAATAGAGAGTTCCGTTTCGGTCGACGTACTGATCTTCGTGGTCGTATTGGAATGGATCCCCGAACGCGGAAACCTCTTTGACGATTTCCTTTCCGTCCTCGTCGACGAGCGTCACCGTTTTTACGGCGCCCTTTCTTACGGCTCTGGACACGTTCATGGACGGACGCGACTGCGTCGCTTGAACCGACGGATTCTGGGTTTGCGTCGGTTCGGTCGTGACCGGCTCGACCGGCCGCTCTACCGGCTTTTCGGTCTCCGTCGCCCTGGATTTAGGCGTAACCTGCGTTCGCTCTCCGACGACGCCGCCGTACCTACCCCCGCCTCTCAAATCTCTCCGGAGTATGTCTGCGCGCTTCGACACGACATTCCTGTTTCTGTTTCCGATCGACTTCCACGCCTCTTTCTGGGTTTTTACGTCCCAGTTCGGAGCCCCCAGAAGATCCATGATGGCGATCAGGGATCTGATGTCTGGGTAGAGATTTGCGCCGCCGGGATTGAGGGAAACGTAGGAATCGTTCGTCATGTTTCTCAACGATTCCGGGGTGATTCTGCCGTTGATTCGGTAATCCTTTTGGTTCGCAGACGTCGGCGTCATTATTTCGTTTATGGTGTTGACCAATTCATTCTCGCGGTATCCCATTTCCCTCTTCAACGCGGATTGTTCCGACGGGCTGAATTCGTCCCACTCGGTTTCGTTTTCGCCGAACCTATCGCTAAACGTTAGGAATTCCGGAGAGTTTTTCAACCATTCGCCCAGATCCGACATGACCTGATCTCTCGTATTTTTATCCATCTTCCAAGGATTGTCGTTTGCCGCGACCTGAGTTTTGACGATTTCGTCGGCGCTCTTCGGAGGAGGAGCGGTTATCGGGGTTTTTACCGGACGAGCCGGCGGCTTGGAAAGATCGTTGTCCCCCTGTTTTTGGGCGCTGGGAACGAGAACGCCAGAATCGGAAACTATTCTGGCTCTGGCGTTTTCCTTGAGGTTCCACCACATGTTGTCCATGTTCTTGTCGGGTTTCGTTTCCGCATCCCAGAGCATTTCGTCGAGGATCAGCAAATTATGCGCCTGAACCTGGAGCGGATAGACGTTTTTTCCACGTGCTTCCTGATCCTGGATATAGGTCAAAATTCCGTCTTCGGGCACGTCGGAGTCCTCGGATAGACCCAAGCGCGATCTCCATTGCGAGAGAAGGTCGCTTCTCACTTTTTTTGCCTCTCCGAGTATCAGCGCCCTTTCGGTCGGCGTATATTCGGAGAGATTCTTTCTGTTGGCGGAATCGTCGTCCATTGAGTTTCTCAATCCGAACAAACTCCTCATCGGTGTCGTCTGGCTGTAGACGACGCGCCTCATCCGACCGGTGTCGCTCTCGCCGGCGAAGGGCGATCTTCTTCTCCTATTTTCTCTTATCGGCGAACCGGTGTCTATTTTCGGGGGACTGGCGGAGGCTATCCTCTCGGAAAGTTTGTTCAGCCACCCGGTTGATCGGTTGGCCATCGTTCTTTTGTCGAGTCTCGGCTTCTTTCCCGAAATCTTGCGATCCCCGAAAACGTTTTCCGACAATCTCCTCACCGGGGGATTGTTCCTTATTTTTTGAATGATTCTGGAAGTCTTCGGAAACCTTCCTCTCGTTGAGCGCGTCGCCGACTGGGCAGGATTACCCGAATCGAACGGAGCGCTCGTTCCTCTCGTCGTCGCGCTCGTCGAGCTTCCCGCGGTTCTGCGATTCATTCTTCTGTTCGAGGTCATTTTTCCGGAATCGGATTCGTCGTCCTTTGGGTAATTGCGCCCTCCGACGGCTGTCGAATCCAATCCGCCCGTCCTGGTTTGGGCGGAGAAACGGGACTCCATTCTTCGCTTTCTGTTTCCGCCGTCGGCTACGGCGTAATCTCGGTTTTTCCTGGTTCTTCTGGCGAGCCTCGCCGCACCGAACGGTGTCGGATCGGGAACCCCCCTACCCAAGTTCACCGTGGGAATACCCTCGAGAACCAACCTATCCTTGTCGGCGTCCCTCGCCGTTCGCGGATCCATGTTGGAAACCGATTTTACGGACATCGCGAAACGCCGCGATAGACCGCGCCCGTACATCTTTCCGTAAATCAATTTGCCAGGATCGTCGGAGTAGGAGTTGCTGACCAACGATTTCCAGGCGACGCCGTCCGCTTTATTCGCCCACACGGACTTGGTGGCTTTTACGCTCAGCGCCAGGGAAGACACGTCTATCTTCGTATTCTGATAATTCGCCTTGTAGTCGACCGCCAATTTCTTGAATTGAGCGTCGAACAACGACATCCCCACTTCGATCACCGATATCGCGGAAACGGGCTCCTGTTCGGGCTCCGGGAGATCCTCGTCGGCTTGCGATTCGTCGTCGTCGGGTTGAGACTTGACGGAAATGCCATCCAGCGAAACGGAAAGCGCGTCGTATGCGTCCGCCGTGAGAATCGACTTGATGGAGATCAGGGACGACTCCGTCAGCGGAGAGAACTCGTCGGCTCGTAACGTGTAGTCGAGCGAATCCAGTATTAGCGAACTGCTCAGGCCCGACCCGTTCGCCCAACGCGCCCAGTCGTCGCCCTGGTTCATGTTTCCTATCGCCTTGCACTTTATTCCGTCGCTCAGTAACACGGAAAATATCAGATCCGTATAGACGTCGCGAATCGGGGCGAAAACGAGATCGTTATTCACCGATTGTCTCCCTGATCGTCTTTATGCCCGAGTACAGATGTTGAACTCTCTTTTCGTAGAGTCTTTTCACCGATTCGAGGTGAACGCGCTCGGCTTCCGACATTTTTCCGTCTATGGCCATTCTTCTCGCAAAATCGGCGAACGAGAACATTTTAGCTCTCTCTAGGAGTTCCTCCAGCAATGACAGGGCTCTTTTTCTTTGAGCCGCCCTCAACGAACGGAAGTAATCCGAATATATGGAGGTCTGAAGATCGCGCATCACCTCCTCGGAAGTCTCGGAAATTCTCTTCTCTTTTTCCTTCCTGTTCATTCCCGACATCGCCGAAAGCGAAAGAGGCGCCGAATAGGTCCTGTTTTTTCCGTCGAACTGCGAGGTATATATCAGCGAAGGATTTCTTGACAGAGAATCGGTGAGTATGTCGGCGATCATCAATCGAGTCATATCCTCTGCGTTTGCGAAACTTTCGTCGCTCACCCTCGAGGTTCTGGTTGCGTTCTTGTCGCCGTCGGGCATCGAGTATATGTAGGGTCTTCTTATCCCCGATCCGGCGAACCAAATGTACGGAGCGACCGCCCCCAATTGCGACTGTATTTCTGCGGTCGTCATCGCTCCGATGTGCTCGAATTCGACCCTGGAACTCATGGCGACGAGTTTTTGCCGACCGTTGTAATACTCCGTGGCTCGGTCGCCGGCGCGCCTAGCCCTAAAAACCCCGGATCTTTCCATGGCCGGTATCCGTATTTCCGGACTTATGTTTCCGATTTGCCCTCCGCCGTTCAGCATGGAAACGGCCTCGCCGAGATCGTCCTGCATCCCGGCGACGTCCTCTATCTGCGTAGACCTTTCGGAGATCACTCTCTTTTTCGGATCCAGAAGATATGCGTCCCTGTGCCATTTGCGAACCTGGCGTTGTTTTTTGGTCTTCGCGTCGGACACGATCACCATATCGTTAGGAAAATCTATGTCGCTAAAATTTTGTTCGTACGCTATGGGTCCGTCCATTTCCGAGGAAACGTGCTCCAACCTGATCGCCGGATTGTCCGACAGGGTCATTTTCCTGGCGTCGGATATCGTTCTCCCGAGCTTCCTTCGTTCCCCGTTCGATAGATTCCTTTTCTTTCTTAGTGTCAGGGTTCCGCCGTTGGGGAGTACGTAAACGAGCGAATCCACTCCGCTGTTGGAGAACATCCACATTTCGTCTCCGCCTATGTACGCGGGATTTTTGGCGAACGTCACGTAGGCGGATTGCTCCATGCT
>Ga0194119_10007246_pt1 | contig 15723 bp, 15 predicted proteins | sample TA2MahC100mmetaG_FD_148620 | JGI IMG/M metagenome (GOLD analysis project Ga0194119, IMG submission 148620) | Freshwater microbial communities from Lake Tanganyika, Tanzania - TA2015018 Mahale Deep Cast 100m | ecosystem: Environmental > Aquatic > Freshwater > Lake | place: Tanzania: Lake... | reverse complement strand
TTTTTCTCACCCAAGGGAGGTTGCACTGATGCTATTGTAAAGGCATTAGGCAAAGCAAAAACAACTATTCTTATTCAGGCCTACTCTTTTACCTCCGCCCCCATTGCCAAAGCAGCTGTGGATGCTCATAAACGGGGTGTCAAAGTGAAGGTCATTCTGGACAAGAGCCAGCGAACTGAGAAGTACTCCTCTGCGGACTTTCTTGCCCATGCTCAAGTGACTGTTTCAATCGATGCCAAACATAAAATAGCCCATAACAAAGTCATGATCATTGACTCTGAAACTGTCATAACAGGGTCGTTTAATTTCAGCAAATCCGCCGAGGAAGAAAATGCTGAGAATCTGCTCATTATCCACAATTCTGATTTGGCAGAAAAATATGTTGAGAATTGGAACAAACATGCAGAGCATTCAGAAGAGTATAAAGGGAAAGGAATGGATACTCCCTCGCTCCAAAATCCTAAAGAGATAAAAACCTTACTGCAAGGGAAATGGATTAACAATGATAAAAATTGGGGGATTGTATTCAAAGACGATATGGTCTCGGAATATGAAGATGGGAGGATACAAAACGGGGAATGCAAATACATTTTAGACATTACGGCTAATCCGATAGAAATGACTATTTTAGATCCACGAGAAAGTATTACTTATCGAATAGAATTTCAAAATGATCAAACCTTATTTATTCAAGAGGTCAACCTCGAAGAATCAACTTTTTTAACAAAAACGGACTATTGATTTCACTTGGTTTGTATGTGTCATAGATTTTTGAGATGGATAAAATACAAACTCAATAATGTTGACATTACTGATGAGGTTGAGGATTGATAAATATTAACAATCATTTCAAGGAGAATTTTATGGAAACAAAACTGTCTTATGTAGTTATTTGTCTATTAATCACTGCACTGTGGGGCTGTAAATGTGCTTGCAACAAGGGAGCATCTGTTCAAAGCAACCAAGTTCTGATTACATCTACAAATCTTAGCAATATTGTCGGGATGCAGTGGATTCTTCAGAAAATGACTGTAAATGGTTCTGACTATCCATTAGCAAAAGAAGTCCCGTATGTTAAATTCGAAACAGACGGTAAGGTAAATGGTTTTGCTTCGATCAACAGGTTTTTTGGTTCTATGCAAATTGATGAGCAGGGAAAGATAAAGTGGTCTGATGCTTTTGGCTCGACTAAAATGGCTGGGCCAGAAAATCTGATGAAGCAAGAAGATGTTTTTTTACAGTCATTAGTCAAGACACATAAATTGGCTGTTGAAGGGATATATCTTTATGCCCATAGTGAAGATAGGCAGGTAGAATTAGTTTTTTATGTGCCAGTAAAGTGAAATTTATGAGTCGAGCAACCCCACAGACCAGTTAAATTTACTGATTATGCCAACCCACAAATGGACATTTAAATCTTACTTTCGCAGAGAAACCTACGGGTGGAATGGAACTGCTAAAGCATCCAAACGGATGAAAGAAGCCGTTTCTGAGATTCAGAAAGTGGCTAAGACAGACTCTTCTCTTGCAGGAGAGGGAGTGATTGAACTGTTTACCCGCCTCTACCCCGCCCTGATGAATATTGACAGTTCTTCAGGTGCATTAGGCACCGCTTTAAATAATACAATAGACCCCCTCATCCCCATCCTTATCAGTGCCGATTGGGATATGAACACAAGGGGCAAGTGGCTGGATAAACTTTATGACGCTATTATCGAAGATGGTTGGGGAACATTTGACGACCTGAGAGATCACTGGGGAGAAATCTGTGTCTACCCAGGACTGGCCCATCTATGGGCAGATCAGTTTATCCCTGAAGTCAAATATGCATGGACGACTGAGGGCACTGCTTTCACTGTCGGTTCTGACATGTGCCTGTCCTGCCTACTCTTCACAGAACGATATGATGAACTACAGGAACTGCTCCAACTGAGAAAAAAACCATGGTGGAATTACAATAAATTCTGGGCTATGGCACTCGTCAAACAGGGAAAATCTCAAGAAGCCTTAGATTATGCCAAGATGATTCAGTCTGAGGAGATTAATAAAGAACGGAGTATTGATTTATTCTGCGAAGGTGTTCTTATTCAGATGGGCAAAATTCAAGATGCTTATGAACAGTATGGTCTGAAGATGCCTTCCTATGGGACCTATCTGAACATTTACAGGGACATCTGTAAGAAATACCCGACTATTGACAAAAAGAAAATCCTACTGGACTGTATTAAACAAACAGGCAATGAGGGCAAATGGTTTGCCTCTGCTAAAACTGCTGGTTTTTTAGATATTGCTGTTCATTGTGCCAAATCGGATAGTTCTGATCCTAATACGTTATTAAGGGCTTGCAGGGACTATGCTGATAAGGATTTCCCATTTGCTTTGGTGGTAGGTGTGCTGGGTATTATCAGATTTATGACAGGGACATTTTATGAGGAAAGAACTGCCACAGAGATTGGCATTGCTTATCAACAGGTTGAAAAGATTGCTAAAGACAGGGGAAAACTGGCTGATTTCAAGGCATTATTAGCCAGGGAGATGATGAAACAGCATTGTGATGCTCATTTAAGGGAAGTTGTGGTGAAAACGTTGGAGATGGGCGAGTAGGAACAAATGTAACAACTCGTTACATCTTCTCCCCTCTTGCCCCACAAATGGCTCATAATGAGCCAAGGATGGGCATAGTTTTAATAATAATCAATCTGGGCCAATCCTGGTTGTCCCTGTGGAGAGGTAGGAGTAGTGACTATAGTAATAGGGAGAAAGGTTTGTCCATTTTTGAACAAAGCTCTGTGTTGAGAAAAATGTTGAGAGGGGGGAGGATTAACCAAAATAGTATTTGTGCAGTTTCTTAATGACTTGCTCAGTATCAGCAGGCATAGTATAGATGTATGAAGCATCTGCTCCTGGTATTTTCCTCCCCATGAGTGCTTTGTAGGCATTAGTGTTACTACCAAATCCAAGTTGAGATGATTTTGTAGCAGTCATTTTTCTTAGTTTATCTTGAGTGAGCCACTCCATTTTTACTTTAGATCTTATCTTATTGAAATGCTCCTGAAGATATTGAATATTCCACACTTTTTTGTACGATGTCAAAAATACATTCTCCGTATCTGTAGGGTTTGCTTTCATATATTGCTTAAGTGCTTCTATTGTCTCATTCCAAAGCATACATGCTTGAGAATTGGCATTCTTACCCCTCCAGCTTCTATATTCTTTCTTATCAAAGTCTAACATGCCTTTTGTGATCTTAGCAAAATCTCCCCATCTTATACAACAGTTGAGACCTAAAAGAATAGAGCATTTGACAAGCAAATCATCATTTGATGCTTTAAGCAGTATAGCTAGATCTTCTGCGGAGAACACATGATTTGGTCTTTGGAGAAGCATTATTTCTTCCTGCTCTTTTTTGATGTAGGTGAATTGCTCCATGTGCGTTAGTAATTCGATGCAATCGTCCTTAAATGATATTTTGTCTTTGGCTCGCCTAATGACTCCCCTAACTGCATCAAATCTGTTTTTGACATATCTGTATTGATTTAAAACAGACGATTTTTCCTTGTCTTGCCTTATCTTGTCATTGTATTTTGTAATATCTTCAAAGGCAATATCTCTAACTGACTGTTTCCCAACACATTTCTTAAATTCATTCCAATAAGGTTTGATATTGTTATTGATATTCTTTTTACTCCGTCCTTCGTAGTTTGATTTATAAATACTCCATAGTTCATCAAGGGTAATTGATTTAGCAGGTGGTTTGACTTTATGCAAATACCCAAGTTCAGGAATGTTTAATCTTTTCGCAGCATAGGTTAGATTTGTTTTAATAATTCTCTCTGCTAATTCCCAAAATTCATCCGTAATATCTAAATCCGATATTTTTATGTCACCATTAGACAAGTTTTTTAGAGTGGTAATAATTCCATCTGCAAACTCATCAGGATTAGTCGAGTTCTCTTCTGTGATAGTAACTTTGACCATGTCAACCTTCGGGGAAACAATTACTATATTATGCTCCCTCTTATAGATTGTGTATTTCTGAACGGCCTTGTCAAAATCACCACCACAGGTCTTATGTCTCCCCTGTTCATCTTTGTAGTAATATGCTTTTATTCTACCTTTATATTTGCCCGATTTATATCTTGTTTCATATAGCCCTTCTTCGTATTTACCATTTTTTGGGTTACTTGCCCAATCTGTTTTTCTGCCTCTCTTCAAGACCATATTTATAACTCCATAAATAAATTACATCTGTTATTATGATAGGGAGTTTATATCTAAAAGTAAAGATAAATGTGGAAAGAATTGTGGAAAATTAAAATTAACAATTATAAGTGATTGAAATACAGTGAGTTACGAAATCTGTAATTACAGGTTCAAGTCCTGTACCGCCCATTCCGGTAATCGGTTATTTCGCAACGCTCATTTTCTTTTTTAACTCATTTCAATAAATAGACTTAGCGCGTGCTTAAAAATAAGACATAAAAAAACATACCGGTCGGTATGTGAACATTGAAATATTCAGACGGATTTGGTATAGATGATTTCGTATTCTTTTTTATTTTACACCCTCAAAAGTTGCCTGACGTGCCAATTAGCCCCCTCAGCTATTTTTTTGCAGGGGTGTATTTCGTCGAGATGTTACGCGGTATTCAATTATCCTCTTGTATTTGTTTTAATGCAATTCCAACCTCTTTTAACCTATCTGTAACATTTTGATCCATCAAACCATCACGATTGGGGGCTGCATTAAGCAGATAGTTACAGTTATGTGATACACAAAATTTAATATTATCTAATACTTTCTTTGTTGGCATTAAATCATTTTTGTCATCACCTGTCTTCCAGAACCATTTCGTCTGAATAGTATCACATATTTCCTGTACGCGATCAGGATGCTCTTTTTGAAAACGGTTCCAATGGATAGTTTTTTCTGCCGAACCATTAATGATACGCTCCCAAAGCTGCACATCACTGAATTCAGTATCATACAACTTCATACCGGGATGTCGCATCACAAGAATGTTGGGCTGCAATTTCTTGGCAAGCAAATATAGTTCTTCAAAAGGTACTTCGGTTGTGCTTGGGAAGTCAGCTTCTTTTCTCTTTGCATTTTTATACCCATCAAGCCAGAGGAAATCTATTTTGCCGTAATTCGATAATAATTCTGTAATTTGAGTTTTGATATGATTTACTTTTTCAGGATTTATCTTTCCTGCTGCAAAATCGTGGTGCCTGTCCCATATACTGAAATAGAGGCCTATTTTTATACCCTGCTTGCGAAAAGCATCTACAAATTGCCGAACGATATCTTTTTTATACGGACTTGACGCTATATCGTGGTCAGAGGCCTTGGTGTCCCAAAGAGAAAAACCATCGACATGTTTTGCAGTCAGGATAGCATACTTCATCCCTGCTGATTTTGCAGCCATTGCCCACTGGTTACAATCCAGTTTTTCAGGATTAAAGCTAATCGCTGGCTCATTGCCATATGCCCATTCAACTTCGTGGTAAGTTGCCATATTAAAGTGGATAAACATTCCAAAGCCAAGTTCTTTGAATTCCTGCTGAAGCTGCTTTAACGGCTTTTGAGGCTCAGCTTCGACCTGTTTTTCCTGTACACATCCTGCAATCAGCAAAATCGCAATGAAAAACAATTCTATTTTTTTCAGTTTAGTCATTTTACATCTTTCTTTCTTTTGAGATAATTGCAAAATCTTGAATTATTTATTTTTCATCTTTTAGTTTTTCCAACAGGTATTTTACTACGCTATCGTTATCATTCGTTCCAATAATTTCATCGGCGATCATTTTAACCTTTTCCTCGGCGTTTTCAACGGCCACGGCGTTGGCCGCCAGTTCCAGCATTCGAATGTCATTGATATGGTCACCGAAAACCGTTACTTGTTCCCGTTTGAAGCCGGTCATCTCCAGCAATTCCCGTAAAGCGATGGACTTACAGGCCTTTTTATCGTGAATTGTCAGCCACCACCAGCCCGGCGAGTACGGATTCTCAAAATAGAAATTTTCCAGTTGTCCTGTAAACTGTTCATCCAGGGCCGCGGCGATTTCGCCCACCGGTTCACGGTCGCCCATGACAGCCAGCGAGATAACCGTTTCATTCAGGACGCCCGCCAGATTTGGCGTTTGGCGCAGACGTTTATCATCCAGTGCCGATAGAGCCTGACAATACCAGCGCATGGCCGGGTGAGTCAGCGTTTGATAATAAAGGCAATCTTCACGCCCGTTAAACGTGCAGACAAACGGCCAGAGATTCATCTTACGAATTGCTGCAAAAATTGCTTTTGCCGTTTCATCCGGCAAATGGTTGATAATCAGATGTTTGCCGGTTTTATAATCGGTCAAGTATGCTCCGTTGATGGCGATGACAGGCAGTTTAATCGGCAAATCACCCAGCACAGGCTGAATTTCGTTAATCGCTCGCGCGCTGGCGACGGTAAAATTTAATCCGGCGTCGAGCAGTCGTTTGAGATTTTTCCGGCTGAAGTCAGACAGCTTGCCGCTGCCATCCAGCAGTGTGCCGTCGAGATCGGAAACGTATAATAGGCCGTGATTTATCATAAGGCTGTTTGTCTTTCCAGCCATTCCTGTTTCAGAATAGAATACATTTTTATATCCAGCGGTTTGTCCTCATGCCGGATATAATGACGAAGAACGCCTTCGAATTGCATTCCGGATTTTTGAATCACCCGTTCCGATACGCTGTTTCCTGTGCTGCAAATTGCCTGGATGCGGTCCAGTCCTGCTTCTTCAAATCCAAATTGAATAACCCGACCGGCCGCTTCTGTGGCATAGCCGTGGTTCCAGCAGACCGGGTCAACAGCGTAACAAATCTCGGCCCGCCGGGCGTCTTTATGAAACTGGCAAAATCCGCAATCGCCGATGACGCAGTTTTTGCCTCTTAAAATCACCACCCAGTAAAACGACGGCTCTTTTTTCAATATATTGGCGATAAACTCTTCAATGTCGCTTGCGGATGAATACGTTTGGCGTCCCATTGCCTGATAAAAAATGGGCTTTTGCGAGTAATGAAGAATCGCCTCGGCGTCCGACATCGCCAGAGGGCGCAATATCAGCCGTTTTGTCTCCAGCGTCGGCGTCGGCAAAAAGTTCAAATCTTCCATCATTATATTTTTCTCGCCACGATACGATTCACGGCGTGTCGGTGGGGGATGCCGGAAGAATTACAGTCAAAAATTGTCTCTTCAAAAAACAAAATCTCCCAGTCATGATAATATGTCAGAATTTCTCCCGACTTCCATAATGCAGCGGAAACGTCGGCATCCGGCGCACGGGGAATGAACGGCTTTTCGATAAGAATACTATAAACGTTCAAACCGCCGGTCGGCGTATGTGTTTTATAGTTTGCGATAATTTCGTCGCGCAATTCGGGACGAATATAATGCATTGTGCCGGTGCTGAAAAGAATGTCGTAATTTTCCTGAAGCCGATAGGAATTGATATCCGTCTGAAAAACGGCGACCGGTAGATTCAACTGTTCGGCATACCGGCGTGTTTTTTCAACGCCTGCGGCGGATAAATCAAACGCCCAAACGCGGTATCCGTTTCGCGCCAGGAAAACGGCGTTGCGCCCTTCGCCGCATCCCATATCCAGCGCCGTCGGGGATTTTTCAGGAGGCAGGTGTTTCAGGATTTCATAACACAGGGCGGAAGGCTTCAAACCCCAATAAAAATTGTCCTGTGCATACCGCTTGTCGTAAGGATTGCTGATTTTGGCCGACATGCTTACTCCTGCGGCAGGCGTGCCAGGTCAATATCCGTCCCGGCCACCATCAGAATATCGTCGGCATAGACGATAGTATTAGGCATAGGAACATTAATGAGACTGTCCTTTTCTTCACCTTCGGCGGCGTTTTCGCCTCGTTTGATGGCGACCAGGTTGATGTTGTATTTCTGCCGCAATTGCAGGTCCATCACGGTCTGGCCGTGGAAGCTGGCGGGGGCCTTGACGCGGGCCAGGCTGTAGCCCGGCGCGAAATCAATCTTTTCCTCGATATGCGGCGCGATGAGCTTATAGGCCCATCGGTGAGCCGTTTCAATTTCCGGGTAAATAACTTCTGTCGCCCCGACCGCCGTAAAGACCTGCCCGGCCGTCAGATTCTCCGCGCGGGCGTAAATCTGCTGTACGCCCATCTGCTTGAGATTAACGACCGTCAAAATCGCCGCCTCAAAAGAATGGCCGGATTGCCCCATCCCAACAATGGCGACATCAACCTTATCGACACCTTGAGCCCGCAGAGCGTCTGCGTCGGTGCTGTCTAAGCGTACCGCATGGCCAACTTCGTCGCGGATGTCTTCGATGATGTCACGGTCTTTATCGACCGCGATGACTTCCGCGCCGCTCATCGACAAAGCCACCGCCAGTTTCTTGCCGAATTTTCCCAATCCGATGACTGCAAAGCGTTTCATAGTTTTTCCTGATTTTTAGTGTTTCATTTTTTATCCGACAACCAGTGGTTCTGATGGATATTCATATTTTCCCGGCCGGGTACTGAACAGCAGTGCCGTCAGCAGGGTCAGTGGTCCCAGCCGTCCAATTAACATCGTAGTAATGATAATCCACTTGCCCGCGGTTGTCAAAGATGCCGTAATGCCCGTGGAAAGCCCCACCGTGCCCAGCGCCGAGGACGCCTCAAACGCCAGGTCCAGCAGGTCGCAGGAACAATTATGTTCAGTGATAGTCAGTGCCAGTGTTGCTGTCAGTAAAACACCGACGTACAAGGCCAGAATCGTAATCGCACGTCCCAGCACAACCAGCCGGACAGAACGTTTGAACATCTCCACCTCCCGTCGTCGTCGCAGCGTTGCCCAGGCTACCATCATAATGACCGCCAGCGTAGTGGTTTTGAAGCCGCCGGCCGTGGAGCCGGGAGAGCCGCCGATGCACATCAGCAGAATCAACACCAGCTTGCTGCCCTGTGAAAGGGCGCCGACATCGACGGAGTTAAAGCCCGCCGTCCGTGCCGACACGGACTGAAAGTATGCCGAACACCATCGCGTATCCGCCGCCGGGTTATTGGAATACGATTCAAACAGCTTCAGCAGCAGCATTCCACCGACAATCAGAATCGCCGAGACGGTCAGGACGATTTTGGTTTGCAGCGTCAGTCGTTTTGGCGCCTTTGTGTACAGTAAGTCCGGCATGCAAATGTCTTTGCGAAACCACGACCCGACCCGGCAGATACCAATGTCTGTCAGGTTATACAGTACACTGAACCCCAGCCCGCCCAGAATAATCAGCGGGGCAACAATAGTATAAACCTGATGGCAGTGGCTGTAATCGGTCATATTAGGCTCCATCAGGCTGAATCCTGCGTTGCAGAATGCGCTGACGGAATGAAAGACACTGGCCCACCATTTCTGCCGGACACCCTCGATAATTCCCGGCACGTTGTCCCACATTGGATATAACAACACAGCCCCGACAGCTTCAATTACCAGCGTAGCAATAAAGATGAATCCGATCATTCGCGCGATACGATTAAGCGTATCGGCGCTGAGCAGGTCCTGCATTGCCGCCGATTCGCGTACGGTAAAAGACTGTCCCAGCATCATCCCCAATACCGCACCAAAAATCACAATGCCCAATCCGCCCAGTTGAATCAGGAATAAAATCACAACCTCACCGAAGAAACTGAAGCTGTTGCCGGTGTCCATGACGGTCAGCCCCGTCACACAGGTGGCGCTGGTGGCCGTAAAGACCGCATTAGTAAAGCTCATCGATTCAAGATTATGTGCCTTGGGCAGCATTAAGAGTCCCGCCCCAGACAGAATCAGCACGACAAACATTGCTATCAGCGACCGCGCCGGGTTATGTCCCGTTGCCGCCAGGTTGACGATGCCCCGGCACAGCTTGTCGATGACCTGAAATGCCAGATAGATGCTGACGGCGTCCATCGCAAATTCGCGTGGTGATGACCCCGTGTACCAGCGTCCCGCTCCGACAATCGCGAACAATACAATCGCCAACAGCGGTATCTCAAACCAGTACATCCGGAAGTAGTCCCGTTTTGACGCGGCGTTGAAATATCGCAGCACTTTTTCGGTGAAGAAAAAGAAAAATAGCCCGCCGTCGATATAACGCAGCATCATCCGCGGTAGCGGCGGTATGTCGAAGCCGAACAGCATCACAAACGTCATCGTCACAACGCCGATGGCGATGCAGTTCAATGCAATAATAACGTTTTCGAGTGTTCTGTTTTTATATTCGATTTTCATCGTGTGCCTGATTTCGAAAATCATTATTACCCGAAAACCACAGGAAAAGCCAGCAAATTATCCGATATCGACGAGTCCCAGCGATGAGCCGAATTTGTCGATTAAAGTCTTTCGTAAAGCGGCATTTTGGTTCTTGTTCAGCGACGGGTCGTTCTGAATCATTTCGAAGGCGTCCCGCCGGGCCAGGTTCAGCAGTTCAAAATCACCGACGATACTGGCGATTTTCAAATCGCCCAGTCCATGCTGGCGCGCGCTGAACAGTTCGCCTGGCCCGCGAAGGCGCAGGTCCTGCTCGGCGATGTCGAATCCGTCGTTGCTGCGCGTCATAATATCCAGCCGGGCGATGGCCGTCTCATCGTCGCTTTGCGAAAACAGAAAACAGTATGACTTATTCGTCCCGCGCCCGATGCGTCCGCGCAATTGATGCAGTTGCGCCAGCCCAAACATCTCGGCGTTTTCGATGACCATCATTGTCGCGTTGGGCACGTCCACGCCGACTTCAATGACCACCGTCGAAACCAGGGCCTGAATTTTGCCGGCGCGGAAATCGGCCATCGTTTGTTCTTTCTGCCGGGCTTCCATCTGCCCGTGCAGCAGGGCGACATTGTATTCAGAAAACGCCGCCTTTAATGCCCGGTGTTCATCAACGGCGGCTTTGACGTCATCATTGGCAGATTCCGCAGATGTCTCCGCGTCGATTCGCGGATAGACAAAATACGCCTGCCTGCCCGCGCGTAATTGCTTGCGGATAAATTCCAGCGCCGCCGTCCGATTTTTTGGATGCACCTGCCGGGTAATCACTTCTCCGCGTCCCGGCGGGGCGTGACGAATAATTGACACGTCCAAATCTCCGAATGCCGTCATTGTCAGTGTTCGCGGTATTGGCGTTGCCGTCATCACTAAGCAATGCGGCGATTTGCCCTTGCGAAGCATTGCACGCTGATGAACGCCGAATTTGTGCTGCTCGTCGATAATCACCAGCGCGAGGTTGGCGAAATCCACATCCTCCTGTATCAGGGCCACCGTTCCAACGACGATATCAACTTCGCCGCTTTGAATCTGGTGCAGTATCGTTCCGCGTTTGAGCTGCGGGATTCCGCCGACCAATAACACCCGCCGGACTTTGCTGTTTTTGAGATAGCGTTCGATACTCTGGTAGTGCTGTCGGGCCAGGATTTCGGTCGGGGCCATAATCGCGACCTGCTGTTTATTGGCCACCGCCGTCAGTGCCGCGTACAGCGCCACAACGGTTTTGCCGGAGCCGACGTCGCCCTGTAATAATCGATTCATCGGCACTGTTTTCGCCAAATCCGCAACAATCTCTCCAATTACCGCATCCTGGTCTTCCGTCAGCAAAAATGGAAACCGTCGACGAATGCGATGGTCGATTTCCTCGCTGCACGGCAGGGGCGTCGCCGGGGCGGTATGGCGTAAATGATGGCGTTTGAGCGCAAGACCCAATTGCATCAGGAAGAGTTCGTCATATTTCAGCCGGCGTTTCGCCTTGGCCAATTGTTTTTCGTCGGTGGGGTTATGAATCCATTCGTACGCCCTGGCCCGCTCGATTAAGTCATTCTTTTTCAAAAAGGCCCTGTCGAACAATTCCGGCACCAAGGCGCACAGTTTGTCAAGGCTGGTTTTGACGATTCGCTTGATTTGCCACGATGTGATTTCCGCACTGGCCGGATAAACCGGTCCGCTGAAAACGTCGCTGTCGCCCGTCTCTTCGGCGGGGGCAATATGAAATTTCGGGTTCGTAAATTGCAGGTGATGTTTATAAACGCTCGTTTTGCCGTACACCAGCAGTTTCTGCCCCGGCGAAAGTTGTTTAATGAGGTATCGCCCGTTAAACCACAGAATCCGGCAGACGCCCGTCGTATCGGCCAGTATCACCTCAAAAAACGGCTTTCGTCGCCACGGCCGCCAGTCCGTCCGTTCGATTTGTCCGATGACGCAGGCTGCCTGTCCAGGCTCAATGTCTTTGATGGCAGTTGCAGGCGGGATAAACGCCCAGTCCCGCGGGAAATAATTCAGCAGGTCTTCGACCATGCGGATACCCAGTTGCTCCAGCGCCGCCGTCCGTCCCGGCCCAACGCCCTTCAAATACTGAGCCGCCGTCGTCAACTCAATTTTCTTTTCCGTCTCGCTCACAAACTTGCCATCCCTGTTATTCCGGATTCAATCCGGAATCCATTATTTTACGGGGATTGATTATAAGGTGAAATACAGGGAAAGGAAAGACGTCATTCCAAATCTTCTGCGGCAAATATTTTTTCTTTTTTTGAAACGAATCCGCCATTTCTTACGTCTTATATGATGAAAGCAGCAAAATAACAAACATAGAAGAGCTTTTAACGCTCCAGGAAAAGCGAGAAACGATAATGATAAACTTTAAGTGCGAAAAATGCGACCATTACTACAGTATCAGCGATAAATACGCTGAACAGAGAATTCTTTGCCGCTGGTGCGGCCGTGTCAATCTCGCACCCCCGGTGCGCCCGCCCCTCGAAAAATATGTCGATAAAACCATGCCCGACTTTGACGGCCTCTTTACGGCCCTCCTCGAACACGAACGCTCTGCCCCCGCCCTCGAACCGGCCGTAAGATAAAAACCATAAGAATCCAGGGCCGCGGAAGCCTCTCCTCCGCGGCTTTTTCTATTTTAAAGTCTCCAATTTATAAATTCTGTTTAGTCTGCATATACTGTCTAAAAACCGCCGTGGCAAATTGTATAGATTGAAAATGAATTGATTTTTGGGTGATTTTGCGGGAAAATGAAGCATACTATGAACAAGAAGACACAACAATGGGTTGAATTGGATAAACAATATCTGTGGCATCCGTTCACACAGATGGCCGACTGGCTGGCCGGGGAGCCGGTGATTATCGAGCGGGGCGATGGTTTCTATCTTATCGACACCGAAGGCCGGCGTTACATTGACGGTATCAGTTCCCTATGGTGCAATGTCCATGGCCACCGCGTCAAATTCATCGACGATGCTATCCAGGCGCAATTGGACGAAGTCGCCCATAGTACACTTCTGGGCCTCGGCCAGACCCGCGCCATTGAACTGGCCCGGCGTCTTATCGGCATTGCCCCAAAGGGTTTAGCCAAAGTATTTTATTCCGACAGCGGCGCCACCGCCGTCGAAATCGCTCTGAAAGTTGCATATCAATACTGGCACAATCTCGGCCAGGAGCAGCGTACGAAATTCATCGCCCTGAGCGAGGCCTACCATGGCGACACCGTCGGAGCCGTCAGCGTCGGCGGAATGGAACTCTTCCACGGCATCTATAAGCCGCTGTTATTTGAGACGTTATTTGTCCCCGCGCCGCACCCCTATCGTTTCAACGGAACCACCGGGCAATGCACTCAGTACAGTCTTGAAGCGATGGAATCATTGCTTAAAGCCAACACCGGCCAAATCGTTGGCATTATCATCGAGCCGCTCGTTCAGGGCGCCGCAGGGATGATTGTGCACCCCAAAGGTTTCTTGAAAAACGTTGAGCAATTGGCCCGCAAATATGATGTGCTGCTGATTGTCGATGAGGTCGCGACGGGTTTCGGCCGCACAGGAAAAATGTTTGCCTGCGAACACGAGGATGTGCGGCCGGACTTGATGTGTTTGGCTAAAGGCATTTCCGGCGGGTACTTGCCGCTGGCGGCAACACTTGCGACACAGAAAATTTTCGACGCGTTTCTGGGCCGGGTCGAGGATTTCAAAACTTTCTATCACGGCCACACCTACACCGGCAACGCGCTGGCATGTGCGGCGGGGCTGGCAAGTCTCGATTTGTTTGAGAAAAACCATGTATTGGAAAAACTGCCCGCCAAAACAGACCTTATCTTCGTTGCCCTGGAGGAAATCAGGACATTGCCGTTTGTCGGTGATGTACGGCAGTGCGGCATGATGGCGGGCATTGAATTAGTCCAAAACAAGAATACCAAAGAACCTTTCGAATACAAACAAACTATCGGCGCCAAAATCTGTGCGGCGATGCGGTCTAAGGGCGTGATGCTGCGTCCGCTGGGTGATGTCATCGTTCTGATGCCGGCGGTGGGCATGGATAAAACGACGTTGACAGAGTTGCTGGCTATTGTCTGCGATACAATCCAAAATGACCTGCCGGGGATAATTAAAGGGTTGTAAATGAATCTGCGCGACTGCCATTTTCAAAAAGCCAAAGGACTGTTTATCACCGGCACCGATACCGGTGTGGGCAAGACGTTGATTTGCGGCGGCATCGCCCAAATCCTGCTCAAACAGCGCCTGAAGGTCGGTGTTTTTAAGCCGGTTGCGACAGGCTGTGTTTTCGAGATGGGCGAGTGGGTTAGTGAAGACGCGAAATTTCTGAAGATGTGTGCCGAACTCGAGGAGCCGCTGTCGGTGATTACGCCGGTCTGCTATGAAATACCTGCAGCGCCGCTGGTTTGTGTACGGGCGGAAAAACGGCCTATAGATTTTGAGCAAATCTCCGCGATGTACAATTATCTTGCCAAAGCCTGCGATGTGGTGCTGGTCGAAGGCATCGGCGGGGCGCTGGTGCCTCTGGATGAACAGACGATGATTGTTGACCTTGCGGCCAAAATGAAACTGCCGACAGTAATTGTCGCTCGCGAAAAACTGGGCACCATCAATCACACGCTCTTAACCATCCAGGCGGTTCGCAATGCCGGCCTGCATGTGGCCGGTGTCGTCATCAACGGCCACATTTACCCCACGCTGGGCATCGCTGAAGAAACCTCGCCAAAAATCATCGCCGAACTTGGCGATACTAAAATACTGGCTACTGTAGGCCGGGACGACCAATCCAGTGTCGAAGACCTTCGCCTTGGACAAATGATCATCGCAGGCCTTGTAGAATGTGACTGGAAATCACTAATTCTGGCTGTCTAATTCTGACTTTTCAAGCTTTTTCTGCTGTTTGTATTCCTCTTTCGTCAGAATCGGGATGGTCATCACATATTTTTTCTGGCCGGGAACAAGGGGAACAGGCAATTCCATTGAATGATAAAGGTCTTCATACTCTATATCTATTTTCTCCAACCGCCGACGTTCTTTGAAATTTGTACTTAACAAATGGTCTTGCCTTACAAACGGAATTTTAGGCATCAAACATATTTTCATTTCTTTTAAATCCGGAATATTATCAAATTTAACTACTCCCTCGTCGTCAGTTCGTCTCTGAAGTTTTTCCTGACTCCAAAATGAATAACAGTGTTCAGCTTTCATGTCTCTCTCCGCTTTCCCATTGATTTGGACTTTGATCTCTGGAACAGGGTATCCTTCAGAATCAATTACGGTAATCTCTAATACCAACTCCGGCCGAATCGCAGTTGACCTTCCCCCCAAAAACAGTACCAATTGCAATTGGAGTACCGGCATGATAGAACTCTATGAAACAGGAGATTTATTATGCGAGGTAAGCGGGTCAAAGAAGATCGGATTATTGCGATACTGAAAG
>Ga0194119_10007242_pt1 | contig 15727 bp, 10 predicted proteins | sample TA2MahC100mmetaG_FD_148620 | JGI IMG/M metagenome (GOLD analysis project Ga0194119, IMG submission 148620) | Freshwater microbial communities from Lake Tanganyika, Tanzania - TA2015018 Mahale Deep Cast 100m | ecosystem: Environmental > Aquatic > Freshwater > Lake | place: Tanzania: Lake... | reverse complement strand
TAGCGGAATACTACGTCGAGGACGATTTTGGCCCGGCCAACGCCGCCGGACGCAAAATAAGCCGCTTGAATGCAAAGGCATTTTGTTAGATGCTCTAAGTATCCTAAGCCATTCCGCCTCGGAGTCCGGGGGTAGATTCTGATATTCTCATGGAAAAGATTTCGGATCATATCCACAGGGTGATTGCATTGGAAACACAGGAAGATATTTGTATCTGGATCAACCGAGTAATCGATGACTTCATTGACAGTTTACTTAGTATCGCAATTTGACATGCAGTTTGAACACAGAAACGAACAATGAATACGTGTGTCGGCAATTCAGAAAGAATTGATTGTTGACAGCCGGAAAGGTCTCGGCTATATATAAACTTGGTAGTGCGTTTTTTGTTCCGCCAGACGGGACACTTTTATTCTACAGTTTATATGCCTTAATACCAATGGTATTTAACTTGTCCCTTTGATAGAATTCTGAAGGGCACCTTTATATGTCAAAACTTTCAATTGTGATTCCGGTTTTTAATGAACAAAACAAAATCAGCCGAGACATTCTGGCCGCGGATCAATTTTTAACTTCTGAAGGCCTGGCCGGGGAAATTATCCTCGTTGACGACGGCAGTAAAGATGACACAGCGAAAATAGCTGAAAAAGTCGCCCAAACAATACAAGCTGAATGCGTCATTGAATCCCTGAAAGAACATCGCGGTAAAGGATTTGCGGTACGAACCGGGATATTGAAAAGTCGGGGTGACTTTGTTGCTTTTTCCGACAGCGGCTGCTGTGTACCTTATGAGGAGATTCAATTGGGAGTCAATTTGATTTCCTCCGGACGATGCCAAATCGCACACGGCTCGAGGAAATTAGCCAACGGTTCTATTCTGCAGCCTCAACCACTTTACCGACAGGTTTGTTCGAAAATTTTCCACTGGTTCCTGATCCATGATATCAAGCGGGTTGGCAACCTGACCGATACCCAATGCGGATTTAAAGTCTATCGGGGCGATATCGCACGAGAATTGTACTCAAGCAGCCAAATTGACGGATTTATGTTTGATGTTGAGATTATTTTACTGGCGTTGTCCCAAGGGTACAATATCCTCGAGTTTCCCGTAAACTGGCGATGCGATCCGGACAGCCGTCTTAAGCCGCTGCATGAATCCTGGCGTGTGTTCAGAGATTTGGTCCGATTGAAAAAACGCTTTGGAAAATTCCTTGCCGACAATACGCCATAATTTATTTTTTGTCGGACCAATCGCCTACTTTCAGTGTTTCTTCAGTCTGGGTATTCCCTGAAGTCATCAATAGCATCAGGGACATGCCGGGAATCCTGACAGGCAAGTTATGGATTTTCTCAAGAGGCATGATCATTCCGGCGGTCGTCAGAGCATCCGCCAGGGCCGCATTTTCTTTGAGACGAATCCAGCAGGCTTTTCTGTCTGTGACGGGTTGGCCGGTAAGGGGATTAATAATATGACGCCCGGCCTCGATTCCTGAGCAACTGAATACTTCCTCTTCCAGTTCGAGTCGTGCAAGTATTTGCTGATTTGTTGGATTAGTCAGCGTGACCGGCCAGCCATTTTTTCCCAGCGGTTTTTTTAAGGCACAAACAGAACTGGCTCCACCATGGATCAGGGCTTTATCGATACCCCACTCGTGCAATACCTCCGCAATTTTATCGACCGCATATCCTTTTGCGATTCCTCCCAGATCAAGATTTACCCCCCTGTCGGTTACCATAACACTCAAGCCATCCGAATTCAGCTCAAGCATTTTCATACTGGGCCGATTAGCCTGGAGAAAAAGAGCCTTCTGAGAGTCGCCGCTCTTCCATGCGGCGATGATATTGCCAAGGGTCACATCGAAGGCCCCGTCGGTCAACTGCCAGGCTTGTCCGGCAACTTGCAGACATTTAAATGTATCCGGGTCAATGATTATCTCCTGGTTCGGTTTAACCGCATTAATCCGTCCGATATCACTGTTTTGAATAAAGCGGCTCAGCAAACTCTCTAATCTGTCCACTTCCTTGAAAGCAGCGCGTGCGGCCTGTCCGGCATAGGTCCCCCGCGTGTCCTGAATATATACCTCAAACGTAGTATTCATGGCCGTATGACTGAAATGCACGAGATTTTCAATTTGTTTTTTGTCCAATGGATTAACCCCCAATTGCTCATTTTCCTTTTCTGCCGGATCCGCGGTGTTCATCCGGTCCCACAGGTCCTGGCGGATATATCCACCCCACTCGACTCCGGGACGCAGTTGAAGTTTCTTTTCAAACAGAGGAACGTAGAGATTCTTTTGGCCCGGCCTGGGAACAGAATACAAAACACCAAGCAGTTCCTGTTCCAGTTTGGCATTTGCCAGAATAATCGGTGTATTGCAGACAGACGGGTCAATTTGGGACCAATACCCAACTTGCTTAAAGTTTCGCAAATACCACGGCAAAGGCCAGTAATCGCTGTCGGAGGCAATCACATAGACCGGCAAATCCTGACCTTTATCGGAAGCGAGTGCCGCCTTGTTAACCGCCTCGATCATTTGAAATACATCCATCGATGTATGGGCATAAACATAGGGATTGACGGGATTTGAAGTATATTTAAAATTCAAAAACCAGCATTGAGCAGCAGGGCTTGCTATTACGAAAACAAGAATGAACAGGCAGGCACAAATCTTTTCCCAGCGAGCCTGTAAAACATCCATCATCCGATCAATAATCCACCCGGCCAGAATCGCCATTCCATAGAGGAAACTCAGTACACACCATGGGGTTTTATAAGGGATTACAGAGTAAATTATCGTTAAAGCCAGGGTATAAATCGCAAAAAATCGCATGAAAACCGAACTTGTTGTCTGTCGAAACAAAGCCAAAATCAAACCCGCGGCCGCCAATGCTATGATAATATCTTCATTCCAGGTAATGGGTTCAAAGATTTCCAGCCACGTCAGCAGGTCCAGATAGTAATACCAGGGGTGAATATGGGTACTTTGGCCGGAGGCACGTTGGAACCAACTCCCATAGGTGCTCACAGAATCGATGATTCCTCCCGGATTGGTTCCAAAGGAAGAATAAAACAGGATGGATGTGACTGTCATTGCGGCAACTGCGGCTAAAATAGGCAGTACCTTTATCGGCTTAAAAGACTTGTAGTTAAAATAGCAGAATATCAATGCCAGGAAGGCCGCAAAGACTGAGAAAATAAACGTTTCCTTGCTTGCATGCATCAGGCCGGCTGCGATACCGGCCAGGATAATCCAGCTGATTTTGCGAGTCTGAAAGTACATCCAGCCAGAGCCTAAAGAAGCCGCCGTAAAAAAGACCAGCAGCGTTTCCTGGATGTAATACCGACTGTAATAGACAAACGCAGGCGAAAAAGCAATCAGGATGCAGCTGAATATTGCAGTCCGGCGGCCAAATGCCTTGATGAAAAACAGCGGGGTTAAAGTCAGCGCTATCCCGAAGAATGCCGGAATAATCCGCAGGGTTGTTTCATTGATCTGCTCATGGCTTTTTTCGCCCCGCAGAAAGGCGCTGACCAGCGTAAAGTAATTCAGCGTCGGCCCGTGAAATTCGCTGGCGTCGTATGTATAAGATCCCTTTTCGAGAAGAGCGGAAAACTTTTCTGCGTGAACCGCTTCATCGGTATGCATGGGACGGTCGTTTAATCGCCATAAGCGAAAAAACGACCCTCCCGCAAGTACCGTTATCCATAACAGAATCCATGTGAAACGGCTTCTCATCGGCTATTTGCCAAATACTTCAACCTCGATATAGTGGCTGTAATCGTTCTGGTTGTTACCCTGGCTATACAACCGGACATAACGTGCTTTGGTCCCTTTGGCATCCACCAGTTTGCCTTCGGCTTTGTCGATGTAATGCTTATCTGTTCCAACGCCCAGACCGAGAGAATTATCCACGTCATTGTTAAACAGGGTTGTTACGCCCGTGATGAATTCAGCATCATTGGAAACCTGTACGACCACGTCAAAATACACACGGGGTGTTTTGTGGAAATGCCAGAAGACGATGGCATACAACTCATGCTCCGAGCCGAGATCTACTTGTATCCATTGCTTAAACGGGCCTAATTCAACCACGCTGCCTTCGGTTGCTTCCTTGTCACCGTCGACAATCATCGACAATGTACCTGTGATCGGCTCTGCTTCTGAGCCGGTGACAGGTTTATTCAGGGCAAGGTTCTTGACTCCCGCGGGGGCAAGAAACTGCGGCCGGGACATCTTGATATCCGGTTCCAGATTTTCGATGTTCCCTAAGTTTTCGGGGGTTCCCACAAACATGGGCTTGGGAAGAACCAGGGGTATCGGTTCGAGTTTTACGTCGGCTTTGGCAGACGAGGCTTCAGCCGGCTTGGGTTCCTGAGCAACGGGAGCCTGTGCAGCAGGTTTGGATTCGGCCGGTGCCGCAGGCTGCTGGTCAACAGGTTGTTTCTTTGCACAGCCGCTAAACGCCAGAGCAGCCAGCACGGTCATGACTAAAATAATTCTGTTTGTCATATTTTCATATCTCCTGATTCATAGTATTGTCAATAATAGTACAGATGGACACTCTATTTTGTGGTTACACATTCTTTTTTTCAAGCAAAATCGTTTCAGACTCTAATCCAAAACCGGCCAGTGCAAAGTAAGCCGCTGCTGCCGCCACCATCGGTATCAGTGCTTCAAGGCCATACCCGAACTTATTTTTCGTAATCACACCAAGCAAACCAAGGACCAGGCCGAAGGCCCATGCGATATAGCCCGCCCAGTTGATGCCCTTGCGGGGACCTTTCCATCCGCCGCTGCGGATATAATCAGCCAGCATCACTCCCGCGATCGGACCAAACGCAGCGCCAACCATCAGAAAGAAGCTGATAAGATTATTGGCAATTCCAGTTGCGGCAAGAATTACACCAATCAGACCTGCCGCCAATGTCATTGGGACTCGCGGCAGTTTGGGCAGCATGGTTGCAAACGCATTGGACGCCAGAAACGCACAGAATCCTGTCGGGCAAATACAGGAGATAACAAATACCCAGGCGGATAATTTTGCCAAACTGCCTGTCTGGGCAATTGAGGCAAAGAAAGCGTCAAAGGCTTTGCCGCCGGAGATTTGGGCGGCGATTTGCGGATTTTTACCGGCTGCGCCGGCGATTGCCAGAATCGCCAGCAGACCGGCGACGATTGCAGCTACGGTGACTCCGAAGAAACCGCCAAGGGCAACATCTTTTTCATTTTTGCTGTTCATGCCGAAATCAGCCCCGGCCACACCCGCGGAAGCAAAAAAACCCGCTGTGGATTGCAGCGCTGCAAACATCGCCAATGACATCGCAACACCAATAACGCCCTGGGCTACGACGACATTGGTACTGAAATTAGCCAATCCGTCTTTATTGGCAATTGCCGCAATCGCTATAAATACCAGCGGGAAAATAGGCAGCCACGACGAAAGCTTTGCCAGCAGACCAATACCAATCGCTCCCACAAAGGCCATGCTCAACCCCCATACCGCACAGACGACCCAATACAGGGCTTGATTGTCTGCCGGCACCTTGCCGATGGCTTCCATAAAAAAGCCTGCCGCTGAAGTCGTAAACACTGCGTGCCAGAATATCTGAACAATACCCATTAAAAAGCCCGGGATGGCGATTCCTCCGACGGCGCCAAAGGTTGACGATGCCACGACATATAAAGGCATCCCTGTCTGCATTCCCAGTTTAGCCGGGACATAGTAAATCATCAGGCAGAACAGCGCCCCCATCACAAGTCCGATGATCGTCGCGCTGATACTGCCGTAAGCAAGCCCCCCAGCCATGCCCGCCATAAACGGCACGGACAGGAAAATTCCCGCATACGCCGGGGCCGTGTTTTTGTACCAAGGTCCACGATTGGCCGCCGAATTTGTGTTTGCCGCGATGAGATAATTCGGTAATGATACGTTTGCCATAGTTTAATCCTCCTGGCTAAAATTGATGTGACTTCTTTTTGGTATCCTCAAGAATTCCCATCCGTATCAGGATGTAGAGTTCAACAATTGCTATCCAGGCGAAAACAAGTCCGCACCAGCGGTGCAGGTGATAAAACAGTTCCTGATAGTGTGTTCCAAACAACGGAAACATACTTAAAACCATCGTTAACGTTACCGGCAGGGATAATATCAGTAACAGCCAGAACCCTGCTTTCGCGCCGATGCCGATATCCGTTAACCGACAGCCGTCGATTTTGCTGCTTGTGCAGCCCAATCCAACCGTTTCGAGGTCTTCTTTATTAAAACGATATTGGCCGGCCCCCAGCAAAGCCAACAGGGCCGTACAACCAATAAAAACCGGAGCAAATGTGGCATGGATGATCAGCCAGTAGCCTGCAAGTCTGGAGCCTAACATGAGTGGCGTAAACCCGGTCAGCAGCAATACGACAAAACTCAAGAGTCCCAGCAGGAAAATAAATTTTCTTATCTTTCCCGGCAAACTGAGTTTCTGTTCCGGGAACAGCAGGATAAACAAATGCACTTTTTTGCGAATCAGCGAACCGGGTGAAAACCGCGGCTTGTAACCGCAGGGAAACAGCAGATGATGCAAAAGGAGTCCCGCAAAAATCACTCCAAAACTGATGATTGCAGCCCATCTGAACATTTATTTGTCCTCCTCGGCACAGGCGTTGGAGATGGCCGCGGTCGCCTTAAGCACATAAGCCAGTACCACAATTCCAATCAGGGCGCAGGACGCCAGAGCGATCACCTTTAAAAACGGCCGGAAAACAAATGTGAAATTGAAGACCCACATATAGAGCCGGTCGATTCCCTGCAGTTGGACCATTTCCATATAGGCTGTCCCGCCGGCTGCTTTTACAGGGGTGTCCACCCCTACTTTGCCGAAGAAAAACGGTGAATCGACCGTGTGACAATCCTTGCAATTTCGAACGCCGAGAGATTGATTGGCCGGGCGGACATCATGGGCTAAGGGCCATGCATAAGGTTGAGCGGCTTTATGCTCAGTGCTGATGATTTTGTCTTCAGCATCAAGCTGGTAAAGCTTTCCGCCTGCGATATAAACTGCTCCTACATCATCTTTTTTCAAAGCCAGCAGGACATTGCGAATCTGCTCTTCGGTCAGGGGACGCCAGTCATCCTCTTTTTGAACGTCCGCCTCTAAAATTTTCGCTGCCTTCTTAAGCACATTGGCCGGAGCCATCGGTGTGACTTTATCATCGGCCAGAATTCCCCAGAATGCGGGCCAGAACATCTTATAGGGGCCGATTTTACCGTCGGCACCTTTCATCAAGACCGGGGCATAAAGGTGCGGCTGGGCAATGTCGAGATTGTGTTTTCCGTGAAGGCCGGTTTTGTGCATTCTGGATGTTTTCCAGCGTCCGGCGGTGTCCTCGGGGACAGTGCCGCTATGACAGGCCGTACAGGTCAGCTTTTCAAAATGAATGGTGGGAATGCCCAGATGCCTGGGGTTGGGCGCACCCAGACGATTCGATTCTGAAAGATCGGCAGCATTACCCAAGTGGCATCCTTCACAAGTCAGCGATTTGCCGCTTCCCTGAGTTTCCATGCCGCGTGTCATCATGTGGTCGTCGCCGTTGCGATGGCAATCGATACAGTTCAAACCGGATTGCAGGTGAACATCCTGGTCCTGCGTCCATTCGCTGTTTTCATCCACGCGAAGGTCCCGGTTGGAATGACAGAAATAACATCGTTCATTGGCGGGCAAGGCAATATCAAAAAAGGCCATGTCATCCTTGTCGAGAACGCCCTGGTTGTAAGTGACTTTGATGCCTTCATCGACTGCCGGGTCGAAATAATCATCCAAGCTCAGTGCAACCCCTTCAACTACCCCTTTGCCGCTGGAGGCTGTGGGAATCCAGCGATAATTCTGCCGGGCCGATTGCAATGCGGCCAGACTCTGGTCTTCCTGGGGACTGTTGTGATGGCAGGCTAAGCAATTGATTTCATACTTTCCGCTGATTTCCTGACGAATAGCCTCGTCAGGATCCTGGGCATCCATCTGGCCATAGCTGCCGCCGGGAAAGTGACTGTAAAAAGTTTTCAGAAACGCCCACGGAGTAATACCCAGTTGCTCAGGGGGATATGCCCCCTGCCATTTTCGGGAAGTGATTGGTATCTGGGTGCGTGTCTTTGAATCCATCAATACCCAGGGCTGACCTGACCTGCCGGATTCGACCTCCGGGTCATGGCCGTTAAAATGCCAGCCCTTTGCGATTTTTTGATAGTCGTGACATTTGCCGCAGGTCTTCTCAATCGAAAACGGCTGTGGTTTTTTGTCATTGGCTCGAATTCGCACACCTTTTTCGTCGTAAAGCTCAAAACGATGTACGGGAGTGCTGCAATTGCCGTCGTTGCCTTCCCCAATCAGTTCGGTTTCTTCGACCGACTGGGCACGAACCGCAGGCAGTACCAGCCATAAGAGCAGTATGAATGTTATTCTTTTCAACGGCACGTTCATCCCTGAATCAAACTTTATATTCCTCTTCCTTGAAATCTAAACGAGTCGCCTTGCTGACGGCTTCATTGACTTTCAACACGGTCACGGCCGTTTCATAGCCAACCTGGGCCGGACAATTGAGTTTTTCGGTTCCTCGAATCGCGTTAAAGAAATTCATCAAATGCGGCTGATGATAAGGATCGGTCAGTTCCACCGTCAATTTATATTCCGCAGCGGGGATGCTTTCGCGTACATCCAGCACCGCTTCTTTGTCTTTGTCCTCGGCGACTTTTGTGCCTTTTGCCTTTTCGATATATCCTTTGGCTACCCACGGGTCCCACTTGGCCTCTTGGACCCAGCCCTCACGATACACACTGCCACGATTGGATGCCTCAGAGATAAGCATCGTCCCTTCATCACCCATAAAGCATTCAAAGTAGCCGTTGGCGCTGTTGGTTGTCAGGGTCTGGTAAAACGCACGGACCGGGCCGTTTTTGGTTTCATATTCATAAATGGCCATGACGCTGTCATACCATTCATGGTCTTTCCAGTAATCCACGCCGCCGCTGGCGATAACGCTTTTCGGGTTGCAGCCCAAAAACCAGGAATAAATATCGATCTGGTGACTGCCCAGATCGACAATCGGGCCGCCGCCGAGTCCTTTATACCATCGCCAGTTGAGGAACTGCTGCATATTCTTGAAACCATATTTATTCAGTATGGCTTCCTCAATAGGAGCCATTCCTTCCCGAAGAATATTGTCTTGACATGAGTCCTTACTGCGGTTCCACTGGCCGTTGATGGTGGTGATACGGCCAAGAATATGGGCATCCTGCAGTAATTTGTCATAGCAGTACCGATAACGTGGATTGCTGCGGCGCTGGTGACCGATTTGAAGCTGCTTGCCGCTGGCTTTCTGAGCCTCGACCATTTTTTTGGCGCCTTCAATGGTATTGCTCATTTCTTTTTCGCAATACACATGCAGACCTTTTTCCAGGCAGGCAACCGTATGCTCGGCATGCCAGAAATCCGGCGTGGCGACAATGACCGCATCCAGGTCCTTTTCCGTATCCAGCATTTCCTTGTAATCCGTATAGGCCGTGTCCCGAAAGCCGGACTTGCTGTAACGCTTCAGGCGTTTTTGTACCTTGTCACGGTTGACGCCCCAGATGTCGCAAACGGCCAAAAAACGAATGGCCGGGTCTCTTTTCATGATAATCGCATCCATCAGGACCTGTCCCTGTGCGCCGGCTCCCAGCAGGGCTATATTAATTACATCTTTGGCCGGTGCATCGGCCCCCTGCGCCTTGCCGCTGACATACAATCCTGCGCCTATTGCCGCGGTGGTCTGAAGAAACTCCCTTCGACTTAATTTTTTGAACATAAAAATACATCCTTTACCTGATTAAAGCTTTTGAATTTTAATATTCCGATACCAGATACTGAAACCATGGTCCTGAAATCCAAGCCATCCTTCGCCAGGCAAATCTTTGTACGCAATATTAAACTTGTTTGCAGTCCCATCCGGGTTTTTATGCGCCTCGGTCCAGTCATTTAGGTTTATATCAAGAATCCGCTGATTATTCAATACCGTTTTTATTTCCGATCCCTTGGCGCAAATAGTCATCCGGTTCCACTGACCCGGCTTTCGGACCGTATTGACCATCGGCTCCTTGACATCGTAGATACTGCCGCAGATGTGTTTGCCAATCGGTTTACCGAAAGAATCCTCTATTTGTATCTCGACCCAGGGAAGCCAGGTATGTTCGGCCGCCCTCAGAAAGACGCCGCTGTTGGTTTTTTCGGCAAGCTTGAATTCGAAATCCAGGATAAAATCAGAATACTTATCCCTCGTCCAGATATCTCCCTTGCCTTTTCGGGCCAACTGGCCGTCTTCCATTGCCCAGCTATTCTCTTTTAGTTCGGCATTCGACAAATCGCTATTAAATAACGCTTTCCAGCCGGTCGGCTTCAATGCGGATGCGAGCGAATCAAAATACGCGATGGACTCACGGATTTCCGGAATATTATTGTCCCAGTTATATTCATATTCGATGGCAAATGTCCCCTGAAAACCCTGACCATGGAGTTCTTCCAGTATCCCTTTTATGCGTCCCTTCCCCGTACCCCAGACGACATCATGCCCGTCATCAATTTCCTTGATATGCACGTCGTGAATCCGACCTTTCAATTTCTTGAGGCATTCCACCGGATCCAGACCGCTGCGAACCCAATGCCCCACATCAACACAGGCTCCAATCCACTTACTTCGACCTTCACAGGCCTTCAATACAGTATCCGGATTCCAGTAATGACTTGGCTTGGGATGATTGTGAATCGCCAGTTTGATCTGGTATTCCTGGCAAAGTTTGTCGATCAACTCATACTGATCTTCGGCCGGTTCAGAGACGAGAGTGCCAATCCCCATGTCTTTGACAAATTCAAACAATTTACGGGCACCGGCCTCATCGCTTGCAATTTTCGTTACTCCGAAGGCAGTAACCTGAAGGTTTGCCTCGGCCAGTTTTTCCTTGACGGCCTTCCGCAGCGGGTCGGACAAGTCCGGTCCAAAACCGTCAGAAATCTCCGGGGATATTTTCTGCCCCGGATAGGCCTGAATATAATCCAGTCCCAAAGACCGAGTCTTGTCAATCGCCTCAAACAGCGTAAAACGATTAAACGACCACGCCTGTATCCCGAGTTTCCAGCCGTCATAGACGTCTGTTTGAGGGTGTATTGTTAATTCCGCCGCCGACGCCATTATCGTTAATAATAAAACAACCATCACAAATGTCAATCTCTTTTTATTCATAATTATCCCTGCTTTCTGTCCGCTTTTAAGCTTTGGGTTTTTCCAAATACCAGCCATCCCGATACTTGGATTTGATATAGTCATTGGCTTCTTCAACATTGGTTACTTTCATGTTCTGGCCGTCCCAAAGTAATTTCTGCCCCGGGAAAAATAAGGATAAGTTGCCCATGACGCACATTTCAGTTAACGGCCCGGAATAGTCAAAATTAGAGCTGGGCTGGCGTCCTTCCTTGATCGCCGCCACCCAATCCATCTCGTGACTGGTTTTTATCCGAGGTATCGTCTCTTTGGGTTTATTGTAGGCTTTCATTTTCTCGTAGGGAATTAACTGCGGGCTGGCCGCATAGCAGCCGCACATCAGTTTGCCTTTATCCCCGACAAAAATTACGCCGTTGCCTCCGTCGCCCAGCCGACGGGTCGGTTCCAGGTCTTCCGGACGTTCCGGAAGCAGTCCGCCGTCGTACCAGTGAACCTTCACTTCCGGCATCCCCTCACGGGCCGGAAACTCATAGTGGATTACGGATGCCGGAGGATAGCAGTCCTTCACCTCAAACCGCTTCTCCCTTCTCCGGGGAATGGCTGCCCCATAACTACCCTGGACACTGGTGGGATATTTCAGCTTCAGCGCCCAGAAGACCGGATCAAGAATATGACACGCCATATCGCCCAAAGCCCCGGAACCGAAATCAACCCAGGCTCGCCATGTAAAGGGATGATATGCAGAATCATAGGGACGAATCGGAGCCGGACCCAGGAATAAATCCCAGTCAAGAGTTTTCGGTACACTCTGTTTCTTGGTGGGAGTTTCAATCCCCTGCGGCCAAATCGGACGATCGGTGAAAGCATGCACTTCACGAACATTGCCAATCGCGCCGTCCCATATCCATTCACAAATACGGCGAATATCATTGCTGCTGTGCCCCTGGTTGCCCATCTGGGTCACAACACCATATTTACGGGCGGCTTCGGTCAGAACGCGGGCTTCATACACGGTGCGTGTCAGGGGTTTTTGAACATATACGTGCTTGCCTCGACGCATGGCTTCCATTGCGATACAAGCATGGGTGTGGTCCGGCGTGGCAACGATAACCGCATCAATTTTATCGCCCATTTCATCCAGCATCACGCGATAATCTTTGTAACGTTTGGCTTCGGGATATTCCTCGAATGTTTCTTTAGCATAGCCCCAGTCAACATCGCACAGGGCGGCAATATTCTGAGAATTGGGGTCAGGCTTACCTTCTTGTCGATCGCTGAGAGGTTTACAGACGGCGCTCAGATTATGTTTGCCCATACCGCCAATTCCGACACCGGCGATATTTAATTTGCCGCTTGGCGGGGTTGCCCCGTTATGTCCCAGGACATAGCTGGGTACAATCGAAAATGCCGCAATACCCGCGCCGGCCGATTTAAGAAAATGGCGTCGATTCATCTTTTTATCATTTTTCACAGTTTGGCTCCCCAGTTTAATTTTCCAATGGACGAATCCAGATATTGCGAAACCGCATTGGGTTTCCGTGTTCCTGTAATTGTAAAGGCAGTTTGTCAGCATGAGATTCGTAGTGCGACCGGACCTTATGAAACGTCGTTCCTTCGATTTGCCAATGGTCCTGAACCAGAACTCCATTCTGCAAAACCGTAATCGCGGCTGGCGTTACAGCTTTGTCCCCGTTAAAGACAGGGGCATGAAAGATAATGTCGTAGGTCTGCCACTGGCCGGGTTTTTTACAGACATTGACCAGCGGCGGTTTTTGTCCATAGATCGCCGCGGCCTGACCGTCCGCGTAGGTCTTATTATCATACGAGTCCAGCACCTGTACTTCATATTTACCCATCAGAAACACACCGCTGTTGCCCCGACCCTGTCCGGCTCCCTGAACAACATCAGGTGTTCGCCATTCAATATGCAGCTGGCAGGAACCAAAAGCCTGACGTGTTTCGATGCTGCCGGTCTTGGGAACAACTTCCATATAATCATCCTGCACTTTCCATTTGGCTTCACTACCGTCTTTGCAGCTTTTCCACGCGGAAAGCCCTGTACCGTCAAACAATACAATCGCATCAGAAGGAGGAAGATTGTCGTTTTGACCCGGCGTAACAACCGGCGGAGTCGGACGGGATGAATCATGAACGGCCCATTGCGCTGACTGCTGTGAGGCACAGGAGATCATGGTGAGGGCCCCTGCAATCAAAACCGCCTTTTGACTAAAAATCTTCATGTACATATCCTTTCTTTTGTCGAATAAAATAATTCCTTTGAATCAGCAGCTTGTTAATCTGCTTTAAGCAATTCCCCGGCTTTCCTTTTTATCGTTTTATTGGTACTGGTGTCTCTTAAAGACATTAATACCGGCTTGACGGCCGAAGGATTTTGCGGCAGGAGCTTTTCACAGACCCGAATTAAACTGGCCTGGGCTTCAGCTTGCAGATCAGGATCGATCATCACCTTTTGCAAAAAAGTCAGGGTCTCGATATCGTCAAAATGTCCCATCGTACCAATCACAATCTTTTTTTCTTCCAATCTCGGAGCTGTTGAGTATGCAGCAATCAATGCGTCCACGCGGTCTTTCCGATTACCCTCCACGGCGGAATCGTCTAACATTCGTACATAGGCACGAAAAGCCAGTATCCTGCTTTTCTCATCAGAATTCTTCTCAACAGCCAAGGCTTTCATCGTATCAATAAAATCATCCCCCGGCCAGTCTGTCATGGCCCGAAACGCCGCCTGCCGGAGGGTTGGATTGGTGGATTCAAACTCTTTCTCCAGCAGAGAAACAGCATGTACGTCTCCCAGTTTACCCAGAACGCCCAGCATGGACGCCTGCACCGGGTCTTTACCGGTCATTTTGGGGTACTGGTCCAGGATAATTTTAGCTCGTTCACAGCGATTGGGAATTTTCTGGAAGACTGCCGTCAAAGCATTTTCTGTCGCTGTGCCGGGCTTGGAAATCAGCAATTCCACCATTTTTGCTGCGTATTCGGGACCGGCAAGAGATTGCAAAGCCCGGATGGATTCGGTGGAGATATTGTTGTTGTCGCTGCCGGCAGTGCCAAACAGTACTTCCGGTGCATCCTTAATCTGCCGGTTGACTGTTGCTTTAATCAATTCGACAATGACATTTTCATCATTTTGTGTCGTTTTGAAAGCGGCAATCTTCTGCAGAATCGCCGCGTCAATATCTTTACCGGAGATGCGATACAAGGCTTCCTGCGCTGCCTGTCGCTCCGTGCGGCTCTGCGTCTGGACGGCATTGCGGGCCAGAGTCTCAATAATCGACTTATCACCGGCTTTTTCAATGGCCTGATAAGCGGCGATTCGCACGAATTCCTGGTCGCTCCCAAGGAGGACAACGGCAAGTGAGTTGCCGATTTCCCTGGACGCCTGGGGCATTGCCGTCACCAGTTTGATTTGAGCGTCCGGCGACAGGTTTGTTGCCGTTGAAGCGACGGTTTTCAAAAAGGATGGATTGTGCCCCATAAAGACCAAAGATTGTATCGCCGCCGACTGTAAAACGGTATCTTTACCGCTGATAAGGGGACCAAGCAGGCCTTCGACGGCAGCAGGATCTAAACCGGCCCATGCCCGCAGTGCCGCGGCCTGGACAACCGAAGAGGATTCGGACTTGTAGAGTTTCTGGTAAATCGCAATCGCCTGCGGTTTTTGTCCTGCTTTCTGCATCGCCTCGGCACACTGAAGCATCGCATCCGGCCATCGTTTTAAAGCCGTTCCGGTCAGTCGGGGCCCAAGGCGGTTCAATTCCGTCGCGGCAGCCTCGGTTCCAACGCTGCCCAGCGATTGGATAAAGGCCTCTGCCGCTGCCGGGTCTGTGTCAGCGGTGTCTGTCAATAGTTGCTTTGACAGCGAAACAACCGATTCACTTTTACGAACACCAAGCGTCGTGACAAGCCCAATCAGGACATCTTTGTCTTTTGTTTTTTGGGCGGCATTAACCATCGCTTCATCCGCGGCATTTCCGGGAATCTTCTCCAGGGCATAACGTGCCATATTGGTCGCCTGAGAATCCATCAGCATCGCCGATAACGCCGGTACTGATTTGCCGGTGCCGATCACAGCCAATTGCCGGCATATAAAATCCCGGCCGGCCATCGTAATGTTCGATTGCAAAGCCGCAGCCAGTTTCGTTTCAATTTTCCCCAGCAACTCCGCATCGCCGGAACAGGAACTGATTTGGGCTTGCAGTTTATTGATATCAACCCGGTTTGAATCCCAGTCACACCGCCCTGCCTGTTCAATCAGCGCATCTATGTTTGAGAGGTCTGGTTTGGACGCTGCCGCCCCCAGCGGTGTATCATCCACTTTCAAATCGCCTGCGGCATATTGGATCCCCGCCAGGTAATGCCCTAAAACGGCCTTATTCCAAAGCAGATGATTATTATGCCCCAGTGAACAGTAAAAAAGCCGCCCCTTTCCAATCGGTTTAATCCAACTGATACCGGTATCCATATCCTCCAGC
>Ga0194119_10007240_pt1 | contig 15729 bp, 15 predicted proteins | sample TA2MahC100mmetaG_FD_148620 | JGI IMG/M metagenome (GOLD analysis project Ga0194119, IMG submission 148620) | Freshwater microbial communities from Lake Tanganyika, Tanzania - TA2015018 Mahale Deep Cast 100m | ecosystem: Environmental > Aquatic > Freshwater > Lake | place: Tanzania: Lake... | reverse complement strand
TCTTGAAAGTAAATTACATTGTTTTGAATAAGTAACTTAGTGCCAATGGGTTTATTTCCTAATATTGCCAATTTAATTATAACTGATAATGGGTCTAATAAATACAATTTGTAATTTGTATTTATGTCATTGTCTGGTATAGTTGAACTATTCATTTAATACTTATATATAAAAAATATTTATATATTATTTACATAAATATTATTTATCAATTCTTACAAATATATTATTACTTCTTAATTGTAGACATAAATTCTTCAACTAAATTTTCAGGAATACAACTAAAGCTTACCAATTTTTTATTAAGTTCATATTGTGTCATATATGCAGGATTTTCATCTAACTTTTTCTTGAAAAACTCTGGATTTTCAATGCATTTTAGTGCGGTTTTTGGTCCACACTTGGGAAATACCGACGGAATATTATCGCTGTTATCTCCCATAATAATCTTAATCTCCAAATCGTCTTCCGCATTACCAGTTGAGCTCTTGCTCTCTGCAATATTTTTATATGTTAAATTATATAAATCAATATTATGTGCGTTTAATTGTAAATAGTCGCGATCGCTGGTTATAATATAAATATGGCATTGTGGATATTGATTTGCAACATGTTTAACTGAAAGCGCAATACAGTCATCGGCTTCCAACTTTGGATGGCTAAGGATTGCTTTGGCTCCACCTTTAATAAATAACTTCTCATCGTAAGCCATTTTAAAGAAAGGTCCGCCCATAAATCCGTCTTCCATTCCGTTGGCTCTGTTTGCCTTGTATTGTGGAAATAATTCATTACGCCAAATATTCTCTCGTTTACAATCTCTACCAACAATAATAATAGGTGTAACATTTTTTGGTATTTTTAATTTCTTTGCCATTCCTTGTAAGTTCTCAACGTGTGTCTTTTTAAATTTCTCAACAAATTTCTCATTTTGATAAGGGTCGTCAAGTGGTTCTTCAGGATATGCATTTTTCCACCACTGCATTAAAGCAAAATATCTATAGAAGTTATAGTAACTTCCGTCAACAAATATAAATGTAGGGTTTGACATATTGTCTTTCGTTATAAAATTGTCTAATAAAGTTGTCATATACTTCTTATTATTTAGTATTTAATTTATTTCAATTTTATTAATATTAAAATAAATATGTATAATAAGAAATGAAAATATGCGTTGTAGGGGAGGGTCCAGTTGGATTAGTAATTACCTTATTATTTATATATTATAAAAAGAAGTACAGTTTAAATAATATGTATATATTTTTATACAAAAGTCGTCCATCATTTGAAAGAAGACACGTAATTAATGTTAATAAGGATTTAATGGAAGAAATTGAAGGTTTAATTGCTAATTGCAGCCATTGTTTGTTAAAAGAATTATCAGAATCAACAAAAGAACAGATTACTATGAGTATTAATTGTTTAGAAACTATTTTGTATGATAAGATAGATAAAGATTTAGTAACTATTATTCCACGAACTAACTTTACTGAAGATGAACAATATTCCAATAATTATGACCATTTATTTTTATGTGATGGTTTTCAAAGTAAAAATCGTACTGCATTTGTGTATGACCGCATAAACTATTCACCAATCAAATGTGTATTTTTTGACAAAGTTATATTAGTTTTTTATACAAATTTAAGACCAGTTGGCACTCCAGTAACGGAAGATTGTATTAATAATGTTGCTGAAAAAAAAATGTTTAATGCTGAAGAATTATCCGCTTTTAAAGTCGATTTTGATATGTTAGTAGCGATGATTTCTATAATATATAACATTAATAATCGTTATAACTCCTTACCTAAAATTGAAGGCATTAATTTAATAGAAAGAAATTTATGGGGTTCTGGTTTTCAAAATTATGATGAGTTTGTTAGCATATTTGAAGAAACAATAAAATATTTTAGCAACACAAAGGACAATAATGTTATTTTTAATGTATTTAGACAATTCAATGTGAATATGACTGATAATATGAAATATTTATTTGAAAATAAAGCAGCTTTGCGAGACGTGTATAATAATTATAAGTTATTTATTAAAAGTGAATTAGATCAAAAAAATGCGTCAAACACTTCATTTATGGTCCATTGTGTTACTCCTAATTGTGTTTCTCACGGAATTATTTTAGATAGTAATGTTGAAAATTTATTATATTGTAAAAAAATAAAAAAAGACACATATGCATGGTTAGTTGGCGATTCTGCTAGCGCGTATCCACCTGGTTATTCGCTTGTTTTAGGATTAAAAGACGCTTTTTTTCTAGTAAAACAATTTTTAAAGTTAAATTTTAAGGTAGTTTCAGAATTTAATGAGTTGCCTAATTTGCCATTAGACTATAATTTGTTTGGTTGTGATAAGGCAACAAGAAAATATACAGAAAACTTTATGACCTTACCTAAAACATGTGAATATGTAAAAAATTTGAAATTTGTTGACGGTTATATAAATAGTAATGTGGCTGAAAATGATAAATTAAAAAGCATGTCTGATATTATGACAATAATTAAGTCAAAAAAGTGTTTTGATGTAATAAAACCTAATTCAAATGTTAATGAAGTACTAGTTAATATGTATAATTTATATCAATTAAACAACTTTTTTAATAATATAATAACATTTTTTTGCCGCGAAAGTGCAGGCGGAAAACGCGGAAAAAGAAAAAATAATAAAAAACAAAAAGGTAAAACAAATAAAAGAAAATCTATAAAGAAAAAAAGGCAAACTATAAAAAGAAGAAAATAAATAAGTAAAAATTTAATTATTTATTTTTTATTATATTTTTCTTTTTCTACTATAACGTCTTTTTCTGCTTCTTTTTCCTCTACTTCTCTTACAATTGCTTCTCTTTCTACTAACATTACTTCTTCTTCGTCGGCCGCCATTTGCATTACTCTTCATTTTGTTTTCAATATAATCTTGAATAGTTTTTAATTTATATCCAATTGTCATTCCATTAGCAAAACTAATGTCAGGATATTTTGTTAACGCTGCAGCAATGACATTATCATTACTAAGAGGACAAGGAGATAATTTAAGATGTCTACATATCATATTTTTAAGGTCATTTGCAAGTTTATCATAAATAAATTTAATTTTCTTATATTCAGTATCTTCTTGAGGCGTAAAATGTATTTCATTGCCGCCGCTATTAATAGTTTCAACTGCTTTATCAATTATATATTGACCGGCTTCTCCCCAATTCATCATACTTCTTACATTTTCATCGCTTGTATCTAATTCTAAAACTTCAATTATAAAATTTTCCATACTATAAGGTCCTTCACTTTGTCTACCATATGTTGCATTATTATCCATTACAGAAATACTTTCATCGTAATCGGCTCTTTGTTGAGCTAAAGCAGAAGACATATTGCCTCGTTCTCTTATTTGACCTAGTAAAGTTTGAGGAGCTTGTCGTCCGTTAGGATTATAAAATTCTTCATCATCATCAAAGATCATATTTTATATATATTTATATAAAATATTATTTTAAACTCGAATATTTAATGTTGCTAATTGATAATAATTTGGCATTATACTTAAATTAAATATAACGCTATTTAATTCGTGTGAATATTCAACTGAAGAATGTCCTTCATTTAACGCGATATTTACAAAATGAATATGTAAATGATATGTTGATGGTTCGTAATGAAAATACATTCTAACATTTTCTTCATTCAAACCATATTTCTCTTGAATAACCTTTAAGGTTGTATATTTCATATATTCTAAAAGGTGTATATGACTTCCATCTAAAGAGCGAATGCAGCGCAAACTCTTATCAGTTGGCATACAAAGTAGCTGCATTTTATCTACATCTTTGCCATCCCAAAAATAATTCAAGAAAACAACGCATTTATCGTCTCTGTGTAAAATCGATTCTTGTTCTGAAATGCCATCTATAATGTTATAAATCCACACATCTTTTTTAGGGTCTCTTTTCTCCAACGTTTCTAAATACATTGAGTAGTTTTCTCGTGCCAACTTTTTAACTCGTTGCTTTAACTTTGTGACGTCTTTACATATGATAAGTTCGCCTTCAACTATGGCGGTTGCCTCATATTTTTCATAAACATCATTTTCCATCGTCTGTTTGTTTCTCTGTGTCTTCTCAATATCAAAAACCTTAGAAGGTATAAAACTATATTTTACGTTTCCAATCGTTTGCTGCATATTAGGTGGATATATTAGTTACCCAGTTAGCTTTAAGTTGTTTCAATTTTTTTTAAAATAAGCTACTTAAAGAAATAGAAGCTTTCATTACATAATGTAAAGAAACAACGGTCTTTTAGGGTCCAAAAAGTTCCCTTCACGTGTAGAAGAGAATATTAAATATTTTATGGGAAAGTTTTTTTGAATTTTGAAAAATGGACATTTATAAATGTCCAAAAATCGATTTTTCCAAAATGATGTTGCAAAAAATCTAATTTGTGACGATAAAAAAATTTTATCGTCTGGTCGCAGAAAAAATAATTTTCATTTTGTGACGATAAAATTTTTTATTATATTTAAAAAAAGGATTTAGGGATTTTTTCTGTTGCTTATTTATAGGAGAATGGCAACATTTTTGTCCCAAAAAATCCCCCAAAATTTTCACTGTGAACTATGTGACTATTTAACGTCTAGTTCAAAAGATTTTAATAAACATCTTCAGACGAAAAAACACCTCTCAGTCAGCCAAGCAACGCCAAGCAACGCCGAAACAACCAAAAAAATCCTTACGTGTGAAATTTGTAACAAAGTTTATAACGATAGAAGTGGATTATGGAGACATAAAAATAAAGGATTATGTCAAGATATAAATACTTCAATTATGACTGAAGATAGCAATAAATCAGACACATTAGTTGAATACCTGATGAAAGAAAATAAGGAAATTAAACAAATGATTATAGAATTAGCTAAAAAGGATTCGTATAATAACAGTGTAAACACAACAAATAATCATACAAATTCACATAACAAAGCATTTAATCTTAATTTCTTTTTAAATGAGACTTGTAAAGAAGCGATGAATATTGGAGATTTTGTGGATTCTCTTAAAATGGAATTATCCGATTTGGAACGTGTAGGAGAAAAAGGATATATAGAAGGAATTACCAGCATTATTGTTAAAAATTTAAAAGCATTAGATATTACCAAAAGACCCGTTCATTGCACGGATAAAAAGAGAGAAACAATTTACATTAAAGATGCAGATAAATGGGAAAAAGATGAAGATAAATCTCATATGCATAAACTTATTAAGCGTGTTGTGTCCAAAAATATGAAACTATTTTCCAAATTTAAAGAAAAACATCCTGACTGTATGACGTATCATTCCAAATTTGGCGATCAATATCACAAAATTGTATATGAATCGATGGGTGGTAAAGGTGATAATGATTTTGAAAAAAATGAGAAAATCATTAAAAATGTATTGAAAGAAGTTGTTGTTGATAAAAATATTTAATCCATTAGTAAATTAGTATGAAACAATTCGTTTATAACTTTGTCTGCTAAACCCATAAAATCATTATGACATAATGTAAGTGTAACACCATGCGACATTGCCAATACTAATTGCGACTTTACAAAATTGTCGCTTGGTTTTATTCCTAAATTGGATAATTCGGAACACGATAAATAGTCTTTAAGTTGCGATAAAAATTTATATATTTGTATTTGATTCGCTTTTTTGGAAGATTTTACTGCATCTTCAATAATTTCCGCAGCAAATTGTATAATATTTTCCTTATGTTTAAGAGGTATTTGCTCTAAAATATTTGGCGGGTCTATAATACCAGAATTTAAGATTTTAATGGCGCTTTCTCTCGATTCCACTTCAAACATTTGTGTTAAAACTTCAAATAAAAGGCCTTTATATTCGTTATCTAATTGGTATATAATACCAAAATCAATTACACCGATTTTATATGGATATTTTTTATCATTTTCGTCTTTAATAAATAATATATTGCCTCCGTGTAAATCACCATGTGTAACACCGTGAACTATTGTAGTAACAAAGCCAAATTTCATTACTAATTTGGCAAAGCCTTCATAATCTTCTGGTTTAATATCTTTAATTTTCATTCCTTCAATATATTCCATCATAATACAATCAGGAAATTCTTCTGTTACTGCGCGATTTGCAGACGGAATTTTAACATATTTTAGATTTTTACAATTGTTTTTAATAAGCGCCATATTATCCACTTCTTCTAGAAAGTTGGTTTGATGTCTAATAATTTCAATATTTTTATTGACTACTTCAGCGATTTGATATTTATTTATAATGGGAATAAAAGAGAGAAGATATATGGAAAATAACAGATTTTCAATGGCATTGTCAAGCAAATGTTGAATATTTTTGCGTTTTATTTTAATAATTACAGGTGTTCCGAACATATTCTTTTTACGCAACTTAAATACAAGTGAAATCATACCAGAATTAATTGGGTAAATACAATTTTTATTTATATTTAAATCATATTTATCCGCAATTTGTAATAATTTTTCATTTTCAATATCGTCATAATACCACGGCGCATTATCTGTAAATTGAATTAATTTATTATTTATTCTCTCGTCAATTAAACTATTATTTAATGAAATGGCTTGAAATATTTTAACACATAAAATATTAATATGTGCGAATCTATGTGCTAAACGTTCAATAAATTGCTCGTAATTATTTGTATATTTATAATAAATATATTCGCTGCCAAAAACAAAAAAACATCTTATTAGGAATAATACGTTATTTATAATCTTATGCATTTTATTATACTCTAACATTTTCTATAAATTGTTTTACACGCTTAAATATTTTAAATAATATCATACCAACCATTTTTTCGGCAAAAGGTGGCACTATCATACTTGGATCAAATATAACATTTACATTAAAATTTGCCTTATGTGGCGTTACTATTACACATTCACATATTAAATCTCTCATATTCATTAATTCCGAATCTGGTGGCATATTGGGTGGTCTATGATCTCGAATAGATCTTGAATGAAATGTAATTATATTATTGTTAATAAATTTCTGCATATGAATGTAGGAAAATCTTTGTGGCAACCCTAAATCTTCAAAAAAATGCTTCATTAAAAGGGTAACAATGGCTTCATTTTCAGAAACCTTTTTAAAATCAACATATTCATAAACATCCCTATTTAAATCGTAAATTAACTTAATTAGATTAAAATCAATGATATTTGCAATATTTATTCTCTCGTTTTCAATTGAAAATTCCAATTTGTATTGATTTTTTGTAACTTTTATAAATTTGAAACCTTCCTTATTAAATAAAACTGCTTCTAAATCCATTTATTATTTTATTGTATAATAAATCGATTATTTTAACGACGAGATTTTTTATAGGTTTTTCTACCTTTTCTACTTTTGCGTGCAGTTCTACGTTTGCGACGACGGCGACTACCACCTTGCATTAAGTTGTGAACTGTTTGTGCTGCGATATTTCTTTTGGTTACTTGAGTGCCTTGAATAATATCGGATAATTCAGCCGCTTGAATAACCGCATTAATATCAGGTAAATTAATATTATAATCTTGGTTGGCGGTTTCTACATATGCGCGAACAATTCCGTTATATGGTATATGTTCTATCATTTCCAATTCTTCAGTTTCAAATCCTAAACCTAATAAATTGTTTTGTTGTTCGTCAACCTGAATAAATTCGTTATTAACAGTTGAGCCGTTTGGTTGAATACTATTATTAGGATTGAAGTTGGCTTCACCTCCTTTTCTTGTACGTCTTCCCATATAATATTAATATAGATTTTATTTAATCTAAAGCATCTTTATACATTTTAATTGATTTTTCTCTCTGTTCTTTATAATTTACAATTGGTTTTGGATATTTACAATCCTTATGCTTTTCCCATTCGGTATCCCACTTATGAATATCTTCATTTGGAACATCTTTTAATTCAGGAATCCATTGCTTAATATATTCACATTTTGTGTCATGTTCTTTTGACTGCGTAAATGGATTGAAGTAGCGAAAATATGGCTGACTATCCGCACCTGAACCAGACGAGAATTGCCAACCCTGATTATTACTTGCAACATCATAATCTACCAAATGTTGTGCATAAAATTGCTCTCCTTTACGCCAATCTATTAGCAATATTTTAATTAATATACTTGATGAAATCATACGACCTCTGTTGTGTGTCCAACCCGTTTGTAAAAGTTGTCTTTGACTCGCATCTACAAGAGGTATACCAGTTTCGCCCTTTTTCCAAGCATCAAACCATCTTTCATTATGATGCCATCTTATTTTATCATATTTAGGATTTAAACTATGCCCCAAAACACGTGGAAATCCATAAAGCACTTGAGCATAAAAATCCCTCCAAAATAGTTGACGAATAAAGGCGCGTTTTTGACGAAATGCCTTATAAACTTCTCTTATACTAATACAACCAAATTTAATAAAGGCTGATAATTGTGATGTTGGTTTAGACAATTCATCTCTACTACGCTCATAATTTTTAACATTTTTTGCTGCAATATGAATTTGTTTAATCCCATTCTCTCTACCACCATGAACCAATATATCTGGATTTTCTCTTCCAACAAATTTTTTCATTGCGGAATCAAGTGACACCTTATTTGGAATTTGTTTTTCTGATTTTTTAAGATGTAATTGCGATTTAGGTGCTGGTGCGTCAACTTTCTTTTTAAGTGCCGCGTGATAATATGGTGTAAATTTTTGGTAAGGGTTACCGCTGCCGTTTTCAATGGTGCCTGGTTGATGTAAATAATAATCGTGTGCATATACGCAATATGTTTTTAATCGCTCGCATAATTTAACAATTTTAGCGTCTCTCTCCACAGCATATGGACTAATATCCACATTATAGCAAACCAAATTAATATCCCATGCTTTAATACAATCTTCAATTACAGCGTCATTATGAGCGTAAAAGGTGTATAAATGTCCGCCAGCCTTAGATATTTGACTAGCCAAATCTTCAAGCGATTCAATCATAAATTGGACGGAATTATCCGATTTATATTTATTACCTGAACCGACTTGCTCGGGTGTAAATATAAAAATCGTATAAATATTTTTAGCCATTTTGCTAAGAAGATTTAGACCATTATTATCAATAATTCGTAAATCGCGCCTAAATATAAATAATCCGTTTTCAACTTTTTCTGTCATTAAAATAGAGATATATTATATATGTCAAAAAATTCTATATGGTTATATTCAAATCCATCGGAAGTTTATCGTCGCGCTAAAAAATATCTAGGAAAAACTGCAAAAATAGGTCTTTCCACAAAAAAGAATAAAAAATATATGATAACCACACCAGATGGAAAAATAGTGCATTTCGGACAAATGGGATATGAAGATTTTACAAAACATAAAAATAAAACAAGACGTAAAAATTACTTAACAAGATCAAGAAAAATTAAAGGAAATTGGAAAAAAGACAAGTATAGTCCAAATAACTTATCAATTAAGTTGTTATGGTAACACTTTTTTCTCAAATCATATTAAAAACAATATAAAAGCATTTAACAATATTTATATAATGTCTTCACATAGATTAACATTAGCACTTATGGCTATGGTAGCATTTGGAAAACAAAAATGAAAATGAAAATGAAACTTTAGACCCACCAAGTTCTGCCTGAAACCTTAACTTGTGTTCCTTTTTTATAAACATTCATAACTCTAATTTTATACAGATTATGAAACCAAGAATTAATAAAGTCTTTAACGTCTTCCGATTTTGTTAACTCACTAGAATATAACGCAGTAATTTCATTTCGAACTTCAATTAAACCTTTAACTAATCCACTTAAATCTTGTTCGAATGCTTTTACATCAGGTTTTAGTCCAACCCTATGTAAAATTTCAGAACCCCATGCAACTCCAATCCCGCATATTTGACTTTGGTCTAATAATAATCCACCTAAAACGCGCTTTAATCCAACCCATTTTGTAACAACATTTTGCAACTCTTCTTCTGTGGCGCTTAGCCAATTCACACCATATCCTTGAAGTAATTGGTCTTTCGAACAATACATATCTTGCTCGCCATAAATAGCGCCAGAATTAACTTTTTTAATACGGTCATCGTCTATTTTTACTTTTCCCGTTAATCCAAACGACCAATCAATAAAAATATCGACGCCGTCTAATTCGTCTTGAATAACAAGATGCTTACCATAAGCAAACGTATTGAATTTAGTATTATACAAATTAATTGCTTGACTTAAAATCCAAACTTCAGGTCCTTCGGGCATTTAAATATTATAAAATGTTATATTTATATTATTTAAAAAGAACCTATATATAATTGTAATGACATCTAAAAACGAAATAACATTGTATAATAATCGTTATGGAAATCACAAATTATCTATACAAAATGCAGAGGAAGTTTTTAACAGAGAAAATATGACAAATAATCTATTAATGATTGAAGGTAAAGAATACGAATATAATGATATTAAATCTATTTATGTAGTAAATCTTGTATTAAGTGTAATTGATGATTTGCCGCATAATTTAGAGATTTTGTATATTAAACGCACTACGCTATTTAGCCTGGCTGTGCCTCACGAATGTATACATTTAAGAAATATTGAAATAAGCGATTCTAATTTAAGTTCAGTTCCAGAAATAGATTTTTTGCCAAATCTACAAAGTATTACATTTCAAAATTCAGCCATTAGACAAATACCATTAACATTTCCGTCTTCATTACAATATATTAATTTAACAGGTAATTTATTAGATGAATTAAATACAGAAATTAGAAGATTTCCTAAGCATTGTACGATTAACCTTTTTAAAAACGGATTTACAGAAAAAGAGCAAGTGGAAGGTTATAATATATTATATGGTACACAATATTTAACACCAAGTTGTACTGTAATTACATCATACTGTTTAGAAAAAAATAACGCATATTCAATAATTGAAGAAACTATACAAGCACAACGTTATAATCCTGATAATTTAAATATTGTATATCGCCGCACGTTTGATCATGATTATTTTAATAGAGAATTACCGCCACAACGTATTCCTACTCCTACGCAACCAAAAACTAAATATAATATATTTAATTCAAGCCAAACAGTTCATATTAGTTCTATATGCAATTCCATTACAAAATCATTATTAAAAATAAATGAATTAACAGAGCCTATTTACAAATTAACAACAAAAGATGTATTAATTGATGAATTAATTGATGAATTTTATACTAAAAAGTCTAAAAATATATTTGAAAGAGCATATCATTATTTAAAATCACCTATTTTAAACGCAGCAATGGTGAATTACGTTAAAAGATGGGTTGAAATAACTGACGTGCATATGAAAACACAAATATCTTATGGAGAATTACTAGCAAAAGTATGGATACTTATAAAGAATCATCAACAGAAACAGGATTTTATTACAAATGTTAAAATTGAATTAAAAGGTTCTATTGGTGTATGTTTTACGGGACGTTTTAATCGTCTTGTTAATTCTCTAATTGGATTTGTTGATGGTATTACAGTTGGTATATCAATTCAAGAGCAATTGCAGTTAGAAATTGGTAATTTAATTGCGAAATTAGGCAAAAAGGAAATATCTTATGATGAATGCTTTAAAACAATTGATAAACTATTTGATGACCCAGATGTTAAAGAAGATGAGACCATTACAGAAGCCTATAAAATGTCGTGGTTAGATGCGTTGGAAGACTATAAGCCAGAATTAGAAAAACAAGAAGTTATACAATTACAAGAAGTCAAAAATCCAAATGAAGAAGAAGAAAATCCAAATAATAATGAAGAAAATGATGAATTCCACTATGAAGAAAATATTGCATTCATAGAGGAAAATAATTATTTTTATTATAACAATGAAGATGATGAAATAAATTTAGAAAATCAATAAAGGTTTTGCTCCACTGCCCTTCGGGATAAAAGTAAATAATAAGGTTTTGCTCCACTACCCTTCGGGCAAAAGTGGACTACCAGTTTGTGACTTGTTTTAATCCCGACCAAAAACTATCTTGGTTTGCCTTTGCCTTTTCGGATTGTTGTGCATAATAAAACGCCAATGCTGCGGATTCTTCGTCTTTTTGTTTATTTTCTTCAAACAATCTACGCATTGCTTCCTCCTTTGAAAGAGGTGTTGTATTAATCGCATCTCTATTACGCTTATATTCTTCCACATTTTTATATTTTTGCATTTTATTATAGTCTTCTTCAGTAACAGGAATAACGGACTCCGCATATGCTTGACGTAAATCAGTAAAACCCATTCCATCACTACTAAAGAGAGAACCCGATGTATAATTACTATCATAAGCCATTAAAGAGGAACCGCCGCCATATGCAGAAGAACAAGAATCAGTAACGCCTTTATATACACTTAACGCCTGCACTTCCTTCTTACGCTTTTCCATTTCTGCATTCATGTTTGCCTTTGACACATTTCCAGTAAATACAATGTCTTCATCGGATTTAAGCCAACTACCATAACCAGACGCATTTGGGTCTTCTATTTTATGCTTGTCAAATTGCTCGTTAAACCACGAATTAAAATTTTTGGGATCTTTTAAGTCCTTTTTTTGTTCGAAAACATTGGTTAAAAGCGCTGCATTATTTGCATCATAATATTCACTTGAGTCCGCGGTTTTTTTAATTTGAATTTTATTTTGAAACTCGTAAATGCCTTTAAGTTTATTATATGCTTTTGAAAAGAAAATGAAATACTTTTCATCAAGACGGCATTTATCAGGGTGAGATTTAAGCACTAATTTTTTACATTCTTTCATAACTTCTTCGGTTAAACTAATGTTTGAAACACCAAAAAGTTTAAATAGTTCTTCTCTCGAATAGTTGTCAATATTTAAATCCAAATTTTCATAAGATGACTTGTCGTGAGTAACAGTTGCTGCTTTTTGTTCTGGCACAACATTAAATGGATTTACACCGGCAAAAGGGTCAACAAAATTGTTATTTCCGGTGTCCTTAATTTTAATACCGCCTTTATGACAACTTGTCATAGTATTCGTATTTGAATTGCTATTCATAGGTCTTTGTCTATTTTGCATTATTATTTTAATATAATATTATTATTTCTATATTATTTCTAAACGAATAATATTATATTAATTGTTATTATTTATTTAAATACTAGGGAAGAAGAAGATTTATTTTCATCCTTTAGTTTTTCAAAGCATTCTTTAAATACGTCCATAGGTTTTTTAAGGAAAAAGGATGTGCAATAATCTAATTCTGTGACATTATATTCAAATGGTTTATTGCGTTCTAAAATATATTCATCATAACTAATATTTGTTCTTTCTAAATTGCTATTAGTTGATTTCTTTGGTTGTATTCCATAATAATAATATCCATCATTATAGCGTTTCTTTTCAAGTCCTAAATTCTTTAAATATGTTGATAAACGATTCTTAAATCCGTTAAGGCGTGATTTTTCAATGGTGACAACCTTTGAATTAACAATCGCATCGTGTAATACAGATGCCTTCATTTTATTATTAATATCAGTATCAATTGTGTAACTTGATTGAATAAATTTCTTAACAATGGATTCTTCGGTAATTGCGTCGGTTTCGGATGAATGTTTAAGTGAAAAGTCAATATATTGTGAAGCAACTTGTAGTTTTTGATTTAATTCATCTACATTATCAAATTGCGCCTTATTAAATTCATTGCTAATAAATTTAACTGCATCATTACTTAACGTATTAATTGAAAATAATTTAATAAACCCATATTCAGTGTTATTATTAAGAACATTTAATTCATCTTTGGTAGGATTCAAAATACATAATGTTTGCAAAAATTTGCTGTTTAATATAACAGTTAAACTAAAATGTGTCTTTTTAATTTCATCAGCAATAATTAAAGGCACTGTGCTAAGAGCATTTTGAGCGAATCCTGGATTTAATACATTATAATCTTCGTTATATGAATGATAAATATATTTGGTTTTTGCTTCATTATCAGTTAAAGGTTTTTCAGTAACAAATTTAATACTATCATAAGAGTCAATAGGCGTTGGTATAGATTCTTGTGAAGTATATGGATATGAGTTATGTGATGTATTTGTATTAGGAAGGTATGGATTAGTAATAAATACAGGTTCAGAGCGTAAACCTGGATTAGATGTTTTATAAGTTCCAATTGCAGTTGGAAGACCTGAACTTATTGCGATAACTTCTGGCTCTGGTGGTAAATCAGATAAATTATTAGGAATAATAATACCTAAATCTTTGTAAATTTGTCTGTAATCCACCATACTTGATGAAGGAATTTTACTATATTGGTTAATGATTCCATAATAATTACCAGATACAACATTTGGACCATTTTTTGTAAAATAAGATTTTTCAAATGTTTTTATGCTATAACTTGAAATCAAATTATTAATAACCAAAGGTAAATATTTATTTACATATTCGTCTTTATATTTACAATTAATTTCATTAAATAATACACCGCTTAAATCGTTAACAGGAATGGACTCAGGAATAGAAACATCGGTTTTTTCAACATCTAATATTAAGTTACATTCGTTATACCAACTATCAATAATTTTCATATGTTCTTCGCTAATTTGTAAAACAGGTTTGCAAGTATCGTCTTCAAAATTAAGCCAAGAAATATACTTTTTATTTGCATTTGTAAATTTGCTATTTTCTTCATAAGATAATCTTAATTTGCCAATAACATCTTCAATAGTTGTAATATTTTTTGATACAACATCGCATAAAACTTTACTAACAATTTCACTTAAATTAATGGTTTGCTTTGGTTCTTCTTTTTTAACGCTTTCATTCATTTTAAATTCAATGTATTCTGTAGTATCAAAAGGAATTATATGTCCGTTTGAAGCTTGCCATAAATTTAAAGCATCTTGATGATGTTTATAAAGTTCATTAGACTTAACAGGATTTGGTAATCCGAGTGATTTTTGCTGTGGTTTACCCATTTTATATAGCTCAGTAGTTCTCCTAAGTCTATCTATTTTTTTGTTAATATCCTCATGATAACTCTGTTTTTTGCCTGCTTTAATCATACTTTTTAAACATTTTTTATTATTATTATTAATGTTTTTATTATGGTAAAGTGCGTTAGCCATTATATTTCTGCGAGCCATTATGTAGAGGCGGTTATTAAAAGGACGTCTATTTCTATTGGCGTGTATACCCCCATTATTTTCGACTTTTTCGTCTAAAGGTTCCATAACTATTTCAATATTATCGACAGATTTTTCGGGTTCTTTTGACTCTGGCAAATTCTCTAAATTTTCGTGTATACTCATTTTATATATATACACTCTATACACGTTTTTAGGCCGTTTTAAACGCATTAAAATAAATTCATTTAAAAAAGATAATAAAACCAATTTTCTAAATAATAATAGTAAATATGTTAAATAACGTAATTTTAGAAGACGGAGATGATTACACTCGTTGCGATGAAAATGTTAATAATGCGCCGCTATTAGACAAAAATGACAAGCAAAAATGCGGCACAAATTGTTGTGTTTATTTATGTGAATGTTTGTGTGGGTTTTTATGTATTTTTGCGAAATAAATTTAAATACAAAGAATAATACTATTTAATATGATTAAACCGCATAATTTACCTATTGAAATTGTAAATAAAATAATTAATTATACAAATATTGTATCATTTCGAACAGGA
>Ga0194119_10007234_pt1 | contig 15737 bp, 14 predicted proteins | sample TA2MahC100mmetaG_FD_148620 | JGI IMG/M metagenome (GOLD analysis project Ga0194119, IMG submission 148620) | Freshwater microbial communities from Lake Tanganyika, Tanzania - TA2015018 Mahale Deep Cast 100m | ecosystem: Environmental > Aquatic > Freshwater > Lake | place: Tanzania: Lake... | reverse complement strand
GACAACGGTGCAATATCGCCTCACCACGGTCGGGCCCGCCCAGCACTGGTTTGCCGCCGAAGCCGAAACGATGGTGGCCGCGTTCGATGGCGCCGAGTTCCGCAACCGCGCGGTGTTGGGCGATTGCCGCCGTTATGCCGCCGAGTCGAAAATTTCGTTCGCGGGCGAAGAACCCGCCGCCGCGCCCAAACCCGGCGCGCCCGCGCCGTCCAAGCCCGGTCGCTTGCGCAAGAATCTGCTTGTCGATATCACGGTGGATCAGGACCTCGACTTCGCTACCGCCACCGCCGACACCGCCCTGCGCGCCACGCTGGCCGAGCCGCTCCAGGACGGTGACCAGGTGATCGCACCTGCCGGCGCCAAGGTCACCATGCGGCTGCTGGAGTTGGCGCGCGTGGCCAAGCCCGTCGACCGCTATGAACTGGTACTCCGTCTCGAATCGTTGGAACACAACGCCGCGCCGCTGCCGCTCTCAGCCAAACTGCTGAACACCGGCACGGCCCCCGGCCTCATCAAGCAGGAGCGCCGCCTCATGCCCGCGTTTCAGAAAAAACGCGCAGACCGCTTCAGCCTGCTTGCGCGGGAAAGCAACAGCGAGCAAACCGTTCTATACTGGGAAGCGCGTCAGCCGCGCGTTCGCAAGGGCTTCCGCATGCGCTGGCTGACGGACTCAGCCGAGTGATCAGTTCCACGCGCGCCGGATGCGCCACCCGCTCCACACGGCAGCCAGCAGAAATCCCGCCAGACTCGCCGCCACCACCGTGCGGCGGCGAACAGGCGGCACGCTTCCCGGCAGCGCCGGATCCTCCGCCACGGCGACGTGCACTTGCACCTTCACCGGTTCCTTGGCGGGGTGATCGAGCAACAATGGTAGCCGCCCGCCTGCATCAGCAGCTGCCGAAACGCTCCGCGGGCCGCGTCAGGCGCTGATTCGAGCACCTGATGCGGCAAGCCCTTCTGATACCCATTCACACTGGCGGCCGTCATCAGCGCGGACCGCAAGTGCACATCGCCGCATCCCTTCGATGAGAACTCAACCGCCACATACGAAGGCCGGTCCACATGCACCGGCACACCTCGCGCGCGATCAGGCGGCACTTCGATCTCGCCATCGAAAACGAGGCGCGGCGGCCCGACGGCCAACAGAAAAAGCAACGCAGCGGGAAGCACTCGTTTCCAGTGTAACGGCCCCCCGGCTTGCGGCTTATCATTGAACGGATGGGAAGACTCGGGCCTGTAGCGGCGTTTCTCGCTCTACTGGCCCTTTTTCTGATCGCCAACCGCGGCGCGTACGAAAATACCTTCTCGGACGACGACCTCGACAACATCGCCTGGACGCGCACCACGCCGTCCGCGCACTTCCTCCGCGGGCTTGCGTCGCCGCTCTACTATCCCAACCATTTCCGCCCCGTCGGCCATTTCGCCTACCACGTGCTCGCAAACACCGCGGGCCTGCGCTTTGCGCCGTACATCGCCACACTTCAAGTCCTGCATCTTGCCACCACGATCCTGCTCGCTTTGCTGCTCTTGCGTCTCGGGCTCGCCCGCTGGCAGGCCGCGGCGGGCGCGCTGTTCTTTGTGTTTCACATGGGCATGTTCGATGCGCTATGGAAGCCCATGTACCTGTTCGACGTGTGGTGCGGGCTGTTCTGCGCCGCCGCGTTGATCCTCTACATCGACGGCCGCACGGCGCTCTCGCTCCTGGCGTTTTGGCTCGCCTATAAATCGAAGGAACAAGCCGTTGCGCTACCCGCGGTGTTGCTGGTCTACGAGTGGCTGATCGGGACGCGCCAGTGGCAGCGCATCGCGCCGTTCGCGGCCATCGCCGCGTCCTTCGCGCTGCAAGGCGTACTGATGAACCGCGAGGCCGGCGCGGACTATCGGCTCCAATTCACACCCGGCGCGCTGGCCGCCACGCTCTCGTTCTACGGCGGACGCGCCGCGCCGCTCGTATTCCTGCCGCTGCTGCTTTTGGTGCGCCACCCGCGCGTGCTCTTCGGCCTGCTCGCCGCCATGCTGTTCATGGGCCCGCTGTGGTTTCTCCCCACCCGCATGGCGGGCGCGTATCTCTACGTGGCGCTAGCGGCGCTGGCCATCGCCGTGGCCGCCGCCATGCCGCCGCGCTGGCATGCCGTCGTACCGCTCGCCCTGCTGTGGATCTCGGCGAACTACGCGACGCTTCGCGATGAACGCCGCGCGGCGCTCACCATCGCCCACGAAAATCGTGCCTATCTCGCCGCGCTCGCCAGCGTGCCGCAACGCGCGCCCGGCGTACATCGCTTCATCTACGATGGCTTTCCGCGCGGCCTGAGGTGGTGGGGCATCCTCGGTGCGCTGCGTGTTCACTACAACCGGCAAGACCTTGAAATGAAATCCGTCGAGGACAAAGACTTGACGCGCGTGTTTGCTGAAGGCGACGTGGCGCTGCTCAAATGGAACGCCGCGCGCCGCGAGCTCGCCGTGGTGAAGCGCTCGCCGGGAGAGCCGGACCACCCGTTCATCCGCATGGACGACTCGACGCCCATCTGGCAACTCGAGTCCGGCTGGTATCAAGGCGAGCATCGTTACCGCTGGACACAACCGCGCGCCGTGGCGCGTCTCCAGCAGCCCGCCGCGGCGCGCGAGTTCACCGTGGACATCAACGTTGGCCCGCGCTACATTGCCGATGTGAAGCGCGCCAAACTTGAGGTCTCCATCGAAGGCGCACCCGTCGGCGAAGCCGAGTTCACCACCGCCGGCTGGCAAACCGTACGCTGGCCCGCCCCCGCCATTACCGCCGCGCGCACCGTGCGCGTCACCTTCACCGTCAGTCCCGAATACCGCCCGTCCGCCACAGACCCGCGCGTGCTGGGCCTCGCCATCGGCGCCTTTGGATTCCCCGCCACCAACCCATGAAAATTCCCCGCCTGCAATACGTCATCGCCGCCCTGCTGTTCCTCGCCACGATGCTCAACTACCTGGACCGCGTCGCGCTCGGCGTGGTCTCGGTGGAAATCCGTAAAGACTTCTCGCTCACCGATCGCGACTACGGCCACATCGTCGCGCTGTTTCTCGTCGCTTACGCCATCATGTACGCAGGCTCGGGCTTTCTGATTGACCGTTGGGGCACCAAGCGCGGCTTTGCCGTCTTCATCGCCGGCTGGTCGATCGCACAGACTCTGCACGCGCTGGCAGTGGGAAAGTGGTCGCTCGCGGCGTGCCGCTTCGGGCTCGGGTTGTTCGAACCCGGCAACTGGCCCGCCGCCGCCAAAGCCGTCTCCGAGTGGTTTCCGCCGGCGCGCCGCGCGCTCGGCATCGGCATCTTCAACGCGGGTTCCAGCCTCGGCGGCGCGCTGGCTCCGCCACTTGTCGGCTATCTCACGCTGCAATCTTCCTGGCGCGGCGCCTTCGTTCTTACCGGACTCGCGGGCTTTGTGTGGCTCATCATCTGGCTGATCCTGTACGATCCGCCGCATCGTAACCGCTGGATCACCAGCGGCGAGTATGGCGAACTGAAGGACCACGTGCGGCCGCCCGAAGAAACCACCGGCGCGCGGCCCAACTGGCGGTCCATCGTGTCGCAGCGCGGCTGCTGGGTGTTGATCTGCGCCCGATTCTTCACCGATCCGGTGAGCTACTTCATTCTTTTCTGGCTGCCCGCCTACCTGCGCGCCGAACGCGGCTTCGATCTCGCCATGGTGAGCCAGTACGCCTGGGTTCCGTTCATCTTCGGCGACATCGGCTACCTCACCGGCGGCTGGCTTTCGGGCAGACTGATGGACCGCGGCTGGCCCATGGCGAAGGCGCGCAAAACACTGCTATTGCTCGGCGCATCGATCATGCCACTCGGAATTCTCGCGCCGATGGTGCCGTCTGGCGAGGCAGCCATCGCCGTCATGTGCATCATGGCGATGGGCCACTCGCTGTGGATCTCCAACCTGCTCACGATTCCCACCGACCTGTTCAAGGCCAACGAAACGGGCCTCGCCACCGGATTCACGGGCATGGGCGGCGCGATTGGCGGCGCGATTGCCAATCTGTTCACCGGCAACCTCGTCGCCAACGCCGGCTACGCGCCCATCTTCTGGATCGCCGGGCTCATGCATCCGCTGTCGTTGTTGATTGTGTATCGCCTGCTGCCGGACCGCGAGTTTGCCCAACTGGCGGAGGGTACTCCACGCTCAGCAGAAACAACCCGCTAGCCGGCGCGCGGAGGGCCGTCTTGCCCGGATAGCCCGGCTGGAGCATCGCGCGCAACTCTGCCTCGCTCAAATTCCCCTTGCCCGCTTCCAGCAGCGCGCCCACGAGGTTGCGCACCATGTGCTTCAAAAAGCCCGATCCGCGGACGCGATAGAGGAGCCGCCCGCCCTCCCGCCACAACGCGGACGAAAAAATTGTTCGCACCTTTGAAAGCCCCAGGGCATCTCTGTCATCTCGAGCTGCAAAGGCAGAGAAATCATGGGTGCCAGCCAGCACAGGAGCCAAGCGCGCCATAGCGACTTCGTCTAGCGGATAGGGATGGTGATGCACGTAGAGCCGCTCAAACGGCGAACAAGCCGGATCGCGCGCAATGCGGTACTCGTAGGTCTTGGCGACGGCATGGCGGCGAAGGGTCGAATCCGCCGTGGTTTCTTCCACGCTCACCACCCGAATATCGCGAGGCAGGAGCCGGTTCACGGCCTGGCGCAGATTCAGCACCGGGATGGGATTGCAGATCGTCACGGCGGCTACCTGCCCTTCGGCATGCACACCCGCATCGGTGCGGCCAGAGCCTGCCACCAGCACGCCGGCGCCCTCGATCTCGCCGAGCACGCGTTGAAGCACGCCCTGGATGGTCCCCTGTCCAGGTTGCACTTGCCAGCCATGATAGGCCGTGCCGTCGTAGGCCACCAAAAATTTCAGTCGCCGGGCGGTAACCTTGCCACTGTCCAAACCCATACTATACCATTGAGGTTTCAGCGCGAACTTCACGGGAACTTTCCGGCTCCCGGCCTTCGTCTGTTCAAAAAAGCCACTCCATGATGCAGCTTCGTTCTCTTACAGCTATCCTCTGCACTTCGCTTCTGGCGGTTTCGCCGGCGGCTAGCCAATCCAGCGGCGTTTTTTTGAAGGAGCCGGTACGGAAGGGCTTCTTTGACCGTTTCCGAGTGAACTACGAGCCCCGTGAGGTTGCGCCTCTCCGGCTCAATAACTCCTCGCGGCTCGATTCGCTGCTGCGGGCCGGCAAGCTCTATCTTTCGCTGCGCGACACCGTGGCGCTAGCTTTGGAGAACAACCTCGACATCGAACTGCAACGCTACGGCCCCGAGATCTCGCGCGCCAGCCTGATGCGCGCCGAAGCGGGCGGCCTGTTGCGCGGCGTACCTCCCACCGTACAGCAGGCTTCGCAAAGCGCCGCGGCGCAGGCCACGGGCAGCCAGACGGGCGGATTCGGCGGCGGCGCGTCGGCACAGCGCGTGGGCGCCGGCGGGGGCGGCGATGCGGGCGGCGCGGTCATTACGGCGACCGGTACGGCGCTGCAGAACCTCGAGCCGGTCTTCGTGACATCGGTCAACCTTGGCCATCAGACACGCCCCCAGACCAACACCGTCACCACCGGCCTCACGGCCACGGTGTTCGATTTTGCCCAGCACAGCTACGCAATTCAGAAAAGCTGGCTCACCGGCACCACCACCAGCTTAGGCTGGAACAACACCAGCCTCACCGGTAACAACCCGCTCAACGACATCAACCCGTCGAGGTCCGCCAACTTTCAGTTGCAGGTTTCGCAGCGCTTGCTGCAGGGCTTCGGGCGCGCCGTGAACAACCGCAACATCCGCATCCAGAAGAACAACATGAAGGTGACGGATCTGCAGTTCCGCTTGCAGGTGATCACCACCATCGCCGCGGTCACCAATTTCTATTGGGATCTGGTGAGCTTCAATGAAGACGTCAAGGTGAAACAGCAGGCGCTCGCGTTGGCTCAGAAGCTGCTCGGAGACAACAAAAAGCAGGTGGAGATCGGCACGCTTGCGCCCATTGAAATTGTGAGCGCCGAAGCTCAGGTGGCGCGGCGTCAGCAGGAACTGCTGACATCTGAAACCGTGCTGATGCAGCAGGAGACAATCATCAAGAACGCGCTCAGCCGCACGGGTGTTTCCAGCCCGTCGGTGGCGGAAGCGCGGATTATCCCCACCGACAAGATTCAGGTGCCGGACGTGGAACCTGTGCAGCCGGTCTCGGACATCTATGAGATGGCGGTAGCCGACCGCCCCGACATCCAGCAAACCAGGCTCAACATCGAAAACACCAAGATCGGCCTACAGGGTAGCCGCAGCCAATTACTGCCGTCACTCGACGTACAAGGCAACCTGCAGAACAACGCGCTCGCCGGCACTGTCAACGATCTGTTGCTGCGCGGCCGGCCCATTCCGCGCAACGTCGACCCTTACTTCATCGGCGGCTTCGGCACCGCACTCGGCCAGTTGTTCCGCCGCAACTTTCCCGACTATTCAGTCGGCTTCCAGCTCAACGTGCCGCTCCGCAACCGCTCCGCGCAGGCCGACATGATCATCGATTCCCTCGATCTCCGCCAGCGCGAACTGAACCAGCAGCGGACGCTCAATCAACTCCGCGTCGACGTCCAAAACGCGCTGATCGCAGTGCGGCAGGCTCGCGCCCGCTATGAAACGGCGCTCAAGGAGCAGAAACTGCAGGAGCAGACGCTCGACGCCGAACAGAAGAAGTATGCGCTGGGCGCGTCCACGGTGTACTTCGTGATTCAGTACCAGCGAGACCTGGCACAGGCGCAGTCGAATGTTGTCGCGGCACTCTCGGCCTACGCCAAGTCAAAGGTAGATCTGGAGCGGATCACCGGGCAGACCATCAAGGTAAACGAAATCAATATTGTCGAGGCCATGGCCGGTCAAGTCAGCCGCCCGCCGGACGCGCTTCCGGCCGAGAGGGAGTGATCGTGCGGTAGTAGCCGGCCAACGAGCCGCCTTCGCCGTTCAACCGTTGGTGCACGCGCCCGGGCGGTGAAGTCTGCCCGCGGCGGTTTTGCAGCATCAGCGCGCCGGCGATTGGCCCGGTGGCCGGAATCAGCCATTCGCCGCCGTGATAGCGTCTGGCCACTTCACCCAGATACACGCCAAACAGCTTCGACAGTTCTTCCCGCCGCGCCTCGGTCAGCGAGCCCGCCGTCGCGCGCACCGCGATCTCCTCTACCTTGGGAATGCTCTCTTCGGACAAGTCGAGCTCCACCTGAAAATCACGCTGCGCCATCTCAACGGCCTGCCGGCAGCCACTGCCATCAGCTTCTTCATCCGATACGGCCCGCGGCTGAGATTCCAGAGAACAAGCGCCACGATCGTGAACAGTAGCAACCCTACGCGGACGCGCACGGGGCGATGGTACCATGCGCTTCTTACCATGATGCGCCGACGCGATTTCGTGCCCGCTCTCACTACTGCTGCCATGGTTCGCGGGGCGCAGGCCCGGCGCCCCAACGTGCTGTTTCTGTTCACCGACGACCAGCGCATCGACACCATCGGCACACTCGGCAATCCGCACGCCAAGACGCCGAACCTCGACGCGCTCGTCCGCACAGGCTTCGTCTTCCGTAACACCTACTGCCTCGGCGCGAACATGGGCGCGGTATGCACGCCCAGCCGCAACATGCTGCTCAGCGGCCGCGCCTACTTCCGGTGGCAGGGGCCGCTCGCGCCGGGCGACGGCGCGAACTTCCCGGTGGCGATGAAGGAGCTGGGTTATGAGACCTACCATCACGGCAAGCGCGGCAACACGGCGCTGAAGATTCAGGAGCGGTTCGATCACAACAAATACCTGCAAGACCAGGCCACGTGAAAGTCCGGCGAACCGGGCAAAGAAGTGGCGGACGAGGCCATCGCATTCCTCACTCAGCGCGATCCGGCCAAGCCGTTCTTTCTCTATCTCGCCTTCTCCGCCCCGCACGATCCGCGCGTTGCGGCCAAGCCCTACATGGATCGGTTCGAGCGCGCAAATTTGCCGTTGCCGCGCAACTACCGCCCGCTGCACCCGTTCGATAACGGCGAGCAACTCGTGCGCGATGAATTGCTGGCCGGGTTCCCGCGCACCGAGGACGAAGTGCGCGGCCACCTGCATGACTACTACGCGGTGATGAATGCGCTCGACGGCCACATCGGCCGCCTCCTGGCGCATCTCAAACAGACCGGCCAGTACGACAACACCATCATCGTTTTTTCATCCGACCATGGCCTTGCGATCGGCAGCCACGGATTGATGGGCAAACAGAGCCTGTATGAAGACGCGATGAAACCGCCGTTGATCTTTGCCGGCCCGGGTATCAAGCCCGGCTCCACCAGCGCGCTGGTCTACCTGCTCGACATTTTTCCCACTGTGGTGGATCTGGCCGGCGGCACGCCGCCCGCGGGGCTCGACGGCCGCAGCCTGCGCCCCGTGATCGCGCGGCGCGCCAAAAGCGTGCGCCCAACGTTGTTCTGCTCCTACCGCGATGTGCAACGCATGGTTCGCGACGAGCGTTGGAAACTGATCCGCTACCCCAAGATCAACCGCTCGCAACTGTTCGACCTGAAGAACGACCCGGACGAACTGCGCGACCTTGCCGCGGAACCCGCACAACAGAAGCGCATCGCGGGGATGATGCAGGAAATGGCGCGCTGGCAAAGCACGCTGGGCGACACGGCGCCGCTCGCCGCAGCCACGCCTGCGCGCGCCGAGTTCGTCGCGCCCAGCGCTGACGACTACCGCGCGCTCCGCCGCAAACTGAAGATGGAGCCGTGAACCCGCTATACTAGTGAGTTCTCCTCATGCTGTCATCAAGACTCGGTGGCAGTCTCCTCGACCGCCTGAAACAGGGCATTCAGAAAACCCGCGCGGGCCTCGTCGAGGCGATTGAAGACACCATCCACGGCAAGAAGCAGATCGATGCCGACCTGCTCGAAGAGCTTGAGTACAAGCTCATTGGCGCCGACATCGGCGTCCGCACCGCCACGGAAATTCTCGAGCGCATCCGCCAGCGCGTGGACCGCAAGCTGGTGGGCGACGCCGCCGGACTCCGCAACGTCATCCGCGAGCATCTGCTTGAAGTGCTGCAGGGGGCGGACCGCCCGATGCGCTGGGCCGGCGCGCGTCCCACGGTGATCATGATGGTGGGCGTCAACGGCGTGGGCAAAACCACCACCATCGGCAAGCTCACCGCGCTCTACAAGAGCGAAGGCAAGCAGGTGCTGATGTGCGCGGCCGACACCTTTCGCGCCGCGGCCATCGAGCAACTCGAGGTGTGGGGCCAGCGCACCGGCACCGAAGTGATCCGGCAGCAACAGGGCTCAGACCCGAGCGCCGTGCTGTTTGACGCGCTGCAGGCCGCACGCGCGCGCAATGTAAACGTGATCATCGTCGACACCGCCGGGCGCCTGCACACCAAAGAAAATCTGATGACCGAACTGGAGAAGATGACGCGCACCGCCCGCCGCGTCGTCGAGGACGCGCCGCACGAAGTGCTGCTGGTGATGGACGGCACCACCGGACAGAACGGGCTGGAGCAGGCCCGCAAGTTCACCGAATCGAGCGGCGTCACTGGTATCGTACTCACCAAACTCGACGGCACGGCCAAAGGCGGCGTGATCGTGGCCATCTCGCGCGAACTGGGTGTGCCCGTGCGCTACGTCGGCGTCGGCGAACAGGTGGATGACCTGCTGCCGTTCGATCCCGAGAAATTCATAGAGTCTTTATTCGCATGACCACCACCGATTCCACGCTTCTCCAGGAGGCGTTTATCGAAGCCCGCCGCGGCGTGGGCCGCACGTCTCCCAATCCCGCCGTGGGTGCGGTGCTCGCGCGCGACGGTGAAATCGTCGGGCGCGGCCATCACACCTGGGAGGGCGTGAAACATGCCGAAGTGCTCGCCATAGAGCAGGCCGGCGAACGCGCGCGGGGCGCCACACTGTATCTAACCTTGGAACCGTGCTCACACCAGGGCCGCACGGCGCCCTGCGCCGAGGCCGTGGCCGCCGCGGGCATTCGCCGCGTGGTGGTGGCGATGGAAGACCCCAACCCGCTGGTGCGCGGCCGGGGGCTGGCCAAGTTGCGTGACGCTGGTATCGAGACGCAGGTGGAAACCGCCTGCACTGCTGAGGCCCTGGCGCTCAACCAGCCGTTCGTCCACTTCATGAACACCGGCCGGCCTCTGGTGACCATCAAGGCCGCCCTCACGCTCGACGGCAAGATCGCCGCGCCCATCGATAACACCGGCTGGATCACCAGCGAAAAGGCCCGCGCGCACGTGCAGGAATTGCGCTACCACACCGACGCGATTCTCACTGGCATTGGCACCGTGCTCGCTGACGACTGCCTGCTGACGGACCGTACCGCCCGCCCGCGCAGCCGTCCGCTGCTGCGCATCGTGCTCGACTCGCAGCTTCGCATTCCGCTCACTTCGCGCATGGTGGAAAGCGCGCAGAGCGACGTGATGGTGGTCGCCACATCGCTGGCCTCCGCCGAGCGCCGCCGCGCGCTCGAAGACCTTGGCATCCGCGTCCTCGTGGCGGACGGACCCGCGGGCCGCACGGATGTGGGGCAAGTCGTGCAGGCGCTTGCCGCCGAGAGGTATCTCTCGCTGATGATCGAAGGCGGCAGCAAGGTGAACTGGGCCGCGCTCGAATCGAACGCCGCCGACAAAATCTTCTTCTATTACGCGCCGAAAATTCTGGGCGGGCTTGAGTCGTTGCCTGTCGCGGGCGGCGCAGGCAAGCCTCGCCGCGCCGACGCAATCCGCTTCCGCGACGTGACGTTGCACGTCATCACGCCCGAAGAGTTCGCCGTGGAGGCGTGGCTGATTAAGCCCTAGATGTTTACCGGCATCATCGAAGAAGTCGGCCGCATCGTCAATGCCGGCACGCGCCTGCGGGTGGATTGCTCACTCGTCATGACGGACGCGACGCCCGGCTGCAGTATCGCCGTCAATGGCGTGTGCCTGACCGCGCTCGATCCGTCTCCCCAAGGCTTCTCCGCGGACCTCGCCCCCGAAACACTCCGCCGCACCAACCTCGGCGACCTGGTCCCCGGTTCGCTCGTCAATCTCGAACGTCCGCTCGCCGCCAGGGGCCGTCTCAGCGGCCATATCGTGCAGGGCCACGTGGACGACACGGGCACGGTGGAAAGCTTTGAGGCGCTCGGCGATGACAACTGGTGGCTGCGCGTGCGCATCCCTGCGGAGTTGGATCGCTACGTGGTCCACAGGGGCTCAATCTGCCTCGATGGCATCAGCCTCACCGTCGCCGCCATCGAAGACGGCCTCGCCAGCGTCACCATCATTCCGCACACCGTCGCCCACACCAATCTCAGCGCGCGCCGCCCCGGTGATCGCATCAACATCGAAACCGATATCCTCGCCAAACACTTAGAGAAGCTCACCGCCGTCGCTATGCCACGCTGATCGGGGCCGGTTCGCGCTTGTTCTAACCGCTAGCTCTGTAGTTCCCGCACAATCTTCGCCGCCACGTCGCGCGCCTTCGCGACGGCATCGCGCGGGAAGCTGATCGCGCCCACGCGCGGATGCCCGCCGCCGCCGTAGCGCTCACAGATCGACGCGAGGTTGTGTTTCACCTGCGGCACCCACGGGTTGGACCCCACGGAAATCTTGGTACGGAACGACGCCGTCAACACCGACACCGTGTACGTTGAGTCCGGATGCAGGTAGTACGGAATGAACTTGTTGTAGCCTTCCACGCCCTGATCGGCGAGATCGAAAAACACCACGCCTTGTTCATGCCGGCTAGTGGAGCGGATGAGACCGATCGACTCAAGATGCTGCTGGTAAAGCGGCTGGAACAGGCTCTGCACATGCGGGTCTGCCGCGATCTCGGCCAGCTTGCGTTCCTGCATGGCGCGGATGATGTACGGCACGGCGTCCGGATCCTTGGCGCCTTCAATCACCAGCACCAGTTGCGTGGCAGGCTTCTTGATTTCCACCGCCTCATCTGGATTGGCATACCGCGCACCGTCGATGATGTCTGCCCACTCCACCAGTTCCGTCAGATCCGGCGCGCAGAATCCGTACTTCTCGCGCGCCACGTCGGCAATGAACATGGTGCACGAGCGGTAGTGCGGATCGAAGTAATGCTGCGGCGACGCGGTGTGCCGGAAATAGTCGGCATCCTTGGGCGTCAAGAACGCGCTCTGGTGATGATCGAACCACCAGGTGAGGCCGGGCTGCGCGGCAAACTTGAAGTCCACGATGGCATTCACGTCGCCGTCAAACAAGGCCGGGTCCCAGGTTTGATTGGGCGTATGCATCATTCCCTTGTAAAGGAATTCGGCGCCGGCATGGAACTTCTCGCGCAGGAAGCGGCTGAAAAACGCCGCCGACGCCGCGCCGTCGAAGCAGTGATCGTGATGGAGAACGCGAACCCTCATGATTTGGGAACGGAAAACCTAATAGACTCCCAAATTCAACAGGGCAAAGTCAACCGGCATTTTCCGCCGGCAGGCGCGCGGCGGCGATTTGCGCGACATCCACCAGCTTCGGCGGCGTGGCCGGCAGGCCGTTCAACGCGTCGCGGAACATCGTGTTGCAGAACGGGCAGGCCGCTGCCACCGTGTCCGCGCCCGTCGCGGCCAGTTCTTTCGCGCGCGTCACACTCACGCGGTCGCCGTGCTCTTCCCCAAGGAAGGCGAGTCCCCCGCCCGCGCCGCAACAGAAGCTCGTCTCCCGCGCGCGGGGCGGATCGAGCACCGTGCCCGCCGCTGCGGCCACCTGGCGCGGCTCGTCATACACACCGCGATACCGGCCCAGGTAGCAAGGGTCGTGGTACACCACTTTCGACGCAGCAGCAGGCTGCGCCGCCGGCAACTTCGATTCCAGCCGCGCCAGCAACTCGCTGTGGTGCTCAATCGGCGGCGCTTCGCCGTACTCTTTCCAGTCTTCGGAAATCGTGCGTACGCAGTGCGGGCAGATCGACACCATTTTCTTCACGCCCGCCGACTGGATCGTCTGCAGATTCTGTTCCGCCAATTGCCCGAACGCGAGATCGTTTCCCAACCGCCTGGCGCTATCGCCGGTGCACTTTTCTGTCTTTAGCACGCCAAACGTCACGCCCGCATGGCGCATCACGCGCACCATCGAAGCCACAATCTCCCGCCCCTTCGGATCGTACGACCCCATGCAGCCCAGCCACAGACAGTATTCCTGCGTGCCGTCGTAAATCGGCAGCCCCGCCTTGGCGATAAACTTATCCCTCTCGCTCGACGCCATCCCCAACGGATTGCCGTAGCGCTCCAGGTTGATGAACAGCTTGTTGCCGTAGTCGTCTTCCCACTGCCCCGTGTTCACCGCACCGCGCCGCAGGCCCACAATCAACGGCAGGTGTTCCACCCCCACCGGGCACTGAAATTCACAAGCGCCGCAGGTGGTGCACTGGAACGCCGCTTCCTGCGTAAGGTGCTTGCCAAGGAGCGGCTCTTCCGACGCAGGCCCAAACTCTTTCAGATACCCGCGCAGCCCCAGCGCAATTTCCTTGGGGTTGAGAAGCTTGCCGGTGCTCGCTGCCGGGCAGTGCTCTGTGCAGCGCCCGCATTCGACGCAGGAGAACGCCTGGAGCGAAGCGAGCTGCGTGACATCCTTCCCGGTTTGGAGGCCAAGATCGTCATCGTCTGCGAGCGGCGGAATCTTGCTGAAGCCACCGCGCGAAAGGAACGCGGCGGCCGGGCTCAAGACCAGATGCAGGTGCTTGGTCTGCGGCACCAGCGGTAGAAACACGGCCAGCGCAAGGGTGTGCAGCCACCAAACCGCTCGCCCGGTGTGCCACCAATAGTCAGCAAGGTACGTCATCATCAGCGTCAGAATCAGTACCGCGATGAAGCCCGACTCTTTCGACACTTTCGCTCCCAGCCACTTGGGCCGCACGAGGAACCGCCGGATGGCGAGGCCCGCGATTGACACCGCAACGGCCACGCCGAACAGCGCTGCCAGCAGGAAGTAGAAGCCGCCAAACCAGCCATTGCGATCGAGCAGCCGGAAGCCCAGGCCCGCCGCAAGGTGGTCGAGCGTCACCAGGGCAAAGGCGCAAAAGCCCCAGAACACGAAGGCGTGCGCCAAACCCGGCAGCGGCCGGTAGCGGATCACCTTGGCCTGCAGCGCCACGTCCCAGACAAACTCCGCGATGCGTGGCCCCAGCGGCGCGAGCGAGAAGTCCGCGTCGGACCTGCCGCCGCGAATGATCGCCACCACGCGCCCGAAGCGCCGCCAGAACAGGAGTCCTGACGCCGCCAGGACGGCGAGCATTGACAGCGTTTCCCACCAAGCCGGAGCGTGCATCAGTAGGACTGTAGCAAAATGGTGAGTACTCATGAAAATTCTGGTGGCAGGAGCCGCGGGCTTCATCGGCTCCCATTTGTGCGAGCGGCTGCTTGAACTCGGCCACTCCGTGCTCGCGCTGGACAACTTCATCACGGGCTCGATGGACAACATCGCCCACCTCACCGGCCGCCCGGACTTCCGCTTTATCGAGCAGGACATCACCAAGCCCTTCTCCACCGAAGCCGAAGGCCCCATTGACGGCATCATGAACCTTGCCTCGCCGGCGAGCCCCAAAGATTACCTCAACTACCCCATCGAAACGCTCGATGTCGGCTCGGCTGGTTCGCGCAATCTACTCGAGATCGCGCGCGTGCAAAATGCCCGCTATCTCATCGCCAGCACTTCGGAGGCCTATGGCGATCCGCTTGAGCATCCGCAAACCGAAACCTACTGGGGCAACGTGAATCCCGTGGGTCCGCGCTCTTGTTACGACGAGAGCAAGCGGTTTGCTGAGGCGATCACGATGGCCTACCATCGCAAACACGGCGTGCGTACCAACATCGCGCGCATCTTCAACACCTACGGCCCGCGCATGCAACTGGACGACGGCCGCGTGGTGCCGGCCTTCGTCGACCAGGCACTACGAAACCAGCCGCTCACCGTTTTCGGCAGCGGCGCGCAGACGCGCAGCTTCTGCTACGTGTCTGATCTCGTCGAAGGCTTGTGGCTCCTGTCGCAATCGGACGAGCGCTACCCGGTCAACCTCGGCAATCCGGTCGAGCTCAGCATGCTGGAATTCGCCGAGCGCATTCAGGCTGCGGCCGGCGTCTTCACCCCGATTGAATTCCATCCGTTGCCGCAGGACGACCCGCAGCGCCGCCGCCCCAACATCACCAAGGCCAAGCGTGTGCTTGGCTGGGAACCGCGCGTCAGCCTCGACGAAGGGTTGGCCTGCACCGTTGCCTATTTCAAGGGCAAGCTATCGCCCGTACGCGCCTGATGAGCAGCACCTAGCAAGGCGACGTTCTGTACGCGATCCAGGTCCTGGTGATGGAGGACTTCCGCGTGGGCTACCGCAACATGTCGCTCGGCGTAGGCTGGTCGCTACTGAATCCGCTGGTGATGATGACCGTGCTCTGGTTCGTCTTCATGCAACTGTACCCCGCCGGCGCCAGGCAACCGCACTTTCCGTTGCTCGTGCTCTGCGCCCTGGTGCCGTACAACTTCTTCACCATCTCTTGGGTGGGCGCCACCGTATCGCTGGTGGAGAACGCGCAGCTCATCAAGCGCGTGCCGGTGCCGCGTGAGATCATTCCCGTTGCCAGCGTGCTTTCCAACTGCGTGCAGATGAGCGCGCAACCCGGTCTGGTGCTGGCGATGGCGTTTGTGTTGGGTGTGGGCGCCAACCAGCAGTGGATCTGGCTGCCCGTCATCTGGGGCCTGTTCATGCTCTTCGTGT
>Ga0194119_10007223_pt1 | contig 15753 bp, 13 predicted proteins | sample TA2MahC100mmetaG_FD_148620 | JGI IMG/M metagenome (GOLD analysis project Ga0194119, IMG submission 148620) | Freshwater microbial communities from Lake Tanganyika, Tanzania - TA2015018 Mahale Deep Cast 100m | ecosystem: Environmental > Aquatic > Freshwater > Lake | place: Tanzania: Lake... | reverse complement strand
TGGATAGATTAAAAGAGGGCCTTTAGAATCTAAACTCGTCAAAATATCTTGGCTTACTTGATGAAGATACTCTTTCTTCTCAGCAGTTGTATACAAACCCTTAAACGGACCCTCTGCCACTTTAACTATTAGATCTTTCGACGGAGACTCGTCCCAGATGGTAATGTCTGTAAAGAAAACAAAGATGATCGGCACTCCCAAACACAGACTCTTTAATATTTTCTCAAATAATGACTTAGAATCAAAACTAAGAGCAACAAAAACCAACCCCACCAAAAAAGCCGGCACTAGCCCGACTTGGCTATTAGTAAACCCAACATTCGAAGATACCCCTGCGACTATACCTGAAAAAAAAGAAGGAACAAAAACCGAAAAAACCAAGGGATCAATTCCTGGTTTATGTCTAATCAATGGAATTAAACTTAAACTCAGCAGACTTAGATAGAAAGGATAAGTTGCCCAACCCGCAGTAGATAAGTAACTCAGTAGCATAGCCACAAACGGCAAAATGATGGCCAAAGCACGAGATAAATGTTGTTGCTTTTTTAGAAGGGAAACAACCATCAATAGTCCATAAAGCAAGACACACGCTAGAACCTGTTTTGGAAATAATTTATGAGCCGCCGTAAAAAAATAGTAGAGCTTATTTGAGGAATAACCATATTCCTTAGAAATTACTATGGCATCCTTTAGGTAATTCCACCTTGCAAAAACTAAAATTAACGGCCAAGCACCCACAACCGCTATCCCCGCACAGTAACTTAACAAAAATCCTCTGCTACTAGAATTTGAAATGATAAGCACCATCACAAATAACAACATAAGCAAAAAACTATTGTAAGAAAGTGTGCTCAATCCCAAAAATAAGCCGACCCAAAAATATTTTTTATGACCTGGATTTATTAAACCACCATTAAACAAAAACAAACCCAATATGAGAAAGAAGGTTGCAAGAGTGTTATAGCTTACCGTTGGAATATTTCCGGGTAGAAACAATGCACAAGTGCTGGCAATTATTAGGGCCGTTGAATCTCCCACCTGTTTTCTCAATGTTCTTGCAACAAATAAACTCAAAATAAAATAGAGAATAAAAAAACAAACCCTCATTGAGAGAATGATACTTTCGGTGCTTTGAAATAGTAAAAAATGGAGTTTAACTAAGGGTAGAGTCAAAATCCCGAATGATTGAAGAAGAAAAAGTTCATGAATAAAAAGCTTTTGTCCGAGGTAAAATCTAAATGGAATTCCTGAATAGAAAGGCTCATCGAAGAAATTCACACCTAGGAACAGACGATGGAGAGTAAATCCTTGGGCAGCTAAAAAAAAAGCTATCGCAAGTATCCACTCAATTTTTTTAAACCTTTGAGTCTGTTGAGTCTCTTCCACTGTACCCAACATTTTACCATGCTGTTCCCATAGCTTAAGATTATTTCAACTCGGCAACCATGGTTGGCAAACACCTACGACTCACCGCGCCCTGCAATGTACTCAGCTCCTCTCTTAACTTTGCAATTTCCTCTTCCACAGTAATAAGATGCGTTCCCTCGAGCAACCAAGAATCATAAGATTCGCCGCAGGCCTCTGCGGCTTTTGAATCAATATCGGAAATATTCACTGAGTTAATGCCATTTTTTTCTCGACATTCTTGAAGAACCTCAAAATATTTTTTGATTGAAACACGTAATTCCTTAAGATCGCTAATCCTACGATTAAACGTTTCTTTTGTGCTCGTGTAAACCGATCTATAGACACTACACTCAACCCGCGATTCCTGGGCTTGATAATGTTGAGATCTAGGTTTCCAGTCCTCAGCTTGAAGTAAACTCGCCCCCAAAGAGAGATAAACATACCCTATGACGAAAACGAAACGAACCCCATTTAAATCTTTCACGTGCCCCCCTTATCCGATTTCCCCTGTTTCAATCATATAGCACAACGAGTACCAAGTATCGACAGACGTCAAAACTGTAGTCTCGCGACGAACTTTTAAACAGGGTTACGATTCAACGTGACAAGTCACTAAATTGATGGTGTTTTTGCGTTAAAAACTTAGACAGATAGGATGAAAGCCACCAAGGACCCCAGGATGTCGTCAAAACAATTCCTGAACTTTTTAGAATACACAAAAGCACCGAATAATGATTACACAAAATAAAACAATTGCGGTGTTAGATTCCGGCGTTGGCGGATTAAGTATTTTTGAAACCATCTCGAAATCGTTGCCGGAACTTTCTATAGTGTATGCTTGTGACAACAAAAACTTTCCATACGGCACCAAATCTCAAGAGAAAGTGCTCCAATGTATTTCGGAGTTAGCTAAGAATGTAATATCCCAGTTTTCGCCGAGCCTCTTAGTCATTGCTTGCAACACGGCCAGCACAATTGCCTTAGATTCTTTAAGAAAAACAATCTCCATCCCTATTGTTGGAGTTGTCCCCGCTATTAAACCGGCTGCTTCTATTTCCAAAACACGCGTGATAGGCCTTTTGGCTACACCGGGAACAGTCCAAAGACCCTACACCGACCAATTAGTTAAAGACCACGCAGCTCATTGCCTTGTCATTAAAGTAGGTTCGACCAAACTAGTTGAAATGGCAGAAGATAAACTTAGAGGCATTTCCTGTAATCTCGAAACCTTAAGGGCTGAACTCTCACCTTTTTTTCCAGAGGGTAAACATTCCCCGATTGACACTATAGTTCTGGGATGCACCCATTTCCCTCTTCTTCTTGAGGAACTAAAGAATGTTATCCCCAAAAAAGTAACTTGGTTAGATTCATCGCAAGCGATTGCCCAAAGAGTAGCAACCCTAGTATCGCCTCACACCTCTTGCTCAAAAATTTTGACAGCCGTTTTTACTGAAATGAATAATGAGGCTCGCGCTTTGATACCTTACTTAACTCAATTAGGATTTTCTGAGTTCACAGAAATTACTAAGGTATCCGAAATTTAAAATTCAACTTTTTCACCCTTCACAAACCCAAAGTTTTTGAGCCCTACCCGGTAACACTTTAATAACCTCTGGTGGATTCGATAAATCTTTTGAACTCCTTAAAATCTGTCGTTCCTGCCCCCCCAAAATTGAGTGAACAGCCATAAAAACATTTTCGGAATCACAGAACAATGAATCAACTAAGAGATTAAGGTTCAGTTCCATAACGGGCTTTGGGCTGTTGTTGGGGATAAGCCTCTCCAAGAAGGAGTAAACGGGAACCGTATAGGGCATCGTTGGAATATCTCGAGCCATTAAGAACCCCCCACTCTTTTCCAGACACCCACCGAAAAATAGCCCCCGTTCCTCCCATTTGTAGTTTGATTTTAGAATCCCATCTTTAGAAAATAACTTCACTCGGGGCGAATAAGTGTGTTTCGGGGTTGCACTAGAATACCCAACCCACAGATGTCCCAATTTATCATCCAGAACCAGATCCGTAGTTCCCCAGAGATCAATGTCCGATTCAATAAAAATATTCTTGTTCGTTCCAGTAACCGATTTTATCTGTGACAACCAAAAGGAATCTCGCTGGGTATCAATTTTACCTTGGTTTAAAGTCCACAGCTCGCCCGAAGCCCCTTCTCTAATCTTAGTGATAAATTGAGAATTTTTTGCTTCAATGGTGCTAACAATAGAACCGGAGGAGCTTCTAAGTTGAATCTCACCCAAATCTGTTTTGGTAAAAAAGTGATGTTTTTCAACATCAGAAACGATTCTACCTTCAAAAGCTTGGGATTCAGACTCGACTCCATGAACAAAACTCCTTAACCGTTTTCCACTTTCATCCGTAAGCCACAAGCGACAGGAACTTGAATCTAGTGCCCAGCTTTTACTTCTCACCCCATTAACCAGGACTTCAGGTTTGTTTTCATTCTGAAACAACAAAAAATCCTCTCCCACCACTACCCATTCTTGAGCAAACAGAGGGAGCGCAAAAACAACCAAAGTAACAACCAGAATATATTTCATCATCAAAGAATTATCCTTTTTGATTTATATTTTTAATTGCCAAGTAAGAGATACAAACTATACTCATTAACTTAAAATATTAAATCATAAATTAGAGCCAATAAGGAGGCCGTGATGGCAAAGAAAAAAACAGCGAAAAAGAAGGCACAACGAAAAGCGAAACTGAGAAGAGGGCGACAACAACAACGCCAAAATCCAGCCTTAGCTCGACGCCGTAAAAACAAAAAGAGAATGCGCGTAAAGAAAATGCGTCGAAAATAGAACGATTTTAAAAGAAAGAGGGTCTAATAAGGCCCTCTTTCTTTGCATAAACTTGGCTCTCTAGTCTCTTCGAATCTCTGCTGATGGCGGTCAAACCAGCCCAGAACACCTCTTTTTAGGGTAATTCCTTATACCTGCTCTCTTTAAGTGGGCTTTTTAGGAGGTTCAAACGGCCATGAAGTTCGTTCACGGTACCCAAGTTATTGGCCGTTTGAGGATGGGATAGGATCGGGCCCGCCTCTTAAAACGCCCACTTAAAGGGCGCGGGCATGAATTCCTTCAAAAAAAGCCTTAATTTTTAGCTCCCTACCATTGACCTTTTTCTAGGGGTTAACATACTGTTAATCATAGAAGGTGGGTACTTATGGATGCATCACAAAAAAACATAGAACTCCCTGAACTTATTCCAGTTCTACCGGTGAGAAATACGGTGCTTTTTCCAAATACCGCGGTTCCGTTAATTGTGGGAAGAACCAAAAGTATCAAGACCGTTAGACAAGCTCAAAAAATGGGAGATTTACTACTCGTCATTACACAAAAGGATCCCAGCAAAGAAAAACCCCAAGTTGAGGATCTCTTTTCAGTAGGCGTTGTATGTTTAATTTCGAAGATCACGCATCTTGAAAAAGAAAGTTTACAGATCGTCGCTAATGGCCTTTTCAGATTCCAAATCACCGAACTTGTAGAGCAGGAGGGGTATCTAGCCGCAAAGGGTTTTCAGTTACCCGATATCACTTCAACTCATACTGAACGAGTCGAAGCGATTACAACCGAAATTCGCCAATTAGGAAAAACCATTTTAACTCTGTCCGGAGCTCCAGGTGCTGATGCCCTAATTAAACTTCTCAATCAAATTGAAGATCCCGCTCAAGTAGCAGACTTAGGTTGTACCTTTATACATCTTAATACGGCTTCAAAACAAAAGCTGCTAGAGATCTCCGATCTTGAGGAGAGACTAAATACGCTATTATCCGAAATGATTCGGGAAAAAGAGAAAGTAATGCTTCAAAATGAGATCCAGAATAAGATGATGGATCGCCTAAGTAAGGATCAAAGAGAGCAACTCTTAAGAGAGCAAATAAAAACTATTTCAGAGGAGTTAGGGGACGAGACAAAAACCACTGATGGAATAGCGAAGAAAATTGAGGAAGCCGGTTTCCCCGATGATGTTTTAAAGATCGCACGAGAGGAATTAAAACGACTCAACTCTATTCCTAAAGCCTCTCCTGAACATCATGTAATTAGGACTTACTTGGATTGGCTATTAGCTGTTCCCTGGAGTAAAAATTCAGGCACCCCCAGTGAAGCAATCGATTTAAAGAAGGCCCGAGAAATTTTAGAGGCTGAACATTTCGGCATAGAAAAGGTAAAGAAACGAATCCTTCAATTCTTAGCCGTAACCAAATTAAAAAAAGACATGAAGGGTCCGATTCTTTGTTTGGCCGGCCCTCCCGGAGTAGGAAAAACTAGTATTGCTCAGTCGATGGCTAAGGCCTTAGGGCGAAACTTCGTTCGAATCAGCTTGGGGGGAGTCCGTGATGAGGCTGAGATTCGAGGGCACCGAAGAACCTACATCGGAGCTATGCCTGGACGAATTATACAAGCGATGAAACGAGCACAAGTTAAAGATCCTCTGATACTCCTTGATGAGATTGATAAGTTAGGAAACGATTTTCGAGGGGATCCTTCATCGGCTCTTTTAGAGGTCTTAGATCCGGAACAAAATCACACTTTTGTCGATCACTATCTAGACGTTCCGTATGATCTTTCTTCGGCCTTTTTTGTAACAACTGCGAATATGGTAGAAACTATTCCTCCTGCATTAAGAGATCGTTTAGAAATCATTGAGATGAGCAGTTACTCGAAGCTAGAGAAAATGGAGATAGCAAAACGACATCTAATTCCTAAGGTCATTTCTGATCACGGTATTTCATCGAATACCTTATCCATCACTGATGAAGCTCTCGGTCATCTCATCGAAGCCTACACCCGAGAGGCGGGAGTAAGAAGTCTCACTAGGTCATTAGCGCATATTTGCCGAGGAGCCGCGGAGCAATTGGCCGGTGAAAATCCACCGCTACAAATACGTGTTACTCCACATGAGGTTGAAACTATCCTTGGTCCACAAAAACTTTTTCCGGAAGTGGTTGAAACAGAGGTTAAACCTGGAATTGTCACTGGTCTTGCTTGGACTGCGGTTGGCGGCGAAATTTTACAAATCGAAGTCGCTCGAATGGAAGGAAAAGGGGGACTCATTTTGACTGGCCAATTAGGAGATGTCATGAAGGAATCGGCGCAAATCGCACTCAGTCTCCTTCGTTCCCAATTAGGCAAATCGGCCGACTTTAAATTTGACCAATCCGATTTTCATATTCATGTACCAGCAGGGGCTATTCCGAAAGACGGACCTTCGGCGGGAACCTCTATTTTCTTGGCTCTAGCCAGTTTGATCCAAAATAAATCGGTCAAAAGCCAGCTGGCTCTCACAGGAGAGATCACTTTAAGAGGCAATGTTCTTCCTGTAGGGGGAATTAAGGAGAAAGTCATTGCAGCTCACAGAGCAGGTGTCACCACCGTCTTACTCCCAGAAAAAAATGTGGGCGATTTAAAGGATGTAAGCGATGAAGTGAAAAGTTGCATGACCTTTCACCTAATAGGAGATATAGCTCAAGTTTTAAATTTGTCTGGATTGGAGGGATTTGGCTTCGTGCCCAAAGCAATCCCGGTCAGCGCTCCCGGTCAAGACGCTCGTCCCCCGCTGGCTAATTAGATTCTATCGCATTTCGCAGCACAATTTAACTACGGCAACGGTTTTGACTTGCTCTTGGACTGCTCAATCTTATTCGCAAGCTCTTTAAGCTTTTTTCTCTGTTCAGGAGAAAACGAGTTGGCAAAGGATTCAGGATCTTTTTCGGCCTTCTGCAAAATTTTTTCCATTTTGTCCGGATCCCCTTGAGCCTCACTGGCTAGGGTGTCCATCACATCACCAGCAAGTTTATAGATATCTTCGGAAAACTCTCCCCCCACCTCTTTCACAAGCTCATCAGACTTAGCTGCTTTGGGGTCCTTTTTTAAATTTTCAGATCGTTTTGAGGGATCAAGGAACTCTTGTTTTGCATCTCTTAAGTTCTGCTCTTGCTCTTTTGATAAAGTCTCTGCATAAACGGGGTTTCTACCCATGTCCGCACAAAACGTGATTTGGAACACAATTAGAAGAAATGCTCGTGAACTATTCATGTAATTCTCCCAAATTAAATTTAAGCGTAGTTTTTATTTTATCTAAATCCCCATCATTTTTCGCTGGTATAATCTCTAACAGGTAGGCCATCAACGCATAAACATCTATGACTCTGATTTCAGCGACCTTTTCCCCCTTCTTGACTCCGGGACCTCGAATAAGAAATATCGCCTGCATATCTTCTAGACAGTTATCGTAACCGTGAAGACCAAAAACTCCCGGTTTTAACGAAGCAAAAATCCCGGAATCTAAATACCACCCAAGATCAGCCAAAAACACTAAAGGAGAAATTCGTCTATGATTTGAGTATTGAAACTTCTTAGCCAATTGGGTCTTATCAAACACTTTAAAATGAACTGAAGATTTTTTAACTCTTGCTAGGATACGAGCTTCTTCATCTTTTCCTCTGGGCCAAACTAAAGCAAGAGCCCCTTTTCCGACAATTCTTGCCTCGTCGGACTTGACATAGTTTTTAAGATCAATTCGATGCCCTCTCTCTACTCGAGCCATTCCGTGGTCAGAGAGCAATATCACATAGGTATCTTTTTCCAAATCTCGAGCCTTTAATCCCTCCATCAATTGCCCTATAGCTTTATCAAGTCTACGAATCGCCTCATTGATTTTTGGAGAATCTGGTCCATATTGATGGCCAGCACTATCAGCATCTTCAAAATACAAGGTAATAAGTTGAGGCCTTTGGTCTTGAGGCAAATCTAACCACTTGAGAACCTGTTCGACTCTCTTTTCTTTTGTAAGACTTTGATCGTAAGGTAACCAGTAGGTGGGTCGGTATCCTGCTATCTCAGCTGAACTTCCTACCCAAAACATAGTTGCTGTTTTAACTTTCTGTTTCTCTGCCGTCACCCAAATCGGTTCTCCCTCCCACCACTCGCTTCTATCCACTTCTTGTGTATTTCCGATCTCAAATTCTCTTTTTGTCACCGGATCCCACATTGAATTATTGACGATTCCATGATGTTCCGGCAGCAACCCTGTGACTATGGAGTAGTGATTTACAAAAGTTACTGAGGGAAAAACAGGCTTAAGATGAGAGGCTTGAGTGCTTGAGCTGATAAATTTTTCAAATTCAGGGGTTTTCACTTTATTGAAATAATCAGCTCGAAACCCATCCATTGAAACCACAATGACAGTAGGGCGTTTACTTGTCTCAGCCGTAAGCAAAGGCAATAGTGCTAAAGCCACACTTGAACTTAAGCAGACTAAGAGAAACACTATTTTCATTTCGTTAAGCCTTAACTCCTCGGAGTTTTAAAATTCGTCTCCAAGGAGCAGGATGGGAATAAGTAAAAAACTCGACGATAGGATTTGGCCTAAATAATCCGCGGTTTTGATAAGTTAAACGCTCCAAAGAATCGGCTAATTTCTCCCCGCTGCCGATTCTCTCAAAAGCAAATCGATCGGCTAGTCTCTCGCGCCATCTTGAAAAAAGAGTTTGTACGAGTCCCACCGGTATTTGAACGATTGAAAAAAGAACAAAAAAACACAAGACTCCAAAGGGATGAATCATCCCTGTCTGAAAATAGGGATTGAGATATTGTTCTAGCGCACCTTGAACAATGTAAAAAACAAGAAAAAGAAAAGCACTTGATAAGACAATTCCCTTCCATAGATCGTTATGAACCTGATGCCCCAACTCATGAGCAAAGACAGCCTCAACCTCTTCCGGAGAAAACTTTTTATAGAGCGTGTCTCCGATCATGATTCTTTTGGTTTTTCCTAATCCAACAAAGGCGGCATTTCCTTTTTCAGTTTTCTCTCCCATCCCCAAATGATAAACCTCTCTGACTTCGACCCCGAATCTCTCGCACATTTTAAGTAGTCTTTCTTTGAGAGGCCCCGATTCCATAGGTTCAAGTTTAAAAAAGATCGGAATAAGAATCACTGGAGCTAATTGAGCTAATACAATCGACACAGCTACAAATAAAATAGCAGTTACTATCCACCAGTTTCCTTCAAGGTGAGCGACGCATAAATACAAAATACCAAGGAAAATCGTTCCCAAAACCGCCCCTAAAATCCACCCTTTAACTTTGTCCCAAAACCAACCGGCATAAGACTGTTTCGAAAGCTCGTAAGATCTTTCAATCCAATGATGGCTGATACTAAATAGAAATGTGGCCACCTCTAAAACGGCCGAGATAATTCCAAAATAGGCAAGCCAAACTAAAAAAGTATATTGAAGATTTTTCTCTAGATAATCTTCCAACTGAAAAGCTCTAAGGCTTACAACAAACCAAACCAACAACCCCAAGGTTAAAAAAGTCCTACCCATACTCAGAACCCGATGGCTCCAAAGATAAGGTTTCACGTTTTTATCATGTTCAAGCCAAGCTGACGGAAGCGAAAGAATCGTCTTCATGTATTAAGCATGGAGGAGGACTCTGCGGTAGTCAAATAACGTTCCATCCCTTCTTTCATATTTCCATCAAAAACAAGTCTTCCGGCCTCAAGATTGAGAGACCTGTCACAAAGTGTCTGAACTCGCTCAGAATCATGGGAAACGAACAAAATAGCTTTACCCTCTTTTTTTCTCTCGATCATTTTATCAATCGCTCTCTTTTGAAAGACAACATCACCTAACTCAAGAACTTCATCTAAAAGTAAAATATCGGCACTTAGGTGCGCAGCCACGGAGAAAGCAAGCCGAGTGTACATTCCCTTAGAATAATGCTTTACCGGAGTATCTATGAATGGCTCATTCCCTGAGAATTGAACAATAGCATCAAAGTAAGAAGTAACCTCTTTGCGCTTCATTCCTAAAAAGGCTCCATTGAGATAAATATTTTCTCTTCCTGTCAGATCCGGATGAAAGCCGCTTCCCACTTCTAAAATAGAGGCCAATCGACCACGTAATAAAGCCTCCCCTTCAGTGGGATCAGTTAAACTTGCCAAAATTTTTAATAACGTTGATTTCCCCGCTCCATTTGCCCCTAAAATTCCCACCGCTTGACCCGGTTCGACTTTAAACGAAATATTTCTAAGAGCCCAAAAAGAACGGTCAACCTCATCGCTTTTAACCAAACTTTTTTTTCGCAAAGTCTCTTTCCACCAAAAATGGAAAGAATCTCTAAGCGAGCCAAAACCCCGCTGGCCTAGTCGATACGACTTCGATAGATTTTTAACTTCGATAAGCGATTTCATACCGTGTCAATAAAGTTTCGTTGAGCCCGATTAAAAAATAATACTCCCGAGAAACAAACTGAAACGCAGACCAAAAAGGAAACCATTTGCATCTCAAAAGGAACCCTAGTTGTTCCAAAAAGAGAAGAACGAAATGAAAGAATAATAGAAGAGACCGGATTGGCCATCACCACCCACTGCCAATCGGAGGGAACAAGACTTAAAGAATAACTGATGGGAGAAGCATACATCCACACAGTCAATCCTAACGCAGTCAGGTGATGGAAATCTCGATACTTTGAAGTTAAACCGGCAACCCAAGTGCCCACTCCAAGACTCAACAACCCTAGCTGAAAGAGCCATAACGGAATCAATACGATTTCACCAGTCATCTTAAAAACAGGCCTCTCAACGGAAAAATAAAAAAACAAGTAAAGAGCCAATAAAACAGAAGACTGAATGAGAAGTGAAAAAAAATGGGAACACAGGAGCGAAATGGGGAGAAAAATTCTAGGGAAGTAGACCTTCTTACACAGTTCGGCGTGATGAAGCATTGAAACCGAGATAGCTCCCAATGCGCTTGAAAGAAAATTCCAAATCAAAATCCCGGAAAAGTAAAATAAAACCGGTGGAACGCCATCGGTCGGGACTTTCATCGTCTTTGAGAAAAGGAACACAAAGGTGAGAGCCATCAATGAGGGTTGCAAAACCACCCAAACCGGACCAAGTAGAGTCTGTTTATATTTTGCAACAAACTCTCTTCGAACCATTAAAAAAAGCAGATCTCGGTAGTGGATGAGAGCTTTCAAGTCAAAAGACAGCCAACCTTTATCTGCCTTAATGATCTTTGTAAAAGTCTCGCTCACCCCACCCCTGCTAAAAGATTTAACGCTGAACCGGCTTTGAACCACCCAATTTGATCTTCGGTCATTGAATGATTAAGTAAAACCTGGTCGTGAGTTCCATCCGCGTGGTGAAGAACTGCTGTTATCTGTTTTTTTGGCGCTAAGTCCTTCAATCCCAAAACACTGATTCGATCCGTTTCTCGGACCTTGTCGTAATCTTGAGGCTTATCAAAAGTAAAAGGCAAAATACCCTGTTTCTTCAGGTTGGTTTCATGAATCCGTGCAAAGCTCTTAACAATGACAGCAGCTCCATTGAGAAATCTCGGAGACATCGCAGCATGCTCACGGCTGCTGCCTTCTCCATAATTCTCATCTCCAACAACTACCCAACGCAGTCCTTGAGCTTTATAGTCTCTAGCCACTGCAGGCACACCTTGAACTTCTGAAGTCCGCAAGTTTTTTATCGTTCCGGCTTGTCCCGTAAAAGCATTGATAGCCCCAGTAAACATATTGTCACTAATGTTATCCAAATGACCTCGGAACTTTAGCCAAGGGCCCGCCGGAGAAATATGATCAGTCGTGCACTTCCCTTTCGCTTTGAGTAATAAAGGAAGTTTTTCGAAGTCTTTTCCATCCCATTTAGTAAACGGCTTCAAAAGTTGGAGTCGCTTACTCGTTGGATTGACGACAACCTCAACTTTGGACCCATCTCCGGGAGGTTCAACATAACCTTCTTGAGAAAACTTAAAGCCCTTAGCTGGGACCGCCGGTGCTTTTTTGGGTGGAACTAACTTAAACTTTTTACCGTCTTTAGAAGTTAGTTCATCCACCAATGGGTTAAAGGTAAGTTTGCCCGACAAAGCTAAAGCTAACACCACTTCCGGACTACTGATAAACGACAGAGTTTCAGGATTTCCGTCATTTCTTGCAGGGAAATTCCGATTAAAAGAACTCAAAATCGCGTTAGTTTCGCCCTTTTTGATGTCACTTCTTTTCCATTGGCCGATACAGGGACCACAGGAATTGGAAAGAATTGTAGCCCCAATCGCTTCCAAAGCCGCTAACTGACCATCTCTCTTGATAGTTTGAAAAACTTGGTCCGAACCGGGAGAGACAAAAAATGGAACAGGTAATTTGACTCCTTGCTGAGCCGCCTGCTGAGCCAGATCCATGCACCGAGAAATATCTTCATAAGAGGAGTTGGTACAGCTTCCCACCAAAGCGGAAGACAGTTTCTCGGGCCAGCCTTTTTCTTTAACATCTTTGGCCAATTGAGAAATCCCGCGAGCCACATCGGGAGAATGAGGCCCGACTACTTGAGGCTCAAGCTCAGATAAATCAATTTCAATGACCTGATCAAAATACTTAGATGGATTCTTCTCAACGTCCTCATCGGCCCTAAGAAGAGAGGCATGTTGCCCGGCTAAAATCGCCAAATCCTCTCGGCGGGTCGATTTTAAATATTTTTCCATCTCTTCATCAAAAGGAAACACAGAAGTCGTAGCTCCTAATTCAGCTCCCATATTGGTGATAGTCGCTTTACCCGTACAACTGATGGAACGCGCTCCAGGTCCAAAGTATTCAATGATACGATTTGTTCCGCCTTTGACCGTAAGAATGCCGCACAACTTACAAATAACATCTTTAGGAGAGGTCCAACCCTTCATCTCCCCTTTTAGATGAACACCAATCAGTTTGGGGTACTTCACTTCCCAAGGAAGTCCGGCCATGACGTCTACGGCGTCGGCTCCACCGACTCCACAGGCTAACATTCCCATGCCTCCACCATTAGGAGTGTGGGAATCGGTACCGATGATAAGACCTCCCGGAAATGCATAATTCTCCAACACAACTTGGTGAATTATGCCCGAACCAGGCTTCCAAAATCCGATACCCGCCTTAGCAGAGGCTGTTTGTAAAAAGTCATAGACCTCTCGATTTTCATCAAGAGCGGTTTTCATGTCGGTATTCACACCAGCCTCAGCCCGAATCAAATGGTCGCAGTGAACTGTGGTGGGAACGGCCGTCTGTTTTTTACCGGAACTTAAATATTGTAAAATAGCCATCTGAGCGGTCGCATCCTGCATCGCAACACGATCAGGGTGTAGAGCAAGAATACTTTCACCAGGTTTGAGCTCCTGATTTTTGGGATCGTGTAAATGGCCAAGTAGAATTTTTTCAGCCAAAGTCAGAGGTCGATTGACTCTCCTTTTCACTTCATCGATGCGAGATTGCATCTGAGTGTAGAGTTTAGAGACCATTTCCTTCGTTGTATTAATGTTCAGCATAATGTGGCATTATATCGCCTGATTACAGCTTGGAAAGTCTTTTATATGCTCAAAATGTCCCCACTAAATCTTATGGGCTTTTTATGGATTTGGGGCTGGGTGTCTCTTTGCTGCCTTGCCGAATCTCCCATCAAAACTCTGACCCCAAAATCTAAAACCGCCCCCCAAAAAACAATTGGGGTTAGCCCCAAAAAGCTCCAACCCAAAGTAGTCGAGGCCCCTCTCCCAATAAGCACTCTTGAATCTGTCAGTTTTTCTGCGTTATTGGGCACACCCCTAATCCATGAAAACTTTAACGAAAAACGCTTTGCTGCTTTAACCCAACACTTTCTCTTTTCTATCCCCATCCAACGCTTAGACCCCTCTTTATTCTTACACTTTGAAACGGGACCTGGGTTTTCCTTTGCCCGATTAACCTTTGAAAGCCCACCACTCAGCTATACCCATCTATTCTTACTTGTCCCCGCTCATGTTCGCTTGATCTATTCCATTTCAAAAAGCTTTCATTTGGAGGCCTACTCAGGAATCATGCTTCGCGCCGTAGAATATGACTCCCGCGACACCACGGACGGAGGAACTCGCTGGGTCAAAGGATCGGATTTACTTAACGCAGACGGAGGGCTGGGTTTCGATTATAATATTTCATCTCCATTAAAGATACGAGCCCTTGTCGGTTATCAGTTCTTGCTGGCAGGAATGGAATTAACTCTTTGAAAGCAGAAAAAATGTAGACGAATGGGGTTTTTCCGTCGTAACTTATGGCCCTAAAAAATTTCAGGAAATAACATTTATGGCCTCATTAAAACTCTTTTTAAAATCATCAGTCGGCAGAAAGTTTTTGGTAGCCGTTACGGGTCTGGGACTCTCCGGATTTGTTTTGACTCACATGGCCGGCAACCTTCTCATGTTTGTTAGCCCCGAAGCTTACAACACTTACGGACACAAGCTCACCTCAACTCCGCTGATTTATCTTGCTGAGGCGGGCTTACTGGCCATGTTCTTTATTCACATGGGGCTTGCCTTGAAACTGGCTCTAGAGAATAGGACGGCACGAGCGATGGGCCCTTCGCAAAATCCATCCACTTGTGAAAAAAGTGCTCGGTTCGGCTCACAATACATGGCGCTGACAGGGGTTTTAGTTTTAGTCTTTGTGATCTTGCATTTAATTAGCTTCAAATACGGGACCTACTATGCAGTAACTTACAACGGGGTTGAAATGCGAGACCTTCATCGGTTGGTTATCGAAAAATTCAAATTACCGCTTTATACCGGCTGGTACCTAGTTTCAATGTTGGTCCTCTTTGTCCATTTAGCTCATGGCTTTTCAGCGAGCTTTCAATCTCTGGGCCTTTTCTCTGTTAGAAATTGTTTAATCAAAAAATTGGGATGGGCCTTTGCCTTTCTAGTTGCCGGCGGCTTCTTCATTCAACCCATTTACGGCTACTTTTACGGGGGTAACTAATCATGTTGGACTCCAAAATTCCAAGCGGATCTATTGAGAAAAAATGGACGGAAAGAAAGTTTGAAAACAAATTGGTGAATCCAGCCAATCGACGCAAACACACCATCATAGTCGTAGGAACAGGATTAGCAGGAGCTTCTGCCGCAGCCTCTTTGGCCGAACAGGGCTATAAAGTAAAAGTTTTTACCTACCACGAAAGTCCCAGGCGAGCTCACTCCATCGCTGCTCAAGGGGGAATTAATGCCGCCAAAAACTACCAAAATGACGGGGACTCCGTCCAAAGGCTTTTTTACGACACCATAAAGGGCGGGGACTACCGGGCTCGAGAGGCCAACGTCTATCGATTAGCGGAGGTTTCGGTCAATATTATCGACCAATGCGTGGCTCAAGGGGTTCCTTTTGCTAGGGAGTATGGTGGAACTCTCACCAACCGCTCGTTTGGGGGAACGCAAGTTTCTCGGACTTTTTATGCTAAAGGGCAAACCGGCCAGCAATTATTACTTGGGGCCTACAGCGGTCTCATGAGGCAAGTCGCCGAAAAAACGGTTGAGCTCTT
>Ga0194119_10007222_pt1 | contig 15754 bp, 16 predicted proteins | sample TA2MahC100mmetaG_FD_148620 | JGI IMG/M metagenome (GOLD analysis project Ga0194119, IMG submission 148620) | Freshwater microbial communities from Lake Tanganyika, Tanzania - TA2015018 Mahale Deep Cast 100m | ecosystem: Environmental > Aquatic > Freshwater > Lake | place: Tanzania: Lake... | reverse complement strand
TTAGAGGACAATATCTACTATTCAAAAGGCGTATTGGCCAAGACAAACGCTGAGTTGGTTGAGAGAATCATCCGCATTGCAAAAGAATTCGGAAGAGAGATTGCCACCCCGTCTGAGGCCCGAACACTCCTCAACCTGTAATTAAGGCCACCCATTATTGGGTGAGGGAAACGATGACTTTTGGAATATCTGAGGGCACATCCACCCCGATCGGCTCATAGTCCACCGGAATGACTTTGATCTTATAACCATTTTCGAGAACACGAAGTTGTTCCAGTTTCTCCAGGTTTTCGAGTGGGGTGGGTTTCATCCTGGCAAGCTTTAACAGGAAGCTCCGGCGATAGACATAGAGGCCGATGGTTTTGAAAAGTTTTTTTGATAAGAGTTTTCCTCTCATATCAGGATTAGTCAGAATCTGGTCAATCGTGAAGTCTCTTGGGAATGGAATAGGGGATCTCGAAAAATAGAGGGCAAACCCCTTTCCGTCGACCACCACTTTTACCTGATGAGGATTCAGCCAATCCTTTATATCTTTGATCCTTGTCATCAAAGAGGACATCTGAAGGGTTTCGTCTCTTAGAAGAGGCCGGATGGCTTTGTCAATGATTGAACCTTTGATCAGTGGTTCATCTCCCTGGACATTGACAAGGATCTCGGACCTCAGTTTTTGTGCTACCTCCGCCACCCGGTCGGTTCCGGTGGGATGCTCCGGAGAGGTCATCACCACGTTTCCTCCAAAACCTTGAACGGCTTCGAAGATTCTCAGGTCGTCGGTAGCCACTATCACTTCATCAATTAATTTGGATTGACGCGCTCCTTCGTAAACCCATTGGATCATCGGTTTGCCCAGAATGTCGGCAAGGGGTTTTCCCTCAAATCGCGTCGAGCCATACCGCGCAGGAATGATAGCAGTGATCTTCATAGATAACATTAAATCAGATTCAGGGAGGGCTGTCAATCTTCGTTTTCTTTGGATTTTCGGTAAGTACTTCCGACTGCAAACAATCGCTTGCAGTTATCAAAATTGATTACAGTTAAGGGTCCGCTCCTTCATAGAAGCAGATTTTACAAAAATCAAATTGAGCCCTTAATTTCAATGGCTTATAGAAATAATTTTATTTAAATCCTTTGGCAAGGAATTTGCTACTATTTCTGTAAAAAAGACTCCATCCAATGATGATAGCACCTATTCGTTCAATACATTCTCTTTCCGGGTCCGTTTCCGGACGGACCAACAGGGGTTGGTTTTATACAAGAATTCTTATTTCCTAAAACCGTTTCGAAAAAAAATTATTGACTTTTTTATACAATTTTAATAAATATTGAGTCGGTCGTAAATGATGAAATTTCCCTCCCTTTAACCGTTCCGTTCTAATCACTGGAGAAAAGATGGTTCGGGTTCCACAAAAGATGCCCCCACAAAAGCTCTAAGGGGGATTTATCCTCTTAGAGCGCTCCCTTTTAAGGTCTTCAATCTTTCTTTTTAAAAATTCTGAACGTTAAATCCCAATAATGGAAATCTTTCCAGAAGGGGTCATTGAGAAGGGAGGAGAGGGCCATGAGCAGCTCCATTTTAATCATGTTGATCGTTCTGTCAATATTGAGTGGATGTGGAGCCCCGCAGCGCGAAGTAAGGAAAATCGAGATTATTCCTCAAATGCCTTCGGTTATTACTTACCCATCGGATGTCAGAGGCACCTATTTCGTAAAGGAGGGGTCCAATCTGAAATTCTGCGCTGAACCTGTCCCCGATGTCGCTTTAGAATCTATTCAAAAACTGATTGGAAACATCAAACTCACATTGCCACAGCAGCAAACCATCGGCGTTGATCTGACCAGCGAACTCACGGTGAAAGCCATTGAATTGGCAGGTCGAACCCAGCTCCTCCTGATCGCCCGTGAAATGCTTTATCGTGCCTGTGAGATGTCCGTCAATCATCCCACAAAGGTATCTGATGCCATGGAGATGTATAAGATTGTGGTCCAGTTGATCAAAGACCTGGGCCAAGCAGAAAAGACCCAAGCAGATGCGAACCTTAAGAAAAGAGAAACGGAACTGAATAACGCCAAGGCGGCTCTAGAGAAAATCCTTAAAGGGATTTCAAACTGAATGGAGGGGTCTATGAGCAAGATGACCGAACTGATCAAAGAACTGGCGACTGATCATAGAAAGATCAGCATCTTATTGCCGGGAATCGGTCCTGTCTCTGTGAAGGTCGAGACTTTTAATGATGACTTAGTGGTAGCGGTTCGGGATAACAACCTCAAAGTGGTCATGCATTACACACAATTTGTCCTTGAATCAGGATAGCCCAGTCAAAAGGAAGGCAGGGGGGGCATTCCATGTCAGCCACTTATGCACATTTGATGATTACGGAAAAGGCTTTGGAGCGGTTCGCCGGTGAAGAGACCATCGATAATAAGCTTCGCGGCTTCACCCTCACTCATTCCCATTTTGTTCACCTTGGTTCTGTCGGTCCGGACTATCCGTATCTCGATGTTTTTCAACCCAGACAAAAAGATTGGGCTGATCATATGCATTATCGGCATACTGGGGACGCCATTAAAACCATGGCTCAGAGACTCCTCGATTTATGGAATGGCGGTTCCAGAGAAGAGGAATTTATCGTCCCCTTCTGCTGGACGTTGGGTTATCTCTCTCATGTGACCGGAGATTTAGTGATCCACCCGGTCGTTATGAATATCGTTGGCGAATACAAAGGGCATGAAACAGAACATCGACACTGTGAAATGATTCAGGATGCCTTCATCTACAATAAGGTTCGGAAGGGAGCGGAGATTGAGCATAGTAAACTGATGGAGATCGTCCAACTCTGTTCTGCCCTTGGAGATAAGGATAAAATCCATCCTACCTTATGTAATTTCTGGAAAGAGGCTCTTCATAGCCATTTCCCGGAAGATTACCAGGACAATCTTCCGGAAGTTGACCAATGGCATGATCAGTTTGAGGACTGGATTGGGTTTGCAGGAAGACCCTTATTCGTAGGTCGAATTTTCGATCCCAAGCACAGATACACCTATAAGAAGAGCTCTAATATCACTCCTGATGAGAGGAGATCTTTTGTTGATCAACTTCCTCTACCGGATAACCGGATCGGAAATTATGATGGCGATCTCTTTCCAAAGGCTACAGGCCACGTGGCCGATCATTGGATTCTTTTGGCAAAAGGGATTGTCGGAGGAGACATCAGCCCATTTCTTTCCGGTATCACCAATGGCGACCTTGATACCGGCAGGGAATTGGGGACTAACAGATTAATCTATTGGTGAGGGCGATGAAGACCAAACAAAGAGTCTTCTTCCTTTGGCCATTGGTCATTTTCATGCTGGCCTTGTGTCCGTGGTTTCATTCCTCCCATGGATTTGACCACCAAGAGGTTACCGAGTTAGAGGAATATCTAATCGATTTTTCAAAGAAAATTGAAGGGCATCGGCTTTCAACCGGGCCCCTCCCATCTGATTTAAACGCTGATAAATTCTTCTCCATTCTGGAACAGTACTACCCTGATACGGAGATCATCCGAAAGGTAAATAAATATCCGGTACGGGTTCATCCGGAAGGTATTAGCTATGTCTTGATCGTTTGCGATCAGGAGTCGAAATTCATATTTTATAAAGACTTTGGCAGAACGATCACTTTTATTGATCATCCCTATTGGCGCGAAGAGAAAAAAGTGCCCTGTGGCGAATAGAAAATTGAAAAATTGGGGACGTGGGGATGGGTTCACATATTAATACCTGAGGAATAATTGATGACAAATGAAGATGTGACCCCATTAGCTCATCCACAGGAGAAGTGCTTTGTGCCTGTTGTTCCAGAAATAAGGAAGGGAGCCGGAAGTGGCCAAAATATTTGGTGGAACCGGACGGAAAAAATGAACGCTAAGAAAAATAACTCCCAATTCACTGGGTTTATAATAAATGTCAGATGAAGACCCATTAAATATTTTCACCAAGTTCGGGAAGGAGGTGTGATTATGGGTATCGTCAGCGATTTCATCAGTAAACTCATTAAGGCAGCTGCGGAATGGGTTGACCGTTGTCTCCCGAAGTACGAACCTGGCGTCTGGAACGACAATGATGGGATCCAGTGGTATAACAACTGCTATAACTACGGGTGCGACATACAGACTAATTCGTACGCCCAGCCGGGGTATGCACATGGGATTACACTACCGGACCCGTATACCGGCAATGGGACCTGTAGTGACGTGACAGGGGGAGCCGGCGCTGACGGGCTTGTTGTTGCCAACTGCGATCAGGGCTGTGGCTGCGATGAGTGTCACCACCAGGTCGCACTGGTGATAAAGCCGAATACTGGAAGCTACTGGGACTATCACTGGTATCGCAAGGATCGGGATGGTAAGTGGTCGCATAAGATGGGCGGATCTCCTGCTACGAACCTTGATAACAGCTTCAATGTGATCGCCGACCCCAGAACCGCAGACCGCGGATCCTATACGATCTTCTGCGGTTGCTTTTGTGTGAACAAGACCAAGGTCACTATCGACGGCCCATACTGAAAAGACGTCAATGGTGAGCGCAGAACATCTGGATATGGAGGGACCAATGATGGAAAAGAAAAAGGAAATGATTACGGCCATAATTGGCGCTTTCTCTGGGCACCCCAACCCTGTGCTGCCGCTTGATGCCGAGACCGCTGAGAAACTCGTGGACCTATTTAAAACAGCCCGCGGTAAGGAGGTGAGTCCTCCGCCCTCTGCCCCGCGGTTGGGGTATTATTACGGTTTTTTTGTGGAAATACCTCAAGAGCTTGCCAAACGCCTGGATCTGCCATTAGGGTTTACTGTATATCAAGGCGTCATTACAGAGGGGAAAGGCCGCGAGCAGAGACATTGGCGGGATATTGCGCATGTCGAACAGTTCCTTCTTGATCAAGCTCAGAAGCAAGGACATGAGGAGTTGCTCAAGATGGTTGGTATCGAAAAGCCGAAATAATCATATTGGCTGAAACATCCTTGGCTGTGTTCGATGGATATACAGTATACCCAAAAGAAGATTCCATTCCTTAAGCTGCGGCAATGCGGAGACCTGGCAAGAGTCTTTTGCCAACCCTTTCTGGCGATGATTCGGTTTTACGATGTAACTCTATCTAAAGAGATCCGTTCCCGTCAGTGCCGCTTCAACCCAACTTGTTCTGAATATGCGTACGAGGCAATTGCCAAGCATGGGTTTATTATCGGTGGATTTCTGGCCTACAAGCGTATCAAACGTTGCAACCCGCATCACACAGGAGGTGACGACCCGGTGCCTTAGAATAGTTTTGGGTTGTCAATAAATTGAAGATGCGAGGTCCTTTCAATCGACTCCTTGAGGAGGCCATGGATTGAACAATAGGAGGGCCCAATGATGAAAGAGGAAATAAGAGGGATAATTGGAAAAAAGATAATATCTTTAATGAGTTTGGCTGTCTTAGGAATTCTGGCGGCATCTTTAGTCCTTTTAGGCTATGTGGAAGGGGCATCCCAACCCAAACAATCGAATGCGCCTTCACAATTGGTCCAATCAAATCCTTTCGCTCTGCCTAAGTACAGAATCGTCCCCGGGACCACTTTCGAAATAAATGTGGATAAAACGTTTAATAGGGAAAAAGATAAAGTCTGGTTAGCCGTTATTTACAGGTTACAAAATGATACTCAGACCAAACGGATTCCTATCACCAATTTTTTTCTAAAGCAGGAGAATGATAAATTGATGATCAGAGCAGATTTCCCAGGCTATGGACAGATACGAGATATTCGCACCCAGTCTCCATGGAGAGGAGTCTTTTCTCCATTCGAAGGAGACCTGGAGATAAAATACGAGAGAGAGAAGGGTGATCTTCAAACCTTTCTATTCCGATTAATGATACCCAGTGTGAAATGGGCTTATATATGGGGAATTGTTGTCGCCGTAGCCTCTTTCTTCATCATTTCGAGACTTAAGCCTGACCCAATCAAGAAGCATATGGGATTTGAGAAGGAGAAGGATAAGACTACCGAAGAATGGGAAAAGAAAGAAAGGTGGAAGAAATTGCTTCTATACCCATTGAATTTTGCAATTACCCCGATGGGATCATACAGCATATCACTGACCCAAATTATAATATGGACTTATGTAACCATCTTTGGCCTTGTTTACGTTTACTCCCTTACCGGGAGCTTTCTCGATATCACTCCGCAGGTTCTGATGCTTTTGGGAATCGGTGGGGGAACCGCCATCACGTCAAAGATTAATTCGATTTCTAAGCTTTATGAAGTGCCTCCGAAATATTTGAACCTGGTAGAAAAAAAGAGGGTCCCCCAATTAAGAGATCTCATCTCAACGGCAGGCAATTTGAATGTCTTTAAGTTTCAGATTCTCGTCTTCACGCTTCTCGTCGCCTACGTCGTGGTTCTTGAGATTGCGAAAAAATATTCTTTTCCGCAAATACCTGAGAATCTAATCATATTAATGGGCATCAGCAGCGCGGTCTATCTTGGAAACGAAGTGACCCAGAAGAATGTCTGGGAGAAAATAAAGAAGAAGGTAGAGGATATTGAAAAAAATGCGAAAGAGCGGAACATCCTTATCCGTGATACGAATGAAGTCTCCAATTCAGGAATCCCTGAGGTTGGGGAATTAAAGGAGATTTTGAGTAGCATTTATTCTTAGATCACATTTAAGACAGTTACTATTCAAAAACATTTAGAAAAGACCTGGGAGATTTGGGGGCAAAGATAAACTATACACCGTGCAAGTTGTGTTGGCGGGATAGGGGAACGCTAAAAAAATGGACCTGCTTCCCATCGGGCTCCATCGACGGAATCTGTGGAGATTCCGGCGATGTCAAACAGATAAAATAATAATGATATCAAAATAATCGAAAAGAAAATACGTATTTAAGTATTATTTATCGAATAAGGAGGTATTTTATGACAAAGGAAGAATATAAACAAATCATGAGCATGTTTTCTGATAACGCAAAAACTTATACCCAGGTCAGTATTGCTGCTTTAATTCTGCCAATTACTTTCATACGCCAAGTATTAGGAGTAACTGCAGAAAAACCTATTAAAGATTATTTATCCTGGCCTCTTATTGCTTCATGGCTAATTTTCCTCATCGCAATCGCCTCTGGGCTTTTGTACCAGTACATTGCTGTTAAACTTGTTGAAGCTTGCTTTGAAAAATCAAATAATTTCTATGGCGGTATGAAGTGGTTCATCGACAGGCCAGAAAAGGTTTATGCCACCATGATGATATCATTCTACTTGGCTGCTCTCTTGTTTGTTATCGCAGCATGGGCACGTTTCTATAAAATTCTTTGAATATGAAGCTTAGTGCTTGCGTGAAGGAGAAACAGATAGGGTCAGGGCGCAAAATAAGAAAAGATGATGGGGGGAAGGGGGAAGGTAGGAGTGTCGAGGCCGCTGAGGATTGAGTATCCAGGAGCCTTTTATCATGTGACCTCCCGAGGAAATGAGAGGAGAACGATATTCCAAAGCAATATCTATCCAATCTTGAATCGGTCCATGAGCGATATGGGGCCGTGCGGTCAGCCAATTGAGCAGAAGAATTACAAAGGCGGCAAAGGAGAATCAAGGATTAAGAATGGTTATTAGCAACAAAGAAAGGAAGGGCCTGTTGAATATTGCGGCCTAACTTCCAAGCATAATACCCACTAAGAAAATAGATTTGCTCTCCCATTAGGTTACAAACAAGGAAACGGTGATAATAAAAAGTTTGAAGGTTTGATGACCCCGTAGTCCATACTTCTTATTTAGGGAGAAAGTGTGATGGACACTTTCAAAAAGAAAGGAGGCTAATGTTATGGATCCTTTAACACTTATTTCAACTATCGGTATGGGTTTGAAGTTGGTTGATCAATTCCGAGACTTGGCGATTCGGTTCATGGGGAACAAGTTGGAGCCACCTTCTGCCACTGCCGAACAAAAGACGAAGGCTATTCAAATCAAGCACGAAGGCAAAATTGTCCAAGAAGTAAAGAGTTCTGAGTTGCAAATGGACAAGTGGGACGATGTCCGCTACAAGGCGCTTGAACGCCGTGTAAAAGCGAATTGGGAACTCTTCCATGAACTTTTCTCCCAACTTCCAGAGCTCTCAACAGACGAGAAAGCTAGGATCAACCTAAGATTGGAAAGGATTAAAGGAGAACTCTGCGAAGACTTTCGCGAAATGGTACGCCTGTATGAGCAGACACTGGGGACACGCCTCCCCGACCATTATTCGCTTTACGAAGTATGTGGTTCCGCATCCTAAAGGATTATAAATCACTGGGAAATAGTGTGACGACGCATAACAAATATAAACACATCGCTCGCGTTATAAAAGTAAATAATGCATGGTCTTATGAAAGCAAATGGTACCTGGCCTTGAATTTTGACAAAAGAATTTATTGAAGTGTGGATCGATTCAGCATCATGTCTTCATTGTTAGCGGAAATTAGTGGAAAGGGTGAACGCCAAGAGAATCGAATTTGTCTACATTGGAAACTTGAATTTTGTCCAATATCGAGGGGTAACCCCATTTGTTTACCCCTACTAGGGAGCTATTTCGTGACTAATAATCCAGATAAATCCTTACTTGAATATGCATGTACGTCTGTTCAAGAATGCTTAGCTTTGGCACCTGTTATCATATTGGGGAGTGGTCACTCCTGTACTTTTGGTATCCCTAGTATGATACAGCTCACTGAATATTTGTGTTTGGAAGTTCCCAAGGAACTAGCACCCGAAGACAAACAAACATGGGTAGCACTTTTAGAAAAGCTCCAACATCTATCTCTTGAGGCTGCACTTCACGAAATCCAGCTGAGTCCACAGCTAACCGCTCTCATAATCCGAAAGACTTGGGATAATATCTTCCCGTATGACAAGAAAGTGCTTGAATGTGTCATTCAGAACCGGGATTATTTACCTCTCTCGCGCCTTTATCACCACCTTTTCAACTCCACCCACAAGCGGATACAACTGATAACAACCAATTACGATTGCCTTACTGAATATGCGGCTGACGCAGCCGGATACGCATGGGCAACGGGATTTGGATATGGCTATATCGGGAGCCGATATAATCATCATTTGTTGACCATCTCAAAAGGTAACACAGCTTTTAGGATGGTAGACATCTGGAAGGTACATGGGTCGTTAAATTGGTACCGTGCCCCTGATGGGACTATATACTATTTACCCTCAGTCGCTAAACCGCCAAAGGACTTTTTCCCTGTCATTGTTACACCTGGAATAGATAAATACAAGCGAACACATGAGGAACCATTCAGAACTATAATCACGGGCGCTGATTTAGCTATGGACGATGGCAGAAGCTTTTTAAGTATTGGCTATGGTTTCAATGACGAACATATACAACCTAAGCTTTTGGAGAAATGTAAAAGAGAGGAAAAAATAATTGTGGTTCTTGCGATGGAGCTTACAGAGACGGCAAAGAAAGTACTACTGAATGGCCATTGCAAGCGTTTTATTGCGTTCGAAAAATCGGGAGATGGCACGCGAATATTTACCCCAGAACATCACGAGGGCTTAGAACTGCGAGGAATAAATCTGTGGTCGCTTGGAGACCTCCTAACTCTTGTTTTGTAAAAGGAGAATTGACTATGGCAATTTTTCAGTATAGGGATGAAGAAGCTTTGGGAACAGTTTTGTCGGTTGACACGGCAACGGTAGTCATAAAGGTTGCCGACATAGACAAGCTCCGCAGAATGCAGGTCAATCGCCTTTTAGTACTGCAAAGTAGCAAACCCGGACAGCACTTGATAGGCCTCGTCCAGAAAATCACGCGGAGCAGCGCAGAGCAAGAACAAGCAGGGGAAAAGGAAGCAGATCAGGTTGAAATGCCGGCGTTGCCACCTCAGCTTAATCTTGTGCGCGCCTCGCTAATCGGCACCCTGATTGATAGGGAAGGTACAAAAGAAAACGTTTTCAGACGAACTCTTGAGACGGTTCCAGAAATAGACGCAAAATGCTTTGCCATTGAAGCAGGCGTTCTGACCTCGTTTATGCGAGTCATTGCCAATGTATCTGGCGAAGACCAGAAGTTATCTCTTGGGCACTATACCCTCGATGAAAGTGCCGAAGCATATCTAAACGGCAACAAGTTTTTTCAACGGCATGCAATTATTGTAGGAAGCACAGGTTCTGGGAAGTCATGGACAACAGCGAGAGTAATTGAACAAGCGGCTTTGTTGCCGAGTGTGAACTCTTTGGTATTTGATGTACATGGCGAATACACACCCCTTACTGGCGATGGTATCAAGCATTATCGCGTTGCAGGACCTGGCGATCTCGGGAATAAAAGAGGGCTTACAGATGGTATTCTATATCTGCCTTTTTGGCTTCTCGGTTATGAAGCATTGATTTCGATGTTTGTGGATCGGAGCGACCAAAACGCGCCAAATCAAGCAATGATCATTGCGCGAAGCATAGTTCAGATGAAAAAAACCTTTCTTGAAGCGAAGAAACAAAAGGAACTACTCGATAATTTCACAATTGACAGTCCTGTCCCGTTTTCAATGGATGCGTTGCTCACTGAAGTCAACCGACTAAATATAGAAATGGTACCTGGCTCAAAAGCGGGGACTGAAAAGCAAGGAGATTTTCACGGGAAATTAAGCCGCATGATTGCAAGACTAGAAAACAAGCGTACCGATCGGCGGTTGGGATTCCTTTTCCAGTCACCTGAAGAAGCTAGTCAATTATCGTGGCTTAGTGATTTGTCACGGACATTGCTGGCTGGCACAAGCCGGCAATCAGATAAGAAAGGAGGAATTAAGATAATCGATTTTTCGGAGGTGCCATCAGATGTTTTGCCTCTTATAGTAAGTCTTATCGGGCGCTTGGTGTTTTCTCTGCAACAGTGGACTTTACCTGAGAAACGGCATCCCATAGCGCTCTTTTGTGATGAAGCTCACCTGTATATTCCTGAACGTTCGGAGGGAGATGCGGCCAATGAAGTGTCCATGAGGATTTTTGAGAAAATCGCTAAGGAGGGCCGTAAGTACGGTGTCGGGCTGGTGGTCATAAGTCAGCGCCCATCTGAGGTCAATCATACTGTACTAAGTCAGTGCAATAATCTCGTGACGATGCGCTTGACGAATGGTGAAGATCAGTCCGTCGTTCGGAAGTTGTTGCCCGATACTCTCGGTGGGTTTAGTGATGTGTTACCTATTCTGGACACGGGTGAAGCCCTGGTTGTTGGTGATGCGAGTTTGCTCCCTAGTAGAATTCGGATACAGGCGCCAAATGCGAAGCCAAGCAGTGGCACTGTTGACTTTTGGGATAAGTGGTTGGAGAGAGAATACAAGGAAGGAATTAATGATGCCGTTACTGCGTGGCGTAAACAAAACCTTCAGTAAAAGCTGCTTTGATATCTTCTCATAAAGGGCTCTGGTGTCAGATCTACACATGAGTAACTGGTGCCTGGCCTTGATTTTTGACAGGAGATTTTATTGAAATGTGGAGCAAAGACGATCAGGTCTTCGATGCAACCGGAATTTGGTGGAAAAGGTGACCGCTAAGGAAATGGACTTGAATCTCATTACGCCTACAAATAATAGAGGTATGCCATGACGGAGAGACAAGATCACTTCGATAAACTTATGGGAATAACAGGTCGGAGAGATTGGGAAACCCTACCCGGGACTATTGTGGACTCCTTAAACATTCCCATGTCCCTGTCAATGGTTAAAGTCCCGGTGATATTATTGCTTCGATCTCTCGGACCTCTCGTGCCTGCAACCGAGAGAGAAAAGGTCTTAACCTCTCTGATTCAAATATTATCGCCATGGGGAGAGAGCAGGGGAGGCCGAAGAGGCATCCGCTGGACACAGAAGGATTGGGATGATCTGTTCTCCATGTGGAATCACGTTTTTCAGAAAGCCCTCGAAGCAGTCCTCGAGGAGAAAAAAGCGGAAGGATTGTTGGCCTTGGTAAATGCCATTGGGGTATGGGTCAAACTGCCCCCGGAGGAGGAATTGTATCGAAATAAACGAGTCGGCCCTTTACGTCTCTTGCAGGAGTTCAGATCGATTTTGCCAAAGTTTCTCGGGCCTATCATGGAAATGAGGGACGGCCTGTTAATGGCGAAAGCATTGGAGGCATTGTCTTTGATCATTGAGGCCACCTATACCTCAGAAGACCCGGTGGAAGCGGTTCCTGATCTTACAAAGGCGATGCGCTCTTTTGAAATTTTAACGGAGGATCAGGCAAAAGTCGGGTGGCTTTTAAAGCTGGCTCAACACATCAATGCCGTATCTGCCGGGCTCGAACCACGGGTCATCAAAAAAGCCTTGCGGCCAGCGCTCCCTCCCCTTGGAGAGCCGGAGGTGGAAGAATCTCTTCAGTTGGAATCGGAGGAAATGGAGATCGAGGAGATTAAAAAGAGTAAACGGATAACGGCTGAGGAGAAAGAGGTGATAAACCGTTTTATAAACCTCTGGTTTACATATAAACGCTCAGATAGGTCCCTGATCGCGAGACACCTCACCTTGGTGAAAGATCAGGCCATATGGGTCCGGATTCAAATAGCTCCTTTTGACAATCGCACGATACTTGAAGAGGCTTATCCATTTCCCAGCCAAGAAAGAATTGAACAGCTTTTTCCCGAAACAAAAGGCAAAGGAATCACATTGGATGTTACCCTTTTTAGCAATGATTTCCAGATCCCTAAAAACAGCCAAAAGCTGAGACTCGTGCAAGGGAAACCTACAAAAAAACTATATTTCTCCGTTACTCCGCTCGAGACGGGCATTGCTCAGTTGCGTGTTTGCGTATTTTACAAAAACCATCTATTGCAATCACTCAGGGTCTCAACAAAGGTATCGATGCAATCAGAAACTTCCACTGAATTGCAGCGTGCCAATATTGAGATGGTATTCAGCGCCCAATTTCTGAATGCTGAAAAACTGCCGACGCGAAACCTATGGATTGGCATTAATCAAACTCCAGATGGTTCGCATACCTTGAATGTTAAAGGAAATACGAGTGCATTGAGTCGCCGCCTCACCGAAAAAATTGAGCATGCCCTTTCGAACGCCCGCAAGGCATTGATTGAAGTATCTTTCGATGAAGAGATCGATGAGGACACCCGTGAGAAAAAGAAAATATATCGGTTTAAGAGTGATAATACCCCCACGGCAGTAGATCCCGTGAAACGATTCAAAAACGATCTTATAAAACTGGCCGCTGCGGGTAGTATGCTCTATGATGCCGTGTTCGGAACAGGGGCGGTACCCACAGCAGAGGAACGCGATCTGATGGAACCGATCATGGATGAGATGAAAAAAGCGCTTAAAAAGGAACAGATCATTCAGGTTGCTCGGCTGAAAACAATGGAAGACATCTGGCCTTGGGCCCTGATGTATGACCTAGTGATCGATCCGGACAGGGTGAGGGATGTCTGTCTATCTTTTTTTGGAAAAGACAGGAAACCACTCCCTTATGGGGAAGGTGTTAAACTATGTAAGCACCGAGATCCAAAAACCCTGCAACATAACGATAAGACGATTGTATGTCCCTATGGGTTCTGGGGTTTTAAACATATCATCGAGCAGCCAACACAACCAGGTGGCAAAAAAGCTTTTAGCGACCTCGCGACAGAGGTGAAGATTAAGGATGTGCCTGTCTTCAAAATGCCTCTTGCAAATGAACTGATTACGAAAACTCCTGACCACATTAAAAACATGCGGAATATGCAATTTCAATCTTTGGACTCGCATAAAAAAATAATTTTGGCTCTCGATCCTGAAGCCAATCCTGCCGAACCCCAGCTGATGTATTTCTTTTGCCATGGGAAATACGACCAGTATATGAATCCTTACTTACAGATTGGCGATAATGAATCGCTGTTACCCACTGAACTCGAAGAACTCAATTTCCGCTGGAAAAACTCTAAGGGTTTGGTATTTCTCAATGGCTGTCATACCGTGGATATGAAGCCAAAGGATTTGTCAACTCTCATGGCGCCCTTCGTAAAGGCTTACGCATCCGGAATCATCGGGACAGAGATCCCTGTGCACACTCATCTGGCCACTGAGTTTGGAGAAGCATTCTTCATGAGACTGATACCCAAAAACGGTAGCGGCCAGCGAGTAGGGAAAATTATTAAGGATCTCAGGCTTGAGTTGCTCATAAGGTATAACCCGTTGGGATTGGTTTATACGCCATATTGTTCGGCGGACTTGCATCTCTTAAAATAATCTTTCTTCAAAGGAGGTAGGAAATGGAAACTGTTGTAAAAGTAGCATTATTTTTCGGGGCTATTGCGTTTGGGGCGGTAGTGGGCTGGACGACCTATTTCATTCTGAGGCGCGCAAAACCTACCGCGATAAGCGATCTCTCCACGATTATTGGGACACTGGGCGGAGCAACGGTCATTGGATTATTTGACGCAAAGGGTCCTCTCTTTGCCGGGTATTCGCTCGGCTTAGCCGTTGGCTTTTTCGGGTACTATCGAACTTTTATTAAAGTCGTTGGTACACCTGCCATACGCGAATCTATCATAAAGAAGCAGAATGAGGAAGGGTCAGTGCTTGGATAGAAACTGTCTGTTGATACGAAGAAGTGGACAAGCCTTTAAACTTGCATGGTATGCAGCACATCCGTACAGACAGTAGAAACAGCTGGTGCCTGGCCTTGAAATTTGACAGAAGATTTTAGTGAATGGAGGATCAGGTCTTCAGTGTTGGCGGAATTTGGCGGAAAAGGTGAACCCTAAGAAAGTAAATCAGACTCTCATTATGACATTTTGAGAATCGTAGATTATGTTGATTCACATTTTGTGGATGAAGCCTTAGGTTTCTTAAAGTATGAAGGAGGGTTTCAATATGCAAAAGGAAGAGCTTGCAAACAAGGAACTCGTTATGATTCGTGATGAGTTGCTGACACTAAAAAAATGTCAGCATAATTTTCTTATGTTCGAAATTGCTGCCATAGGGTCACTTTTAGGATTGGCAGTTCCATTATTATTCCAAGAAAAAATCGAATTTCTTTATTGTTTCATAGCATTGGTTGGGTTGATTATCATTTTCCCTTGCCTTTATTTATTATTAGATAAAGGGATCAGTATTAATCGGATAGCATCCTTTTTTCTCGTATTCGAGCGTCATATTTTTATTAAGAGTCAAATGCCCCCAAGGTTTATTGGATGGGAGAATGGCAATAGTGAATTCAGAAAGCGCCAACACGAACTGCGTCCTATTCCGCAAGGACCGCCTGGTTCGGGGACACAGGGCCCCAATAAATTTTACTTGCTCGCTTTTTATATATCAACCATATTAGCCTTTGCATGCTACATTATGTTTTTTTCACTATACAAGAAATATCTCGCTCAAAGGGGTCTTGTCTGGTGGGCGCCCGATCAGATTTTCATAATAACGGTTGTTCTTGCAGTCATAATTATCTTCATTGTCCATACATCTACTCATCTAAGAAAATTGTTAAGTGGTATTTTCACTATCGAAGCCATGAGCGATTTATGGGAGAAAATTATTTCATAAATAAGCAATTAAAAAACGGGTGTTTAATTTTTGCATTTTGAGAATGTTCTTAGTTCTCTTGGCGGAATTGGGTGGAAAAGGTGAACGCTAAGGAGCCATTTGCGATGTGATAGCGTCCAATAAACACGGGGGCTTGGTGATGGGAAGAAAAGTCTTTACCCCGAAAGGAAGCAGTGTTTACGGGCTCATTGTGTGCAGAGGGACTTTGAGGACAAGAAA
>Ga0194119_10007220_pt1 | contig 15755 bp, 11 predicted proteins | sample TA2MahC100mmetaG_FD_148620 | JGI IMG/M metagenome (GOLD analysis project Ga0194119, IMG submission 148620) | Freshwater microbial communities from Lake Tanganyika, Tanzania - TA2015018 Mahale Deep Cast 100m | ecosystem: Environmental > Aquatic > Freshwater > Lake | place: Tanzania: Lake... | reverse complement strand
AAAGAACTGTTGAAGTTCATCTCGATATTAATCCAGATGAGATGTTTGGATCTAATTGTGTGATCCATGAGGCCATTGGTTATATTCGTGGCACATGTAATGTCATTCCCATGGTGAAACCCAATGCGTTTGCAGCCTCTTATGCTGCAGGAAAGTTTAAAACTTTTGGAGACCTAAAGGCGGGTTAGAAAAATTTTCTTAAAAGTATTGAATAATATTTTTGAGTACTACCTAAAATTTTTTAATGCTTTTCCTATATCCATGGGATGGATATGATTTATATCTCTATCATTTTCAAAAACCTTAATATTTTTTCCGTAAGGGCGCCAGAAGGATTGATTTTTTATCCCTGAGATAACAACAACTTTCAAATCTAGAGAAGAAGCTATATGTGAGCTTCCGCCTGCTGCTGTTAATGCAAATCTGCACTCCGCTATTTTTTCAATAAATTCTTTTAGATTATTTGTGACCTGAAACTCAGCCCCATATTTTGTTAAGACGATATAAGGACTTTTAGGAGAGCTTAGAAACAAAACTACCTTTTTAGTTATTTGATTTGAGATGACGTATTCAATAATTTCTTTGTAATTTTCGATAGCGTAACGACTTTCTTTGCGATTTACATCCGGACAAATGGCGAGCCAATTCTTTTTCTTAGCGACCGAAACATTAAGCTTTGGAAAGGGCAGTTTTTTAGGTAATTTTAATTTAGCACCTCTTACAATATTTGCCATTTCATCGACATGAATATTGTCCAGACTTTTTATTTTTTCAACTGTTAAGTCAAATAATAAATCGTTAAAATTACCCTCTAATGACCTGGGCCCCACACTATATTTTCCTTTAACACAGTAACTAATTTGAGATAGCATGGATGCAAAGCCTCCAAGGCCAATAACTAAATCAAAGCTTTCGCCGCGGAGTTTTCGTATCACTGGATTTAAATAAAGCGTGATTCTTCCAAGCCCCCATTTTTCGTTTATACAATAGACTTGATCAACATATTGAGAATAAATAAATATCTCAGCGTTGTATTTGTTTGCTAACACGCTAATTTTGATTGATGGATAATTTTTCTTTAAAGATTCAATAACAGGTAATATGTTGATTGAATCACCTAATCGATTTCTTCTTATAAGAAGAATTTTTTTAATATTTTTTGGATAAGGCTTTGATTTAATATTTTTTCGGATGGCTAAAAAGCATAAATGTAAAATAAATCGCTCAAATTTAAGCCAAGGCTGTTTTATGAAATCTATATTGCGCATATGTTAAGCTTTGAATAACGATTATGTAGTTTATTTATGAAGTCGATAGTAACATGATACTAATCAATTGATTGGTAGCGTGAATGTTAAATATACTGACTAGTAATGATAATAGTTACTTTAATGCCTCAGGGACTTTATGAAGGAACTTAGAGAGATATTAAATAATAATGACCTTTCTTCACTTTATCTAATGATTTATCCAAAACAATCTCCATTTTTTCTCGCTAAATGAAGCTTGTATTATTTAGAAGACTCAATAAGTCGTCCTTACTCCTTTATTTATTTTTTTTAAGGGCTTTTCCTTCAAAAAAAATTAAAGAAAGTAGAGGCTCCATTTTGGTCCTTGCCGATCTTTTTTTTGGCGATTTAGCCATGGCTGGAAGGCTTATTATTAAGCTAAAAAAAGAAAATCCAACTAGAAAAATTATACTTTTATGTAAATTTAGTTTAAGTGATGCAGCAAATCTTTTTGATGTAGTAGTGATTAAGGCTGATTATTTAAATTGGCGTATTTTAGGTGAATTACGAAAAGCTTCGCCTGAAGGCTACGGAAGAATTATCAATATTTTTTCGTGGAAATGGCTTTCACTAATGGAAGCATTGCCTCATGGAGAAGTGATTAGCCATTTGGGTGGCAAATCTAGATCAAACAAAACAATTGATAAAATAATTCCTATTTCTGATAGACCTATACCAGCTTCAGTTATGATGTTTGATTTAATTCAATCATCCACAAAAGATATAGAAAATATTTGCTTAAATTTACTTAAGCTTTCTCGACGTTTTAATGATTTACATGATTACCTCGTCATTCATATTGGAACAAGCCATCATGCAAGACTCTGGCCGTTAGATGTAATTCGGCTCCTGTTTTCATTAGCTCAAGCTTCCAATAAAACGATTGTTTTGACTGGATTTAAGCAACAAGATGGATATCAAAATGAGCTTGATGAAATCATAGATGGATATAGAAATAAAATAAAAATTATAAATTTAATGAGTCAAACAAATCTTCGCGAACTCTTGGAGATAGTTTCAAACAGCAAAGGTATTATTTCTGTTGATACCGGCATTATTCATTGGGCAAGATTATTTTTAGTACCTAATCTTTCCGTGATGGGGCAGAGTGATCATAAGCTTTTTGGTGCACAAAGCCGGTTTTTTAAATTATCTCGTTCGATAGCAACTGCGCCACTGGATTGTCAGGATAAGCATACTTTTCACGGCATTAAAATCAATTGGGTAAATACCTGCGCTCGAAGTGAATGTCCTTTACCAACTCGTTTATGCCTTGATGGCATTAATCATCAGCAGATTGAAAAAGATTTTTTCGAGTTATTTGGTTAGCTTTAATTTTCTTGATTCTGGTGATTCTATTGAAATTTTACCTAGATAGCCTTGGCGATAGTCATTAAGTAAAACGGTTGCTGCTTTTTCTAAATTAGGTAAATGATTTCTCAGTGGAAAATTCTTTCTCTTTGCTATAAATTCTAATAATTCGATAGAGTCATCCTTAAGCTCAGTCAATTCAAAGCGCGCTTTAATTAATTCAGAATAATGTTTTAATAAAATCTCACCAAGTGCAATAGCGACATCTTCCTCATCGTAAGCATTTTTTCCGATATTATTGTTCGCCGCTAATAAATACCCGTCATGTGCATGCTCAATTTTTGGCCACATCATGCCAGGTGTGTCGACCAAAATCATATGGTCATTAATTTGATGACGCTGTTGTTGTTTTGTGATTGCTGGCTCATCCCCAACCTTTGCAATTCTTTTATTAAGAATAGCATTCATCAGTGTTGATTTACCAACATTAGGAACGCCAATTATCATCATGCGAAGTGGTTTTAATGGGGTGCCTCTGTGAGGCGCTAAAGCCATACAAAGGGTTAGAATTTTTTTAGGCTCATTTGCTTTTTTACATGAAATAGCAATCGCTTTAGTTTTTGGTAGTTTGTTGAAATACTGAATCCATTGATCTGTTACTTTAGGATCGGCTAAATCTGATTTATTGAGTATTTTAAGATGAGCTCTTTGACGGGCTGCACCAAGTTCCTTCACCATCGGATTTTGAGATGCAGCAGGGGCCCTGGCATCTAACACTTCGATCACCACATCGGTAAACTCCATCGTCTCGGCAGCTTTTTTCTGCGCTGCCACCATGTGTCCTGGGAACCATTGAATACTCATGATTAATCTTTCATTAAAACAGCATCATTTTACTCTGTCATAAGTCTTCACGTATACGTTAAACTGATCATGTTATGAAAGAAATCAAAGACATCATACCACAGCAATCGATTGAGCTTCTCAAAGCGCTTCATATTTTGACGCGCGATGGACGAATGAATCAGGATTCAAGGCGTAAATTAAAACAGGTTTATCACCTCTACCAATTGATCGAGCCTTATTTAGAAAAAGCGTTAGCTATAAATCCTCAGTTTACTTTGGTCGATCATGGTGCTGGAAAATCTTATTTAGGCTTTATTTTGTATGATCTTTTTTTAAAGGAAAAAGGTGGAGAGCTTTACGCTATTGAGCATCGATCTGAGCTGATTGATAAAGCTAAAGCATTAGCGAACACCTTAAAATTTGATCGTATGCATTTTTTTGCATCCGATATAAAAAATGTATTAGAGGATTCGAGCCTTCCTAAGCGGGTAGATATCGTCACAGCGCTTCATGCATGTGACACGGCCACAGATGACGCTATTAATTTTGGAATTAAAAAAGAAGCGCAATACATGGTTTTCATTCCCTGTTGCCAAGCAGAAGTATCAAAAATGTTACGATCAGAAAAATCAGATCAATTAAAATATACCTTATCCGAATTATGGCGGCATCCCATTCATACGAGAGAATTTGGAAGCCATCTCACGAATGTATTAAGATGCTTATTATTAGAAGGTATGGGTTATAAAGTGACCGTCACTGAATTGGTGGGTTGGGAACATTCCATGAAAAACGAACTCATCTTGGCTGAAAATATCCATCAACCTAAAAAAATTGCATTAGATCGGTTAGAAGAAATTTTAGCAACATGTCATCTAGCATCTTTGAAATCTAGATTTTTACCTATCATTTAATAAAGGAGAGCAGTATGCGTTTTATTGTAAGTTTTATTTTTTTAATGAGCACATCACTCACTTTTGCTGCTCACAAACCCCCTGCATTCACGGGACCTGATTTCACAGGCGTTTATCAATGTACTGGACTTGATATGCATGAAGGTGCATACAAAGGTAAAGTGATGTTAAAATTAAAAAAAGAACATAGCCAAGCGCAATATGGAAGCTATGATTTTCTCCTTGAGGTGCCTGGTTTTGGAAAATACCCAGGCCATATGGCAGCCAACGGTTTAAATGCAGCCATGCACTTTGCATTAGAAAATCAATCGACTCATGATTTTGGGACTGGTATTTCACAATTCAGTAAAAATGCAAAAGGCCAATGGCAGTTTCATAAGTTTTATTTTGAACCTCAATTTAAAGGTGGCAACTCAGGATTTGAAGATTGCGTGAAGCAGTAATTTATAAATTGTGAATGAAATATTAAAAAAGAATGATCATCATTTAGCGATAGAAGCATCAAGACAGGCGCGATTCAAGAGCCTGTCATCCATAGAGTTTCCAGAAATACTTCCTGTTTTACAAAGAATCCAAGAAATCAATGAAGCGATTCTCAACCATCAAGTTGTGATTTTGTGTGGTGAAACAGGTTCAGGTAAAACCACACAACTCCCTAAAATATGTCTTAACCTAGGTCGGGGTATTAAAGGTCTGATTGGTCACACGCAACCCAGACGCCTTGCTGCAAGATCAGTGGCATCTCGCATTGCATCAGAACTTAAATCACCCTTAGGCGATGCAGTAGGTTTTAAGATTCGATTTGCAGACAAAATTTCAAATCAAACATTGATTAAAGTCATGACTGATGGTGTTCTTTTGGCTGAAATACAGACCGATCCTGATCTTAAACAATACGACACCATTATTATTGATGAAGCACATGAGCGAAGTCTTAATATTGATTTTCTTTTAGGCTATTTAAAGCAACTCACCCTTAGACGCCCAGATTTAAAAATTATCATTACCAGTGCTTCGATTGATGTGGAGAGTTTCTCAAAACACTTTAATGATGCACCTATTATTGAAGTGTCAGGCCGCACATATCCTGTTGAAATTCGTTATCGACCTTTGGAAGTCAAAGATGAAGATGATCAAGAAGAAAAAATTGAAGAGGCCATTCTTGATGTCGTGAAAGATTTTTCAAAAGTAGGTGGCGATACACTGATTTTTTTACCCGGTGAGAGAGAAATTAGAGATGTGGCTGATTTCTTGAAAGCTAAATTGCCACCCCATTATGAAGTACTCCCTCTTTTTGCAAGACTCTCTTATGATGAACAACAAAAAATATTTAGAGGTTCGAACGGACGACGTATTATTTTGTCAACGAATGTTGCTGAGACATCCCTCACCGTCCCTGGTATTAAATATGTGATCGATCCTGGTATTGCGAGAGTGAATCGCTATAGCACCAGAAACAAAGTGGAACAATTACAGATTGAAAAGATTTCTCAAGCGTCAGCCAAACAGCGAAGTGGTCGATGCGGACGTGTCTCGGATGGTATTTGTGTGAGACTTTATTCCGAAGAGGATTTTAATGCGAGACCTTTATTCTTAGATCCTGAAATTTATCGATCATCATTAGCCTCTGTCATTTTAAAAATGGCATCACTTCATTTAGGCGATGTATCACAGTTCCCTTTTATACAGCCGCCCAGTCGCCGATTTATTCAGGATGGTTATTTGTTATTGCAAGAATTAGGTGCTGTGAATGACCACTATGAATTAACGCCGATCGGTCGAGATTTAGCGAAGCTCCCCATGGATCCTAGATTAGGTCGCATGCTCCTTCTGGCTAAAAAAGAAAATGCATTGTCTGAACTTCTTATTATTGTGAGCGCTTTAAGTATTCAAGATCCAAGGGAGCGACCTTTGGATAAAAAAGCCGAAAGCGAAGCGGCGCAAGTTAGATTCTTTGATGAAAAATCTGATTTTGTGTCTTACTTAAAACTCTGGACATTTTTTGATGAAGCAATTCAGAAGAGGACTTCACAAAATCAGTTAAGAAAATTATGTCATGCCCATTTCTTATCTTACTTAAGGATGCGTGAGTGGCGAGATCTCTATGAACAAATTCGAGAACTCTTATTAGAGATGCACTTTAAAATGAATGAGATACCAGCGAATTATATGCAGATTCATCGCTCTATATTATCTGGCCTTTTAGGTAATATTGGCACAAAAGCACTCGAGGATGATTCTTATGTGGGCGCTAGAAATATTCATTTTCATTTATCGCCTGGGTCTAATATTAAAAGAAGAAAATCCAAATGGGTCATGGCCGCAGAGCTTGTCGACACCACAAAACTATATGCGAGAACAGCAGCCGAAATTGATGTGACATGGATTGAATCTTTAAGTCACCATTTAGTGGAACATCATCATACCGATCCTTATTGGGACACTAAATTAGCGCGTGTGAATGCCCACGAAAGAATTTCACTTTATGGGCTCACGATTGTGCCAAAAAGGAATGTGCACTTTGGCCCCATCAATCCTGAAATTGCGCGCGAGATATTCATTAGGCAAGGTTTAGTCCAAGGGGGTTACGTCTCAAAAGGAATATTTTGGAAACATAACCAAGATTTAATCAGTGAGGTTGAACTTCTCGAACATAAAGCAAGACGTCTTGATGTATTAGTCAATGAAGAGGATCTTTTTCAGTTTTATGATACAAAAATCCCGCCAGGGATTATCAATGGTGATGGATTTGAGGATTGGCGTCGCGAGATTGAAGTCAAAGAGCCTAAGGCTTTGTTCCTCACCAAAGCACTCCTTATGAAAAGGGATGCGAATGAGATTACAGAAGTTCAATACCCCGAAACTCTAGATATAGATGGCGTCATGATCCCACTCAAATACCGTTTTGAGCCAGGCCATATGGACGACGGCGTGACAGCTATGATTTCTGAAATAGATTTTCATCAATTAGATTTAAATAGATTGCAGTGGTTGGTGCCTGGCATGATTCGTGAAAAATTGAATTGTATTTTTAAGTCACTCCCTAAACATATACGCATACAACTTTTGCCACTTGCAGATAGCGTGACAGAATTCTTAACGCAATACAAAACGTATCATCATTTATTTCAATCGATCAGTGATTTTATTTTAAAAAAAACGAAAGAGCCTTACATGATCGATCAAGATGAGATTGAAAGTCTACCTCGTCATTGTTTTATGAATATTGAAGTCATAAATCAAAAAAATGAGATCGTCATTCAAGGACGTGATTTAAATCTTCTAAAAAATTCAGTGAAGCCTCAGGTGCATGTTAAAAGGAATGAAAAGACAAATGGGATTGAGCGATTCAATTTAAAACGGTGGGATTTTGATGCGTTACCGAATACGCTCGATTTAAATGCACATCAAAAAGATTACAAAGGTTTTGTAGGGTTATCGGATGAAGATGAGTCGGTATCGATTCGTGTCTTTGTCTCAGAAGAAGAGATGAAACAATCACATCGTCAAGGGGTGTTGAGATTATTAAGTTTTGAATTAAAGCCTCAACTCAAGCAACTTGAAAAAGAATTAAATCAGCTGAAAGAAGCACAGATTTATCTAAGAGATATGATTGAACCTGATGAATTAAGAAGTGATGTGATTGAAATGGTTTTAGATTCAGCCCTAAGCCATGAGGAGGTTATGCCCCGAAATGCGAGCGATTTTTTATCGCTTGTAAAAAACATGAAACATGTGTTGCCGCAAACGATGAAGGCTATGTTAGATACCATTCATTTAAGTGCGACGTATTATCATCAGTTAAAAGAACTATTAAATAAACTTACCCCGATACAAAAAAGATCAGAATCCATTTTTATTAATCGCATGCATTTTTTAATACATAATGAATTTATTTTAACGACACCCTCCCATGTATTTTCCCATCTACCACGCTATTTAAAAGCACTGAAGATTCGTATTGAAAAATATGCTTCAAGAGTGGACAAAGATGCATTATTACAAAAAGATATTGACCGTATTCATCAATTGCTCGATGCGAGATTAAAGCCTTATACCTCTAAAAAAATGACTCCACCCAAAGCCTTAAAAGATTTTCAATGGCAGATTGAAGAGCTTCACGTGTCATTATTTGCGCAGGATTTAAAAACGGCATACCCTGTGTCCCTTAAACGATTAGAAAAAGCATTGGACGATATTCCTTATTACGTATGAGAGATTTATTTAAAAAAATATTTTTTGAAAAAGTGATGGATGATGACATCAGTATTGATGTCAGTGAATCTGAAGGTGTTCGTTCCCTTCATTTTGCATCTCACGCGATTCAAAGTTCGATGCGCATAAAAAAACCTTTTCATTTAGAGCTCACTTATACCAGGGCTATGATGATGTTTTTACTTTTTCATCCTCATCCAAAGAAGATTTTATTAATTGGTTTAGGTGGGGCATCGATTCCTAAATTTATTCATCGTTTTTTACCTGACATGAAATCGACTGTGGTGGAGATTCATAGAAAAGTGATAAGTGTCGCGCATCAAATGTTTCATTTGCCACCTAATGATAAGTCACTCAGAGTGATTCATGGCAACGGGATTCCTTATATGAAAGAGCATCCGCAGTCGACAGATATATTGATGATTGACGCTTTTGATCCTGAGGGTATTCCTCGAAACTTTAGAAGCCTTTCATTTTTTGATGTATGTAAATCCACTTTACGAGTCCACGGTATCTTTGTGATGAATATATGGGCGAGCGATCCCCATTATGATCTTTACATTGACCGCATGCGTCGTGTTTTTGATGATCTTATTTTAGTGATTCCTTCAGGCAAACCAGGCAACCAAATCGTATTAGGATTTCTTGATAGACCGTGTGAACTTGATGTGAAGACTCTAAGATTAAAAGCGAAATCACTTGAGAAAACATACGGACTTGAATTTTTAGCATTCTTTAATCAGCTTATGCTTCATAATCATCAACCATCGCATACACTTCAATTTGATCGTTAATTTTTTAAAAGGTATCAAGATTTGAATTATCAATTTTTCGCTACGTGCCCAAGAGGTTTGGAAGCCTTATTAGTTGATGAACTCTCTCACAATCAAGCCAATAAAATCATAGCAACCGATGGCGGTGTTTCTTTTGAAGGTAGCTTAGAGACTATGTATCGTGTGAATTTGCATTCGCGCATCGCCACGCGCGTTTTATCTCGTGTAGGTCAAGGTATATATATAACTGAAGAAGATATCTATAAAGCCACGTTTAAACTTCATTGGCCTTCATGGTTTAAAGTGAACCAAACCATTCGCGTCAAAGTGACTGGGGTCAAGTGCCCTTTAAAAAGTTTAGACTTTGTCACCCTTCGTATTAAAGATGCGGTATGTGATCGTTTTCGGGAAGAGGGAGATTCAAGACCATCCGTCAGTGTCAGAGATCCTGATATTCGTATTCATGCTTATCTCACACAAAATCAATATCAACTTTATTTAGATACTTCAGGCGCCCCCCTTTATCAAAGAGGTTTTCGCGATGTGAGTGTGATCGCCCCGTTACGAGAAAATTTAGCAGCAGGGATTATTATGCTATCCGGTTGGAAATCAGGCACACCCTTTTTAGATCCGATGTGTGGCAGTGGTACTTTTTTAATTGAAGCGGCCATGATGGCAGTGAACCAGTCGCCTGGATTGAAACGTCACTTTGGTTTTCAACATCTCAAATCATTTGATGAAACACTTTGGAAAAAAATTGAAAGAGAAGCCATAGATCAAATGAAGCCGATTGAATTTTTAGAAATCTACGGATCGGATATGGATTTAAGAGCGGTCAGGGTTGCACGTCATAATTTAAAAGTAGCAGGTTTAGAAGAAGTGGCAAAGGTGATGCAAAGTGATTTTATCAAACTCGAACCTCCTCGATCTGAAGGCGTGCTTGTGACGAATCCACCTTATGGTCAACGTATTGGGGAGGATGAAGATTTAAAAGAAGTCTATCCCATTTGGGCGAAGCATATGAAAGAATCCTTTGGTGGCTGGGATACTTATTTTTTAACCGCTGATCTTGAAATGCCTAAAGACATGCGATTGAAACCCTCAAAAAAAACCCCGTTATATAACGGGGCATTAGAGTGTCGCTTATTTGAAATTAAAATGGTGGCGGGTAGCAATAGAAAACCAAAACATTAAAGTACGTTTAAGGCGGCTTCGTAATTAGGTTCTTCGGTGATTTCTGATACGAGTTCACTATGAAGTACCACATTATTTTCATCGAGCACGATGACAGCGCGTGATGTTAATCCCGCTAAGCTTGTGTCTTCAATGGATACACCAAAATCAGTTGCAAATTTTTTCGTATTACGGAATGAAGATAGCGTTTGTACATTCTCAATTTTTTCAGCACCGCAAAAACGATTTTGTGCAAAAGGAAGATCCGCTGAGATACATAATACGACCGTGTTATTGAGTTTAGCTGCCGCTTCATTAAATTTTCTGACAGAAGTCGCACAGGTCGGTGTATCCACACTCGGGAAAATATTCAGCACTTTACGTTTACCTGCAAAATGACTTAAGCCCACATCAGCACGTGTTTTATCTGCAAGATTAAAGTCAGGCGCTTTTTGTCCTTTGCTTAAAAATTGACCACCTATATTGACTGGACCTCCTTTGAGTGTGACTGCCATGATGTATATCCCTTAAAAATTGAGTAATAGTTGACAATATACATGAGTTAATTTTTTATGGGTAGATCAAGCATTTTTTTGTGAGTAAGCGTAAATTTTTAAGTCATTCATCCTTTAAAATAGAGTCATGTCAGAAGCTCATCCCGTCTCATTTGTTCATTTAAGGTGTCATAGCGAATACTCCATCACCGATGGCATTGTGCGCATTGATGACTATGTGGACAAGGCATTTGATGAAAACATGCCGGCATTAGCGCTCACGGATTTAAATAATGTGTTTGGTTTGGTGAAGTTTTACAAGAAGGCCCGCGAAAAAGGGATTAAGCCTCTTTTGGGCGCAGACCTTTGGATTGAAAATGAAATCAATCGTGATCAGCCTTATCGCATATTGGTGCTCTGCCAAAATGATAAAGGCTATCTTGCACTCTCCAAAATGCTCACACGCGCTTATTTAGAAAATCAATATCGCGGTCGAGCCGAAATCAAAAAATCTTGGTTACTTGAAAAGAACGAAGGTCTCATTATTCTCTCAGGCGGTGTCATGGGCGATGTCGGTCAAGCGATCCTCCAAGAACATACGGATATGGCCATCAATGCTATTAAAGATTGGGCAACCCACTTTAAAAATCGTTTCTATATGGAGATTCAGCGCATTGCTGAAGGAGATGATAAAAAAAATGAAACACATTTTATCAATCAATCTTTAAATCTAGCCCAAAGTTTAGAAATTCCTGTGGTCGCGACCCAACCGATTCAATTTATGGATCAAGATGATTATAGAGCCCATGAAGCGAGAACTTGTATCGCTGAGGGTTACATCATGGCGGATCACCGTCGACCTAAATTATTTTCACATGAACAGTATTTTAAAAATGAAAATGAAATGGCAGCTTTGTTTGCTGATATTCCAGAAGCGCTTCAAAATTCGGTCGAGATTGCAAAGCGTTGTAACTTTGAATTTACTTTAGGTAAAAATTACTTACCTGATTTCCCCACCCCCAACCAAGAAAAGCTCGAAGACTTTTTAATTTCTGAATCTAAAAAAGGATTAGAGGTTCGCTTAAAAGAACTTTTTCCAGTTGAATCAAAACGAAATGAAGTAAGAGAAGCGTATGAGGCACGTATACTTTTTGAAACGTCCATCATTAATCAAATGGGTTTTGCAGGGTATTTCTTAATTGTGGCTGACTTTATCAATTGGGCTAAAAATAATGGTGTGCCTGTCGGTCCTGGTCGAGGATCCGGTGCAGGGTCGTTAGTCGCCTATAGTTTAGGGATTACCGATCTTGATCCTATTCAATATCAACTTCTTTTTGAGCGTTTTTTAAATCCTGATCGTGTCTCGATGCCTGACTTTGATATCGACTTCTGCCAAGAGGGCCGAGATCGCGTGATTGATTACGTCAAACAAAAATATGGTGCAGGTTCAGTGTCGCAAATTGTGACCTTCGGGACGATGGCAGCGCGCGCGGTGATTCGTGATGTGGGGCGTGTACTTGATCTTCCATTTAATTTTGTCGATGGGATTGCAAAACTGATCCCGATGGAATTAGGGATCACGCTTCAAGATGCTTTGGACAAAGAACCGCAACTTCAGGATCGCTATAACAAAGAAGAGGAAGTCAAAGAACTCTTTGATCTTGCATTAAGACTCGAAGGTATTGTTCGAAATGTAGGTATGCATGCAGGGGGTGTGTTAATCGCTCCAGGAAAAATTTCAAACTTCACACCGATTTATTGCCAGGCCAATGGCGAGAGTTTAGTGAGCCAATTCGACAAGGATGATGTTGAGGCTTTAGGTTTAGTGAAGTTCGACTTTTTAGGATTACGCACACTCACTATTCTAGCGATGGCATTAAAGAACGCGAATGTGTTACGCGCGAATGCACAATTACCACCACTCGATTTAAATCATTTACCACTCGATGATAAAACAGTATTCCAACTTTTAAAAAACGCGAATACCACCGCTGTCTTCCAGCTTGAATCAAAAGGCATGAAAGATATGTTAAAGCAAGCCAAGCCCGATTGCTTTGAAGATATTGTGGCCCTCGTGGCGCTTTATCGTCCAGGCCCTATGGATTTGATTCCAGATTTCTGCAAACGTAAACATGGGCAACAACGGATTGTATATCCACATCCATCGACAGAATCTATTTTAAAAGAAACTTATGGTATCGCTGTTTATCAAGAGCAGGTGATGCAGATTGCACAAACAGTCGCAGGCTATTCATTGGGTGCTGCAGATTTATTACGACGTGCGATGGGTAAAAAGAAGCAAGAGGAAATGGATGCGCAGCGCGAAAGTTTTGTCGCAGGCGCTTTAAAAAATGGACTCAATGAAAGACAAGCGCGTGAACTTTTTGATTTATTAGAAAAATTCGCAGGCTATGGCTTTAATAAATCGCACGCTGCGGCATACGCGATGGTGGCATACCAAACCGCGTATTTAAAAACACATTACCCCGCAGCTTTCTTAGCAGCCTCCATGTCAGCTGATATGAATAACACGGATAACATTCAAATCTTTTTTGAAGACTGCAAACCGAATAACGTCACATTATTAGCGCCCGATATTAATCAAAGTGGTTTTGAATTTATTCCGATTAATACGAAAGAAGTTTTATATGGACTAGGTGCCATTAAGGGTACAGGATTGGCTGCGATCGAACTTATTTTAGCATCCCGTGAAAAATTAGGCCCCTTCAAAAACCTTTTTGATTTCTGTGCGAGGTTAGATTTAAGAAAAGTAAATCGTCGTGTGGTGGAGTCTCTTATTCGTGGTGGTGCATTTGATGGTATCGAGCCTAATCGAGCATCGTTACTCGCGAGTGTCAATTTAGCGATCACAGCGGCCGAGCAAGGGAAAGCCAATGTGGGACAAAATAGTTTATTTGGTGAAGAGCAAACACAAAGTATTGACATGGTCAAAGTAGAACCATGGACGCCCCAACAGAAATTACAAGAAGAAAAAGCAGCCCTTGGATTCTATTTTAGTGGCCACCCATTTACCTTCTTCGAAAAGCGTGTCAGACCTTTTATCAAAACGCAGATTAAAGAACTCAAACCGCAAGAGCAGCCTTACTTAATTGCAGGCGTGATTGTCGCGATTCGTATTCGTATGACAGCGCGTGGCAAGATGGCCATCGTCACCCTAGATGATGCGATTTCTCGAGTGGATGTTGTGGTGGGGAATGAACTTCTCACCCAGTCAGAAACATTGGTTCAAGAGGATCAGCTTTTAATCGTGGAAGGACGGGTGAGCCATGATGATTTCACAGGCGGTATTCGTGTCACCGCTCGAAAACTCTTTGATTTAGCGACTGCGAGAAACCAATTTGCCCATCACTTAAAGATTTCATGTAATGGACAATCGGATGCGCTTAAATTAAGAGACATCTTAAAGCCTTATTGTGGGGCATCTCAAAATAACCTCAAACGCTGCCGCGTTAAAATTGACTACAATAACGAAAAGGGCCATGTGGAACTCATCTTAGGTCAAGATTGGCAGGTGGATTTACATGATGAATTGATAGACCGTTTAACCCAATGGTTGAGCGAAGAAAACGTAAAAATCCTTTATAATTAACGTCCGGATTTTAAAAGTTTTAAATCTATGAAAATTAGTTATTTAGATTTTGAAAAGCCGATCTCCGAACTCGAGGCTCAAACCGAGAAGCTTAAAGAGACGCACAATAAGAATAAGAATCTTGATATTTCAAAAGAGTTATCACAACTCGAATCTAAGACTCAAAAGTTACTTCATGAGATCTATGATAACTTAAACGCTTGGCAAATTTCCCAAGTCTCACGTCACCCACAAAGACCCTATACCCTTGATTATATTGAGAAAATTTTCACAGACTTTGTAGAGTTGCATGGTGATCGCGCTTTTGCAGATGATCCAGCGATTGTTGGTGGCTTAGCTTCCTTTGAAGGGATGCCTGTGATGGTGATTGGTCATCAAAAAGGGCGTGATGTGAAAGAAAGACAATTACGTAATTTTGGTATGCCAAAGCCTGAAGGTTATCGTAAAGCCTTACGTCTTTATCGATTAGCCGAAAAATTTAATGTGCCCGTCCTCACTTTCATTGATACGCCTGGCGCTTACCCAGGTATCAATGCCGAAGAGCGCGGTCAATCAGAAGCCATTGCCCGTAATTTATATGTCATGGCAGAACTTAAAGTGCCTATTATCGGCATTGTGATTGGTGAAGGTGGTTCAGGGGGAGCACTCGCATTAGGTGTCGTGGATCAACTGATCATGCTTCAATTCGCAACGTACTCCGTCATTTCGCCTGAAGGTTGCGCTTCTATTTTATGGAAGAGTGCGGATAAGGCATCCACTGCGGCAGAAACATTAGGCATTACGGCAACACGATTAAAAGAGTTAGGCTTAGTGGATACGATTCTGAATGAGCCCTTAGGTGGTGCACATCGTAATCCCAATGAACTCATGGAAACCGTCAGAAAGTCTTTAAAAGAACACTTAACTAAACTCCAAAAGAAATCACTCAAACAACTCCTCGATGTAAGACACGAACGTCTACTTAGCTATGGTAAGTTTAAAGAAACCGCTAAGTAACAACGTTAAAGCCCCCACTTCAAAAAAGACTAAACAGCTATCCCTACTTCATTTAGTTGAGAAGGCTTTTTTAGATTTAAATCAATCTCATAAGAAAATTAAGTCGATGACTGTTGCCTTAAGTGGGGGTATCG
>Ga0194119_10007219_pt1 | contig 15756 bp, 17 predicted proteins | sample TA2MahC100mmetaG_FD_148620 | JGI IMG/M metagenome (GOLD analysis project Ga0194119, IMG submission 148620) | Freshwater microbial communities from Lake Tanganyika, Tanzania - TA2015018 Mahale Deep Cast 100m | ecosystem: Environmental > Aquatic > Freshwater > Lake | place: Tanzania: Lake... | reverse complement strand
ACACCACCCCCCGGGCCCCAGTTTGCCCCAACGCGCTGGCGCCCGGAACCATCCCGGTACCGGCCACGGGCTCGACCGCAAGCGCCCCACGAATCGGCCGCCCACGTTGCTCTGTGCACTGCTCATCGGGCCAGGCACTCCGTGATGACGTTCAGAAACAGCCCCCGCGTGTTGACCATCACGCCGTCATCGTCCCGGCGATCAAGCCGCCGGAGCGCCCAGCAGCGTCCGTTGTCCAACTGCTGACGGAAGCTGTACTTCGCCCCGGCCGGGATCCGAGTCGGCACCGGGCAATCACCCTGCGGGTCTTTCATCCAGACGGCCCGCAGGTGCCCCTTGCGTCCATACGACGGGCTCAGTTGCCCGGCGGCGACCAGGCGGCGCGCGACCTGCTCGTCGCGGAAACCCACACAGCGACCATCGGCTGCGTACAGCGGAATGTTGTTCGTTTGGCTCATCGGGACACACCTCGGCTACAAGCAGGGAGGGGAAGGAGTTTTGCGAGAGTCCCATCTCTCGATCGAATTTGCCCGGGGCGAGTAAGACCGGAACCGTTCACCGGGCTTCGGGGTCTGCGGCAGATGCACTTCGGCCAAGACCGAAGGAGGGGAAGGAGTTTTACGAGAGTCCCATCTCTCGATTCGTATCTGCAAACTATATACGCCGCGGAGGCGTTTTTATCCGGGGCACGAGCAAGTTTTTTTCAAGAATTTCTCGCACCTCCCCGACGCTGCGTACCACCTCGGCAATCGCACCTGCCTTTCGCCACTCCCCGAGGCGCTTGACCTGCAGCGCGGTGGGTTGCTCTCCCGGACGTTTCACCTCGAGTTGGACGCATCGCCCACCGACGCAAGCATCGATATCGGGATCGCCGGCAACACCCATCCCCCCACCCCATCGTTTGCGGGCGAGCCCATGGGGCAAGCCATTGAGGTAAGCCAGAATGGCCTGCACGATATCTCGCTCCAGCGTCACCGGCGCCCCCTGCGCCGCCGGTTGGGCGCGACGGGTACGGCAGGCTGCCGCCGTTCGTCGTCCCTCCAGAGCGGCTGTCGGCGCCGCCACTCGTCGTAACTGATCCAGCGGCAGTCGTCCTCGTTCAGGAACAGCGGCAGGTGCGACAAGTGCAGAACGCCGAGTGCCCAGCGGACCTGGTCGAGGTCCACGCCGGGCGGATGGGCGACACCACGTCCGCCCTGCGGCATGCTGACGAGGCGCAGGCCGGCCGCGTTGGCGAAGTCCTGGGCGCGGCAAAGATCGACCAGCGCCTGTTTGTTTTCCCTGGCCAGAGCCTTGATCTCTTCGGGGGCTGCCGAATCGACGCGCAGTGCCCCGTCCTGCCCAAGCCAGAACGTCACGCAGGCATCGGACAGTTGTTCGATTACGTTTCTAATGCTCAATGGATCCTCCTGTCGACCGGGCGCAGTATTGCGTTTTCCTTTGTCCGTTGGGGCCCACTGCCGTGGGGTAAAGCTCGTCGCAGGGTCATCGAAGACCTCCGAAGGGCTCGGTGTAGGGTTGGGCTTTGCCATGGCGACTCTAGCCCTCCCGACCTGGGCGATCTTTCCGCCCAAATGCCCCCGAAGCGGAGCAGCGTCGGCAACAACATTTGCTCGTACCCGGCAGCGTTTGCCGGTTCCGCCTTTCTGGCCCATGCCGAGCCGTGACGGATGTGACGGATGTGACGGATGTGACGGATTTATCCGTCACTTCAGGTTTTCTCTCCCTGCGCGCGTGCGCACGCTCGGTTCCACATGCGAATTATCCGTCACATCCGTCACATCCGTCACAGGGAATGGGCAAGATATTGATTTAAATAGACTTATCGACATACCGGGGAAAACGTTCGATCCGTCACAACCCGTCACATCCGTCACAACCCGTCACATCCGTCACAAGCGTTTGTTGATTCTAATAGACTTACGAAATTGTGCATCCAAGAGGTCTTGCGCAGACCTGTAAAAACACCCCCCCTTTTTAGGCCCGAAAAGGCCACTTTTCGGGGGAGAAAAAATGGTCGATTTTGGCCGATGGGCCAACCCGCATCGCCGCCGCCGCGATGGGCGGAGAGTTGTTGACCAGTGGAAAACAGGTTCATACCAGTTCGCCATCGTCAGTTTCTACCAGCGCTGGATGCCGGGACGAGAGGGCTTTGGGACCGTCGTAATGATCCTCCAGACGGATTCCCAGCCCGCTGTAGATTGCGCCGTTTCTGGTTTTGGTCCGCTGGAAGCCTTGTTCGCTCATCATCGAGGCAAAAAACTTATGGCTCACCGGCGTCTCCCCGTACTGCTCCGCCCAGGATTTGTAGTCCTGGTAAAGCTTCAGGGACGACACCCGAGCATTGGCCGTCCGCACGCAGCGCTCTTCGAGGAACATGGCGAAAGTATCCTGTTCGGCCTCGTACTCCCGGGTGGCGGCCAGGACCTCTTCGGGCACCCCAAGTCCGTCGCGTTGCCACTCAAGACACCCTTCGAGAGCCCAGTTCAGGATGCCGGGCAGTTCGGCCTGGAACATGGCCATGACCTCGTGGCGCTTCTTTTGGCGCTCCTTGGGGATCGAATAGTCGAAGGGAATCAGTTTGAGCCGGCGCCAGATGGCTTGGTCGCCGCGCACGTTGGGCTTGTGATTCGTTGCCAGCCAGATCTTGAACGAGGGCATGAACTCAAAAAACTCGCGGTGCAGGAAGCGCGCCGTCATCCGATCGCCACCGGTCATCTCCTTGATCATGGATTCGGCGAGCCTGGCGCCGCGCTCGCTTTCGGCGGCCCAGACGAACCGGGCGCCGCGCAGGCGGGCGACGTCGTTCGGGATGCCGCCCTCGCGTTTCTTGAGGAATGTATCGACGGGCGTGCGGCGGGCGTAGCTGCCGAGAAGCATCTCGATGACCTCGACCATCGTCGACTTCCCGTTGTCGCCACCTGGGCCAAAGAGGATGAACATAGCCTTGTCGCTGGTGACGCCGGTGAGGCTGGCGCCGACGGCGCGTTGGATGAAGCTGGTAAGGTTCTTGCGGCCGACCATGATCATGTCGAGGAACTCGAGCCACCGGGGACACTGGGCCGCCGGGTCGTAGGTGACCGGGGCGAGTTTAGTGATGCGGTCCTTCGGATCGTGAACCCGCAGTTTGCCGGTGCGCAGATCGATGGTCCCGTTGTTCACAGTGAACAGCCACGGGTCTTGGTCGAAGGCTTCCGGGGTGCGCGCCACGGCGGGATCGGCGCGGGAGAGGGAGATCATGGCGTTAAGAGACCGTTGGGATTCCGAGCGCAGCAGGTGAGTCTGAAAGGCCTTCCGCGCCTTTTGGTCCTTGAGCTGCTCGGCGAGCGGGTAGAGGCTGCTGATCAACTCTCCGGCCATCGAGACGATCCGCAGCATCTCGTCTTCGTTCCACCGTACGCCGTCGTAAATCAGCCACCGGCCGATGGGTTCGCAGTAGGCGATTCTGCCGGCATGATGGGCGACGAACCGCTTGGCGTTACCAAGGTCGGTGAACCGCTCGTGCTTGGGCACCATGGTCAGGAGGTTCTTCTCGCGGCTCGGCTTGGCCGGGTTCGCCGCTGGCTCCGGCGCGGTCGCAGCGGCGGCGGAGGGTGTCGCCTCGGTGACGGTTTCCGGCTCCGGCCCCTCCGGCTCCGGCGACTGAGCCTCCGTCGATGAAGGCTCCTGCTCCAAGTCATCCTCCGCCTCCGCGACCCGTCCGATGGTGATGGGCGAGTTGACGTGTCCCGCGAAGAGGCACTGGGCGCAGTGATGGGCGCCCCCGAGCTCATTGGCGACGTAGCCGCAGGTTACCGGCGCGATGTCCACGCGCGAGGCCTGGCGGAGCTTTTGGCGGGTCTCGCGTTCGGTGTAGCCGGGATACGGCCTGCTGAGTTCATGGGCCCACCGCTCAGCCTCCTGGCACCGCGCCACGACGGTCAGCATCCGGTACCACTCCGGTTCCGGCAGCTTCGCCGCATCGTCGCGGCAGTGCCGCATCCAGCCGCAGCCGTCGAGGATCGGCGGCAGTTGGGCGGGGGGGAGACTCGGTGGCGCTCCCTGCGGCGGGGAGGAGATGGGCGGTGCCAACAGGTCCTGCGGCTCCTCGACGCTACCGAGGAGGTCGCCGATGTCGTCGACGGTGTACGTCTTGCCGGAATAGGCGGCGGTCACGGCGCGGACGTCGCCGCCCACCTTACGATTGAAGGTCCCGGGCACTCGCAGCACGCGGCAGAGATCCGCGGTAGGGTCGACGGTCCAGCCGAGGGCGCGTGCCTGCAGCCGGAGCATCTGCTGAAAGCGCCGGGAGAGGGTCTTCATCGCTTGGCGTTCGGGGACCGTGCCGAGGCGGAGGGGTTTGTCGAACAGCCAGTAGACGTGTAGTCCGAACCCACTGCGCACGATGACGGAGGGTTCGAGGCCGACGGTATCGACGAGAGCGAGGGCCTCGGCCTCGGTGCGCGGCAGGTCTTGCGCTTTGTGCCCTTCGCCGCCGAAGTCGATGTCGGCCCAGACGCCGGGTACCGCGACGACGCCGTCCTCCTTGCCGCGGCCGCCGCCGCCGGGTTCGGCGCCCTGCAGGCCCACGGCGGCGTACACATCCTGGCGGGCGGCGCGTTCGGCGCAGTAGGAAACGGCAGCTTCCAAGGCTCCCCCCCGGTTGAGGGGGAACGCCTTGGTTGCCTTGTCCTGGCGAGTCCAGATCACGAGCCAGCCGTGCGGCTCGGGACCGTGGACCCGTTCGATAAACTGCCGGATGACACTGTTGTCTCCGTGCATCCAAACCTCCTTGTTTTGGCTCTGGTGCGGGCTGTTGCTGGTGAGCGTGCTCAGATGACCTCGCCGTCGGTCTGATCGATGTCCCGGGCGCTGGGTGCCAGGGCACCGGACTCGAGCAAGGGCTGAAGAATGGCGGCGTAGTCGCGGACCTTGGCTGCCTGGTCGGGCGTCAGGCGGCCGCCGGAGGCGAACGTGGCGCGGGAGTAGACGATGCCTTGGCCGTTCTTGGTCTTCTCAAGGCCGATCCGGGTGATGACGCTGTGGCAGGGGACGGCCTTCGAGGCCAGGCGCATGAAGTACTGCCGCGCGGCTTTGACGGAACTGGCCGGCAGGCTGACGATCTCCGGCAGCAGGTTCTCCTCGCGGATGAAGAAGAGTTGCCGGACGAGCTTACAGGCCTGGCCCTCGCCCTTCGTGTCGCTGCCGAACTGGGCCAGCGGGCAAGAGAAGCAGTCGCCGCCGGGCTTGCCGGTGCCGACGCGGGCGTTGTTCGAGGAGCAGTCCGGCGGCTGGTTGCCTTCCGACTGATCCATCGAGACGCTCCAGTAGGCACGGGTGTCGCGCCAGGCGACGATAATGCCCGAAAGCTCCTTGACCATCTCCTCGCCGTCGAGGGACTGGAGGGTCCAGGCGGTGCCGCCGCCGGCGGGGATCTTGATCCGCTCGAAGTCCGTGGTGCTCATTCCGTTGCCGCCCAGGTTGGCGGCGACGGCGTCGCGGATCTCGGAGACGGGCATCTGGAAGACGACGAATGGGCTGGCCGCTTCCTGGGTATTCTTGACGATTTCGTTGGTAGGCATGATGAGAATTAGCTCCTGCGGGTTCTGAGTTTGAAAACTTCGCTGACGTCGAGGACACCGGCCAGGCTGGGCGGCATGGCCCGCCCTTCCCGATCGAGTTCCCGGACGTAGGCGCTGAGAGAGTTCGTGTTGAAGGTCTCCTCGACGTAGTCGCCGAGGCGGGCGCGCTTGAGTGCCTTGCAGACGGCGGGCTTGTCGCCGTCCTTGGGCTTGGCCCAGAGCTTGCGCTCGACGTAGACGGTACGTCCGTCGATCGAGACCCGTTCGAGGCCGCTCTGCTCAAACTGCGGCAGCAGGCGGCCTTCGAGTTCGGCGGCCTCGGCCCGGAGGGTATCGACCTGGGCTTCGAGTTCGCGTCGCTGCTCTTCGAGCGCGACGAATCGCTTCAGTTCATCGGTGTTCATGGTTTTCCTTTCATTTGCTGGAGGACGGCGCGGACCACGTCGGCACGGCGGCTGAGCGCGGTCATGACTTTCTCGTCGACGGTGTGTTCGGCGAGGAGGTGGATATGCTCGACGGGCCTGGTCTGCCCGGGACGGTGGATCCGGGCCAGGCTCTGCTCGTAGGAGCCAAGCGAGAAGCCGAGCGAGTAATAGATGGAGTAGCGGGCGCGGGTGAGGTCAACGCCCACGCCTCCGGAATCGATCTGCACGGCAAGGACGGGCGCCTCGCCGGCCTGCCAGGCCTTGAGTTCGTCGATGCGGCCGGAGAGCTCGCAGGACCGGCGGCCGGTCTCGTCGGCCACGCGGTTGACGGTTTCAAGATCCCGGTGAAACCGGCAGAAGACCACGACGGGCTCCTCAGGGGCGATGTCTTCGAGCACGTCCCGCAGGAGGTTCATCTTGGCGGAGTCGATCTGGTGATCCTCGCCGGCGTCCGTGCGGACGTATCCGCCGGTGATCTGCTGCAGGCGCAGAAGTTTGACGAGCGCGTTGGCGACGGTGATCTCGCCGGATTGCAGCTCGGCCATCAGGTCGCGCTCAAGCGAGCGGTAGACCTTCCGGGCCTCGGCGCCCAGTTGGCAGGTGTAGGTGACATGCACCTCGGGCGGAAGATCGAGCACGTCCTTGCCGCAGGCGAAGGTGATGCCGTAGTAGCGCCGGTTGAGCTCGTCGAGGTTCCGGTAGGCGACGACCTGATGGTTCTGGAAGCCGCCCATGACGGCGTAATGCTGGCGGAACTTGTTGAACGACCAGCCGAAGATGGTGGCATCGAGAAACCGGAAGTAGCCGTAGACGTCGAGCGGGGAGTGCGGCATGGGGGTGCCGGACAGTCCGAGCCGGTGCTTGGCCACCCGGCCCAGGGCGGCCATGAAGCGGCTGGCCTTGCCACCCGGGGCACGGGATTTGTGGATCTCATCGGCGACGACGAGATCCCACTTCTGCTTCATCGCCCAGTCGGCGAACGGCGGCCGCCAGATGCTGTCGTAGTTGATGACGACAACCGCCGGCACGCCACGCGCCTTGGCGAGCTTGATCTGCCGTTCGGCTTCCGCCTGCTTGGCGCGGACCCCGGCAAACGAATCGTCGAGCGGAATGACCTGGAAGGGAGTCGTCGTGTGGGCGGCGAACTGGGGCTTCCAGACCTGGACCACGCGCAGGGGGCAGACGATGAGGATCAGCTCGAAGCCCTGCTCGGCGCAGAGGTAAACGGTCATGGCGGACTTTCCGGTGCCCATGGCCGCGGCGATCATGGCACCGCGTTTCCCGCGGTCGTAGAGGCTCGCGACAAAGGCGACGGCGTCGCGCTGGTGCTGCCAGGGCTTTGTGCGCAGGACGGAGGTTGCGGTGGCGTTCATGCCGGTTGCAGCTCCCGGGCCAGCGCGGCGGCCTCGACCACGGTCAGCGTGGACTTTTCTCCGATGACGGCAACGACGCGCTGGCGCAGCATGGCGATGTGGTGGCGGCGGCGCTGATCGGCGCCGATCTGGACATCGAGCATGTGCAGGTTGGCGTCGAGATCGGCGACGGTGGCCTGCGTGACGGGGATCCACTGGCAGTCACCGTTCAGTGGCTTGGTGATGTCGACCGGGACGGCGATCAGGTTCGGCATGTCGAAGTCGGGAAGGTCGAGGCCAAGTTGCAGCCTCGCCTCGCCGACCGTCACCTGTCCGGCCGTCTTCATGACCCGGCGGGCCAAGTCGAACAGCTTCTCCCGGGCCAGTTCGCGACCCAGCTCCTCGAACAGGTTGCCGTGTTCCCCGATGACGGCGTCGACAACATCCCGGTTCAAGAACCGCTGGCCGTTGGCACAGAAGTCGGCGACGGTTTGCCGGATGGCTTCGTTTAACTCCGCGCGCTTAGTTACTTTCATGGCTGGTGATCTCCTGGTTGACGGTTTGAAGGAAAGCCGCCGCCCTGCAGCACAATCCGGCAAAGTCCATGTCGGGCGTGTCCAGGCTGGCGATCGCGGCCGCGATGTCGGCTGCCGGATAGCTGCAGGTGGCCAGGGCCCGAACCCCGTCAAGGACCGCCATGGCGGCGTAGTTGCGCTCGATGACCGGGCGCTGGGACTCCGGCGTGGGCAGCTGGTAAGTCAGGTTGCGATCCAGGATGGCTAGGCCGCTTTCGAGCGCCTGGCGCCGCGCTTCGGCCGGCGTGGGCAGATCCTGGCGGCGCAGTTTCCGGACCTCGGCCTTCTTCTCCTCCTGGGGCAGCTGTGCGATTTCGATCTGCCGTTGCGGGGATTGCTCGGCGATCACCGCTGCCGCACTGATCGAAAGCTGGCCGGAGTCCATCTGCGCCAATACTTCGTCGACGGCCTTCTCGACGACCTTCTTGGCCTGCTCGTAAGTCTTGCGGTTTCCGAAGCCGGCCTTGCGGGCTGCGATCTCGGCGGTGCGGGCGCCGGCCTGAACTTCGGGAAAATTTTCCCGAAGTTTGGTCCCAGCATGGCTACCGACCTCTGTGCCCTGCTCAACTTCGCCGCAATTGCGGCGAAGTTCGAGGTCCGTCCGAGTGCCCTGGCGGCCACCGATTTCCGCCTCCAGTGTCTTTCCGATGGCCACACGCTCGGATGGAGTGAAGTCCTTACGGACTTCGTTTTCGGCGTACTCGCCTGCTGTGATGCTGCGGACCCTCACGACCCGGGCCTGGATGGTCTCCTGCCTCAGAACGTCGCGAACGGCCAGCAGGCGGCGTTCGCCGAACACCAGGATGTTCTCTTCTGTAATGCCGACGGGCTGAAGAAGCCCCTCGCTGGCGATGCTGGCGGCGAGGGCTCCCAGGTCTCCATGATCTTTCCGGAAGCGCTCCCCGATGAGAATTGCCTCGCAGGGGATGGCGACGATCTCCAGGGAATGGTCCTTCATCGGGCACCTCCGGTCGTGCCGGCACCGCGGCCCGGGCGCCGAGCACGGATGTCCAGCCCGGCTTGGGCGAACCGTTGGCGGAGTTGAAGAATCCGATCATGGACCGTCGAGCGCGGGATGCCCAGTTCGCGGCTCGCCTCGGCGGGGGAGACCTCGAGCAGCAGGCCGACGAGTTCGCGGTCTTCCTCGTGCAGCGACTCAAGGACCCCATCGATACTCATGCGCACTTCCCGCTGGCCGTCGTCGCCGATGACCGGGAGTTGGGACAGGGTGTCGACCGGGACCGACGGTGAGTTGCGCCGGGTGCGCCGGATGACGGTGGCCAGACGGGTAGCGACAACGCGCTCGATGAAGGTGCGCAGCGAAGCCCGGCTGGGATCGAAGCGAGGCAGGGCTCGAAAGCAGGCCACGACGGCCTCCTGCTCCAAGTCCTCGCGGTCGGCGACCGCAATCGCGCCCGAGGCCACCGCACTGACCGCCCGCGCCCTAGCGGCGCGTAGCGCGATCGCATAGGCGTTACGAAAAGTCGCCTCAACCACGACGGCCTCCTTCGACGCAGTCGTCAATCTCCATCGAGAACGGCAGGCCGCTTTTGACCTCCAGCGTCCGGATCTCCCCCGAATCGACCGAGCGGACGTACTGGTACAGTTCCGCCACCTGCGGCATCAGAGCGAACTCGGCCGGGACTCTCTTGGTGGTGCCCGGGTCGGTGGATCCAAACTTGACGTCGCGGACGGCGGTGGGCCAGGGATCGAGAACGATCTCGCCCTGTTCGATGCGAACGAATTCAAAGCGGCCGAACCCAAGCCGCGTCATGGCGGCCAGGAAGGTCCTTTCCCGCGGGCGGAGGTCGCTGGTCGACGCTGGCCGGCTCATTGGGCCACCTCCCGGTTGCTTTCTGCGGCGGGCTGCCATGACCGGCAGTCCCTGCCCTCGGCCCGGGAGCGGTCGGTCCCGGGGAGGTGAGATTCAAGAATCGGAGTCTTCATTTCGGCGGTTCCTTCGGTGCTGGTCTCGATCAGCACAGAGCAATCTTCGCCCGCCGAATGCTGGGAAAATCTACTAGGTAAACTAGGAAAAAACTAGGAAAAATTTTGCGCTGCAGCCGCCATCCGGACGTTCTTGTCGTTCTTGTCGCTTGTATTTTCAACGAGTTGAAGAGATATGACGCACTGGGCGGCTTTCCCAAATGAGGTACGCCAAAACTAGATTTGCTTGGTTTTCAACGACATCGCCGCACGGATGTATTCGAACCGTGTTCGCTCTCTGTTCGCCGTGTTACGATGTGGCTTTCGTAGACAGGTAATGGCTTCCCCCACCGTGCCTGGCGACTGAGTACCACCGCACCCTGGAGGAGAGACCGATGACCCGATTCAGCCCGAAGAGCTTCGCCCAGCCGGATCTTTTGAGAACGATTCAGCCCGGCAACCTGGTTCGGCTGTTGGAGCCGGGGAGGCAGTTCCTCGAGGAGCGGGGCCTGGTGCTCCCTACGGGATCCGATCCGGTCATCGACTACGAGCAACTGTCCGAAATCCTGATCCAGCCGGACGAGTTCATGCCGTCCCAACTGATTGAGGGGCTGCATGTTATTAGCCAACTGGGAACGGAAGCTAACTTTGATCAGCTGTGTGAAATCGCTCAGCGGAATTTCATTGAGGTTGACGCCGAGGCGACCGCGATCGACCTCGCAGCCTGTCTGTGGATTGAAGTGCCAAGCATGCTGGTGGTCAAGGAGCGGGAGATCGGCGCCAACCGGAGGCGAAGATTTGAGAGTTTCTGCGCGCGCGAGCCCAGTGATGTCCGCCGGCCCGAGGAGTTACCGCGCAACTTCACGGAGCTCGAGGAGGATCTGGAGGGCTGGTTTCTGAGCAAGAAGCGCGGCATCGGCTGTCGGGTTTTGCGCAAGGACGGTCCGGGTGAGGTTCGGTTCTTGGTGCAGCATGGTCAGTTGTGTAAGCGCGAACCGAGTCGCCGAGGGCGTGAGTCCACCATCACGTTCTTTCGTCCGGAGAAAACGGATCTCGTGATTTACGACTGTGTTTACAACGAGTTGAAGCTAAACGCGTCGACGGTCGGCGAGGTGCGCCTGTATCTGGAGCTGTTCGGAAAGCACATCTTCGGTGATCGGAACCGGTTCGTATACCGGCAGAAATACACGCTGAAGCCGCTCCAGCAACTGGGACGGGCGGCTCTACGGTGCCGCGACGTGGGCGGTATGGACTGGGTGCGGTTGACCGAGGCGAACGAAACCTGGGAGGACAGCCCAAACGCGGGCCTTCGGTGGAAGGCTCCGGATGTGTTCGACATCCTGGAGCGCCGCGGTCGGCAGTTTGATCCGGATTCCTGCCTCAGCGTGGCTCGTTTTTCGGTCAAGGTGACTTGGGCAACGAGCCCCCGGCCCCTTCTGGTGATGCCGCCCAATATTGCCGAGTACGGGCGCGGCGAGGAGGCGGCAGTGATTGAGCAGTGGTTGCGGGCGCGGGAGTATGTTCTGGGGGGAGAGGATGAGGACACTCAGTCGTTTCTGGCAGGCCATCGAGGCCATAGCCGGGCCGGCGGCCATTCCGGCACTTTGGAAGGCCTACTGTGGACCCGACCTTGAGCTGATTTCCCCTTTGCTACGGATAACCGACAAGGAAGGCACGGTCTATCCTTGCCCGGGCAAGCAGATGGGTTACTGTCCGCGGCGCATCGTGGACCATCTGGACGGCGAGTACGTGGCGCTGTGCCAGGATCCGCACCAGAGCTGCGAGAGAGTGACGCTGACGCGCCGGGACGTGCTGCAGCAGGAGTTGGATGTCGCAGCGTTTACCAAGCGGATTGCCGGGCCGCTTGGGATTCGGTGGCAGTCCCCCGTCGTCCGCGGCAACGGCTTATGGTCCGTTGGTGTTTCCGAAGCCCAAGGAACGCGTGGGCAGCCGGTGTTCCTGGCGTTGGTGACGGACACGCAGCGGTTTGCTGGTCTTGTTCAGCGCCTCGTGATCGATCAGGACAGACCGTTTGTCCTACTGGCGCCGACCAAGCGCCGCTGCACGGTAGAGGTGGTGGAACTGTTACAGGCCCGCCAGTCGTTGTTCGTTTCGCTGGAAGAGCGGCTCGGGCTGGCAGAGAGCGGCCAGTTGGTTGCTATTGGCGAGAAGGGCGAGGCGGGCCAGACGACGGCGGCTACGCCGGTAGCCCGGCGGGCGGCCGCGGCCAGGAGCTTTGCCAAGCGGTACAAGTGCAGAATCAAAGACATTCACGAAGCCGCCGGGGTGGATCAGTCCGACTACTATCGCTGGATCAACGGAACGAGACCGGACGATTACTCGACGTGCCAAGGGATCGAGCGGATCCTGGCGGAAGGGTTTCCGGCATCGTGGCGCCGGAAGAGGCCGGCGGGGGAGTGACGCTGGTGCAGTGTAACGAGCACACAGTTGGTGCATGCGAGCCGTCGCCGGACTTTTGCCGCCTCTGTAACCACTCTTTTGTGCCGTAGGCGAGGTCTGCAGCATCCTTGACGCTCGCGGTTTCGTGCCGTAGACTCAACCTCGATGAAGCCTTTTATCCTGGTAACGATTCTGGCCGCCACGGCCTCCTTGGCCCTTGCCGTAAAACTGATTAATCGGGACTCGACGTCTCACGATTTGGTCGTTAAGTGTTCCTCTACGGCGCAGACGTCCATTGGCGGGTCGTCGACCCGCGATCTGGGCAATGGCCCCTGTACCGTTACGGTCAAAAAGACCGGATCGTCAGCCACGGCATCCGGAAGCCAGAATCTGATGATTCAAAACGGTAGCGTTACGGTCGCCAAGTAGGCCGGAACGGCCGATTGGCTTGCGATCCTTGAGCGTTCATTTGTAGCGCCCGCGCACCTTGGCTGCCGTCAGCTCGCTGAGTGCCCGCCGCTATTCAATCCGGCTCGAAGATGCTGACCCGGGCGCGTACCCTCGGGTTTACTGGCGTAATTCCTCTCTCAGCGCGGGCCGAGGCCAATGCGAGGCCGCCCGATAACGCGAACGTGGCATGCGGGACTGTACCATTGACAATAGTAAGGAATATTTCTTACTATTGTTGGGGTCATGCCGTCCATCCACGAAACCGCCACCGTGACTTCCAAAGGGCAGATCACCCTCCCGAAGTCGATTCGCCAGGCGCTGGGTATTGACGTCGGCGGCAAGGTGGCATTTGAACTGCGCGGCGATACGGTGGTGGTTACCCGGGCGGAGGATGTAGCGCACGAAGACCCTGCGATCCTGGGCTTTCTGCGCCTGCTCGAACGAGAAATTCGGGCAGGGCGGGGAATCGAAGACGTACCGGAGCCGCTCCTCCGTAAAATGCTCTCAACTCTCGAGCAGCCTGTCGATCCGAATGCCGAAATCGAAGGCGCTGTCGAACTGTGATTGAGCGGAACGGCTGGATGCTGCTCTTTCATGAGTGCATCGTTGGGCAGTTGCAAAAGCTGGGCGCCGCAGCTCATCGCGCCCAAATGCAGGATCCGCAAGGCTTTGAAGGCAACGCCAACGTCAAGCTGTTCAAGGCTCTCAGTCACCTGATTCTCGAGGTGGTCCCGGGCGACCCGAACCGGGACGACTTCCGCCAAGGCAATACCATGGGCCCGGAGTTCCGGCACTGGCGCCGGGCGAAGATCGGTCGGCGCTTCCGCCTGTTCTTTCGCTTCGATTCCAAATCGAAGATCATCATCTTCGCCTGGGTCAACGACGAAAAGACACTCCGCGCAGCAGGCAGTGCGACGGATCCATACGCGGTCTTTCAAAAAATGCTCGAGCGGGGCAATCCGCCGGATGACTGGCACGACCTGCTGGCCTCGGCCGATACCGACTGGCAGTAGGCGCCCGACAGATCATGCAAGGCGCAATCCCAGGCCTTTTGCGACGAGCTTCTGTTGCCCCCAGTCCGCGATCGTCGTAAGCCGCCGCAGCTTCGTTTCGCCCGTGGTCATGAAATCCGGAATCCCCGCCTGCATCAGTATCGCCTCCTGGATCTCCGGCGCCAGGAGGAGCAGGTTCATGATCTGCGTCAACCGGGCCCGCGTAACGAACCCCAGTCGGGCGATCTCGGCATAATCCCGCACCTCGCCGCGGGCGATCATATCCTCGAACTTGATGGTCAGCGCCATCAGGCGCGTGATGCGGGGAATGCGCGGCTCGATCGCGCCCGCTGCCTTCTTTCGAGCGGGTCTCCCTTGGCGGCGCCCCCATTGCAGCGGCACCTCGTCTTCGCGTCGGTCTTGCACTACGCCACCCCGTTACAGAGTTCCCGGACGCCAGCGGAGTGGTAGGTGACTCGCACCTTCTCGGCCCGGGCATCGTAGCCGACCCGCTCAATAAGGGCTCGCAGCAGGCGGGCCTGTTCCTCGGTCGTCATCGTTTTCCATACCTCCTCAAAGTTTCCCAGCCGCTGCCGAACGGTCGTGTCGTCGAACCGGAGCCGTTCACCCCTGGCGATCGACTCCCGTAGCACGTCAGCTGTGCGTTGTGCGGCGGCGATCTTCTCCCGCAGTGCCGTCTCCCGCTCCGGGTCCGTGCTCCGGCTCCGTGCCAACTGCGAACTCGCGTTGCGCGCGATGACGTTGGCCTTCTTCAAGTCCCGGCGCTGGGCCCCCAACTCCTCCCTTAGGCGGCACTGTGCCGCCCGTGCGGCAACCTCTACCACCTCCGGCGTGATCGCGAACCGTTTGACGCTTGCAAGGACCGCGTTCTCGATCACCGGCGCGGATACCGATCTGGCCTGGCAGGCGTTGGCGGCGCGCTGCGCTGCCTGGCTGCAGATATAGTAGCGGTACTGCCGGTGCTTGCTCGACGAATAGGTCGCCGTCATTGGGCCGCCACAGGACGAGCAGTACAGGATGCCCCGCAGCAGGGACTCGCGGTTCTGCCGATGCTCGGTGCCGTGGTTCCGGGTGTTGGCTTTCAGTTTTTGCTGGACCAGGTCGAAGGTCTTTTCGTCGATGATCCCGTCGTGGGTGGCCTTCACCACTTCGCTCTCGACGCGAATCCGTCCGGCGTAGAGGGGGCTGGCGAGCATGGAGTAGAGATGACACTTTCGGAGAGTGTGGCCGCCGCTTACTTTGCCCTCGCGGGTCGTCCACTGCTTATTGCGCCAGCCCAGATCCTCGCACTTCGCCACGATGCCGAAGACACTATGGTCTTCCATGTACCATTCAAAGATCTGGCGCACGCGCGCGGCCTCCTCCGGATTGACCACTAATTTGCCAGCTTCGAGGTCGTAGCCGAGGGGGAGGTGACCGCCGGTCCACTTGCCGCGCTTCCGGGCCAGGACCTGCTTATCCTTGGTTCGCTCCGAGATGATCTCCCGCTCGAACTGCGCGAACGACAGCAGGATGTTCAGCGTGAGCCGCCCGAGCGAGGAGGTGGTATTAAACTGCTGGGTGACCGAGACGAAGGTCGCACCGTGCTTCTCCAGGATTTCCATGATCTTGGCGAAGTCCCGGATGGAGCGGCTCAGGCGATCTACTTTATACACCACCACGCAATCGACCTTTTTCGCCTCGACATCGGCGAGGAGGCGGCGCAGGGCGGGCCGCTGCATGTTGGCGCCGGTGAAGCCGCCGTCGTCGTAGAATTCCGGCAGCAGTTTCCAGCCCTCGCCGGCCTGACTGCGAACATATGCCGTGGCGGCATCGCGCTGGGCGTCGAGCGAATTGAAGTCCTGCTTGAGCCCCTCCTCGGTCGACTTCCTCGTATAGATGGCGCATCGTATTGTCGTCGGTGCGCTCGTTGCGTTATTCGGCATGTTTCACCCCTGGGCGGTGGCCGAGGTTATAGAAGGCGAAACCGTTCCACCGGGTTCCGGTGGCCTGGGTGACAGCGGCGCTGAGCGAGGAGAAGATGCGGCCGTCGCACTCGAAGCTGCCGTCGTGTC
>Ga0194119_10007217_pt1 | contig 15758 bp, 14 predicted proteins | sample TA2MahC100mmetaG_FD_148620 | JGI IMG/M metagenome (GOLD analysis project Ga0194119, IMG submission 148620) | Freshwater microbial communities from Lake Tanganyika, Tanzania - TA2015018 Mahale Deep Cast 100m | ecosystem: Environmental > Aquatic > Freshwater > Lake | place: Tanzania: Lake... | reverse complement strand
GTTGCCGGGTACGAGGATGTCAACGATGCCGAGCGGCTCTCGCAGTATCCAACCTTCCGGCTGATTGGCTCCGAAAAGACCTGGGAACGTGGCGCAGCGTTGACCTCGCGGCTGCAATCGTTCGAGACCGAAGTGCTGGGCCAGGAAGAAAACCTCGCCGGATTGGCGGCGATCAACCGGGAGTTGATTGCCAAAGCGGAGAGCCTCGGCTCTCCCCAACGCGTGGTCCTAGACATGGACTCTACCGAGATTCCGGTCTACGGCCAGCGCTGCCGCCCGGCTGACATTTTGAGACCGTGACTGAGCCGGTGTCGCAGCAGTCCGAACTCGGCTGTTTCGAGGTGAGTTGGAAACAAGGCGAGCAATCGCTCGTCTTCACGCGGCAGTTTGAATCGGCCCCCGTCGCCGTGCCGGCGTCGGAGTATGACAGGGTTCGCCAGTTCTTCCTGCGCAGCCGGATGGCCGCCGAACAGCCCGTGGTGCTGATCCGAAGTTCACCGGCCCCGGCGGCTTCGCCGAACTAACGGGAACGGGCGGCTGTCTCATTTGAGAAAATTAAAACCATGGCATTTCGAAGGCTTGCATTCTTGTTGTGGACCGCTGCGGTGGCCACTGCCCAGGAACATCACCACCCCAAGGCCGGGGCTGCCGCTGCCGACCACATGGCCCACGACTTCGACGCGGCGAAGTACGCGAAGACCTTCGACGGCCCGGCGCGGGACAAGTGGCAAATGCCCGACAAAGTACTCGCGGCGCTACAGATCATGCCCGGGCAATCGGTGGCCGATATCGGCGCTGGTACCGGGTATTTTTCGGTGCGGCTCGCCAAGGCAAATCCCACCGGCCACGTTTTCGCATCCGAGCTCAGCAAGTCGATGGTGGAGCACCTGGCGGCACGCGCAGCCAAGGAGAAGTTCACGAACCTGACCGCCGTGCAAGCCACACCCGATTCGGCCAACCTGCTGGACCCGGTGGATCTCATCCTCGTCGTCAATACCTATCACCACATTAGGAGCCGCATCCAGTAAATCCGCAAACTGGCAAATTCGTTGAAGCCGAATGGACGTCTGGCCCGACGCCACCATGGGTCCGCCAAAGCACTTTCGCTTCCCGGCCGACAAGATTGCGGGCGAGCTGAAAGAAGCCGGCTTCCGGCAGTTGGAAAAACACGACTTTCTGCCCCAGCAGAATTTCCTGATTTTTGCCCGGTAGCGGCGGTGCGCGATCTTGGAGTGAATCGGATATGATCGCTGTATCTGCATCATGCTGAATCGATCGCTGGCGGGCATCCTGACTACAGTGGCGCTGCTGACGGCGGCCTCCACCGAACCGCGCATTGCGCCCTTGGGAAAGTACACGCCCGCCGAACGCCGGCATTGGGCCTTCCAGGCGCGGCGCGATGCTGCGCCTCCCACCTTCACCGACGCCGCCGGCCGAGCATGGGTGCGCAATCCCATTGATGCGTTCGTGCTGGCCGGGCTGCGCAAGCAGGGCCTCGCGCCCGCGCCCGCCGCTGATCGCGCAACGCTCATCCGCCGCGTGACGTACGATCTGCACGGCCTGCCGCCTACACCCGAACAAGTGCAGGCGTTCGTTCACGATCAATCTCCCGCAGCGTACGAAAAGCTGATTGACCGTCTGCTTGACTCGCCGCGTTACGGCGAGCAATGGGCGCGGCACTGGCTGGACGTGGTGCGATTTGCCGAGTCTGACGGCTATGAATACGACACGCACCGGCCCGACGCTTGGCGCTATCGCGACTACGTGGTGGCCAGCTTTCAGAACGACAAGCCGTACGATCAGTTCCTTACCGAGCAGCTCGCGGGCGACGAGGTGGAACCGAAGTCCGACACGTTGCTCGTGGCAAGCGGCTTCAACCGCCTCGGTCCGCTGCGCAAGAACGCGGGCAATCAGGAAGTGGCGAGCTCGCGCACCGAGGTGTTGACCGAGATGACCAACATCGTGGGCGCGGCCTTTCTCGGCGTGACGGTGGGCTGTTCGCGCTGCCACGATCATAAGTTCGATCCAATCCGCCAATCTGACTACTATCGCCTGCAAGGCTACTTTGCGCAGACGCAATCGCACGACATCGTGATCGCATCGCCCGAAGAGCAGGAGGCGTACAAGAAAGCGGTAGAGCCGCTGGAGATGGAGATGCGCCAGTTGCGCTCCTCCATGCGCCGCGCCAGCGAAGAGGAGAAGGGCAAGATCCTGACCAAGCTCGAAGAGTTGGACGAGAAGATGCCTGCGCCGCCCACTGCGTTCTATGCGGTGTCGAACTCGCCTAAGGAAATGACGCAAATTCACCTGCTGGGCCGCGGCGACTATCGCAACAAAGGCGACAAGGTAGGCATGCGCCCGTTGGGCGTCCTGCTGCCGGACGATACGCCGGAGATGCCGATTGAAACCGCAAAGCCGCGCACACGGCTCGCCGCGTGGATCGCCAGGCCCGACAATCCGCTCACCGCGCGTGTGATGGTGAATCGCATCTGGGGATGTCACTTCGGCAAAGGCATCGTCTCAACACCAAACGATTTCGGCCGCATGGGCACGCGGCCCACGCACCCTGAGTTGCTGGACTGGCTAGCCAACGCCTACGTCAACGGCGGCTGGAAGCTTAAGCCTCTGCACCGGATGATGCTGCTTTCCAGCACCTACCGCCAGTCGAGCCAGAGCCCGGCCGAGAAGATCGCGATGGAGAAGGACGCCGAAAACAAGCTGCTGTGGAAGTGGAACCGCAGGCGCCTGGAAGCCGAGGAACTCCGCGACTCGATGCTGGCGGTGTCCGGCAAACTGAATCTGAAGACCGGCGGCCCGAGCGTGATGACGAACATCGACCCTGAGTTGATCAAGGATCTCAAGCGTCCGCAATACTGGGTGACCACGCGCGACAAGTCGGAGCATGACCGCCGTACCCTCTACCTCATCTACAAGCGCAACCTGATTCTGCCGTTCATGCAGGTGTTCGACTCGCCTGACACGCTGCTGTCGTGCGCGCGCCGCGATCAATCGACGCACGCTCCGCAGGCGCTGGAGATGATGAACGGCAAGTTGTCGAACGAACTCGCGCGCGTGCTGTCAGAGCGCCTCGCCCGTGAAGGCGCCACCTCCGCCGAACGCTTGGAACGAGGCTTTCGGCTGATTGCCGGGCGCGCGCCGAATGCGCGGGAACGCAAAGCGGCGATAGCGTATCTGGACGATCCCGATCCGGCCGCTGCCACTGAATTCGCGCTCACCCTGCTCAACTCCAACGCCTTCCTCTACGTGAACTGACATGAACGAACACACTCGCTACGCCCGGAACCGCCGTGAGTTTTTGACCGATTGCTTCTGCGGCGTCGGCTCGCTCGGGTTCGCGTCGCTGCTGGCGCAGGAACAGGCCCAGACGGCCCACTACAATCCGCTCGCGCCGAAGGCTCCGCACTGCACGCCGAAGGCGAAAGCGATGATCTTCCTGTTCCAGGCGGGTGGACCGTCGCACCTGGAGACGTTCGATCCCAAGTCGCTGTTAAACAAGCTACACGGCGAGAAGCGTCCAGCTGAGTTCGGCGAAGTGCAGTATCAGAGCGTCAACGCCGCGTCGCGCATTCTGGGCACCAAGCGGACGTTCGCCAAATACGGCAAGTCGGGCCTTGACATTTCTGACCTGTTGCCGCATCACCACAAGATCGCCGACGATATCTGCGTGCTGCGCGGGATGCATGGCGACATGGTGGTTCATTCGGCGGCGCAGTATCAAATGATGTCGGGCCGCGTGATTCCTGGCTTTCCCGCCATCGGAAGTTGGCTCGCGTATGGACTCGGCACCGTGTCTGATTCCCTGCCCGCCTATGTGGTAATGCCTGATCCGCACGGCGCGCCGGAAGCGGGTCAGCCGATGTACACCAACGGATTCCTGCCGGCCGCGTATCAGCCCGCGTTGTTCCGCGCCGGGAAGCGTCCGGTCTTGTATCTCGAATTGCCCGCGGGCGTGACGCTCGATCGCCGCCGGAAGACGATGAGCTTTCTGCGCCAGTTGAATGAGGCGGGCATGGCCGGCGAGGACGCGGAACTGGCCGCCCGCATCTCCGCCTACGACACCGCGTTTAAGATGCAAACGGACGCTCCCGAGATCTTTGACCTTTCCAAGGAACCGCAGGAGACGCTCGACCTCTACGGCGTGGGCAAGGCGGACACCGATGACTACGGCCGGCGTTGTCTCCTGGCGCGGCGGCTGGTAGAGCGCGGAGTCCGGTTCGTTTGCGTTGTGGCCGGCGGCGGCGGCGGTGAAACCGAATGGGACGCGCATAGCGATATTGAGAAGAACCACGCGCGGATGTCGCGGTTGACCGATCAGCCAACGGCCGCGCTGGTGATGGACTTGAAGCGCCGCGGCTTGCTCGATTCCACCATCGTGCTTTGGGGCGGCGAATTCGGCCGCTCACCGGAATCGGAACGCGGCACCGGGCGCGATCACCACAACACGGGCTTCTCCATGTGGGTGGCGGGCGGCGGCTTCAAGGCCGGCATGGCCTACGGCGCGACGGACGACATTGGCCTCAAGGCGGTGACGGACACCATGCACTTCCGCGACCTGCACGCGACGCTGCTTCATCAACTGGGTTTGCAGCAGGATCAACTCAGCTACTTGCACCAGGGCCGCAAAGAGCGGCTCACTGAAGTGCACGGGCGGATCGTGAAAGAGATTCTCGCCTAGCCAAGATGTCGTAGACTCAGAAGCTACAACACGATGCCCAAACCCGACGCGCGCCCCACTCGCTTTGCCTGGATCGTGGTGGCGCTTCTCGTGCCAGTGGCGCTGCTGAACTATCTTGACCGGCAGATGCTGGCCGCCATGAAATTCTCGCTGATGACGGACATCCCCGACATCGGCTCTGAGGCGAACTGGGGCAAGATCCTCGCGCTGTTCAAGTGGACGTATGCGTTCCTGGGCCCCGTGGGCGGGTACCTCGCGGACCGCTTCAGCCGGCGTCATGTCATCGCCGCGAGCCTCGTCGTGTGGTCCAGCATCACGTGGGCCACCGGGCAGGTCACCAGCTACAACGAGTTGATGTTCACCCGCGCCGTGATGGGGATCAGCGAGGCCTTCTACATTCCAGCAGCGCTGGCTCTCATCGCCGACTATCACGTGGGCGCCACGCGTTCGCGCGCCGTGGGCATGCACCAAATGGGTATCTACTGCGGCGTCATCATCGGCGGCTTTAGCGGCTACGTGGCAGAAGACCCGGCCTACGGGTGGCGCTGGATGTTTGCCGCGTGCGGGTTGATTGGTGTCTTCTACGCTGTGCCGCTGTTTGCGATTTTGCGCAACGCTCCCCGCCACGCTGATGAGACCAAGGCGTCTCCCGCGGGCGCGGTCGGCGAGTTGCTCGGCAATCGTTCTTTCCGGCTGCTGGTTCTCTACTTCACGCTGCCCGCGATGGCCGGTTGGATCGTGCGGGACTGGATGCCCGCGATTCTGAAGACCGAGTTTGGCATCGGACAAGGTAAGGCCGGCGTATCCGCCTCGGTTTATTGGATGGTCGCAGCCCTGATTTCCGCGGTGATCGGCGGGTGGCTGGCCGATCGGTGGATGCTGCGAACGCCGCGCGGGCGCATCTACACGAGTGCACTCGGCATGGTGCTGATTGCCGTCGCCATGATGGGCGTGGGCTACTCGCCTCGCACACAAACGCTCGCAGTCGCCGTGGCCTTTCTGTTCTTGTTCGGCTTCGGCTGGGGATTCTTCGACTCGAATAACATGCCCATCCTCTGCCAGATCGCGCGCCCGGATTTGCGCGCCACCGGCTACGGCGTGATGAACCTCGTCAGCATGAGCTGCGGCGGACTCGCCGATTGGGGCTTTGGCGTCCTGCGCGATCTGCAGGTTCCGTTAATGGCGATCTTCGGATTGTTCGCCAGTCTCGCGCTCATCTCCGTAGCGCTGGTGCTGATGATCCGCCCCGTAAACACCGACGCGCCGGCTGCGCCGTAGCTGCTACGCCAGCAGCTTGCCTAGCTTCCGCGTTGCAGTGGGAAACTTGCCAATCCCCGCGCCCAAGACTTCGTCGGCCAGGGTGAGATACACGTCACCCACCGTGCCGGTGATGCGCGTGTGGCGCCCGCGCGCGAGACGGTTGATGCCACTCGACACAATCATCGCGAGGCCGCTGTTCTTGTGTGGATTGGCTTCGGCGTGTTCGTGCACGTACGCGAGGCAAGTGCGGTCAAACACGTTGCCATCGCCTTCAGGAATTGATTTCAGCTTCGCCACCAAATAGGCAAACTCTTCCACGTGCCAGCGGCAGATGTCGCGCAGTACGCGTTGACCCTCAGCGCCGTCCGCGCCAATCGACTTGCCCTCGGCATGCGTATAGTCATGATGCCGCGCGCTGGTGAAGCCGAGCCACGGAAAGCGCGACAGGCCCTGGCACTTGGTAAGCATGTACGACGCCACGCGCGTTTGCCGCGTGGCCAGCGCCTGCACCAGCAGATCGCTTTGGAGTTTCGCGATACGCGGCCAGTCTTTCATGTCACCATCGAAGTCCGGCGGATCCACGCGGCGATACTCGGGCGGCAGGCCGGCAATGGAGCGCTCGAGGTCGCGTATGCCCGACAGGTGCTCATCCACGCGCGCCTGGTCATCGCTCGGCAGTTTCTTCTTCAGCAGCGTCGCGTCGTCGCGCACGGCGTCGAGAATGCTGCGCTTGCGATTCACCCAGCCCTCTTCACGCTCGCCGAACAGCCGGTCAAAGAGGCGGTGCGGAATCATCTCGGGCGGCAGCGCGCGCTCGTAGCCGGACCAGCTCATGTTGCGCTGCATGCTCTCGCCGAACGACTCCTGCGACACGCCGATCTGTAAGGAGCGGAAACGCGAGTCGTCGCCGAGCTTGGCCGCGATCACCTGATCGATGGACGGGCCGCTGGGGCCGCGCCCGGTGAACAGGGTGCCTGTCATCAGGCCGCTCATCGAATTGGTGTGGCCGTTGCCCATACCATTGGCGGCTGCGTTGTCCACGCCGCTCAATACATGGAAGTCCTGGCGGAACGGCGCGAGCGGCGAAAGGCACGGCGTCATCGCATAGTTGCCGCCTTCTTCGGACGGAATCCAGAAACGCTCCGGAATACCGTTGCCGTTGAACCAGAGCAAAAAGCGGCTTTCAATCGGTTTTTCCAGTGCCGGAGCAGGGGCGGCATATGCCGTACCGAGCGAGTTGAACATCGACACGAGCGGCGGCAAACCCACCACGATCCGCGCGCCGGCGGCCGTCAGCCCGCTCAGCAGAGCGCGGCGGGATGTTCTCACGCGATTAGTGATTACCTGCGACATGTACCGTTCCTCCGGTTTCAGAAGCTGTTGAGCGCATCAGGGCGACGATCATTTCTTTGAACTTGAACTGCGAACCGCGAAACCCGTCCAGCACGCTGCGAATCACGGGCCGGTCTCCTGGCGTTTCCATCCGCCCCATCGTGTAGCGGAAATACTGCTTCACCACGCACTCCTGGCATTGTACGCTCTTGGCCAGTACGCCGCCGAGCTGCGACGGTGAGTTGAACTGTGAATCTTTGAGCCCGGCGACGTAGCCGACGGGATCGATTTCCAGCTCCACGGTCTTCAATTCGCCGCGCCGGCTGCCACCTTCGCTCCGGCGCGTGGCGGCAAACTGAAGCGCAAACTTTTCGCGGCGCGCGCCCACCGAGTCGAAGCGTTCGAGGCCAAAGCCGATCGGGTCAATCAAGCGGTGACAGGTGTTACAACTCGGATTGGTGGCGTGCTCGGACATGCGGTCGCGATTGGTCTGCGGGCGCGCCTCGGTCACCGGCGGCAGATTCGTGTTCACGCCGGCCGGCGGTTCGGGCACATGCTGGCAGAGGAACTGCTCACGCACGAACAGGCCGCGCGCGGTAGGCGCAGAGTCTTCGGGCTTCGCCGTGATGGCGAGGAACAACGCCTGCCCCAGAACGCCGGCGCGCTCGGAACCAACGGGGAACGTCACGCGATCGAACTCCTTGGCTGGCGGCGCGACGCCGTAGATGGCCGCGAGGTCCGAGTTCGCATAACCATAGCCTGCCGTGAAAAGGTCCATGAAGTTGCGGTCGTTCCATACAAGGTCGCCCACGAAGAGCCTGGCTTCTTCGGTCATCGCCACGGCGGTTTCGCGCGTGAACTGCGGATACTTGCGCCGGTCTTTGCTGGCTGTGAGAATGCGATCGAAGCGCAGCCACTGGCCTACGAACTCACTCAACGATTCGCGAGCGCGGGTGTGATCGAGCAACCGTCGCGTGGCTTTGTCGAGGCCGGCGAGTGTATTCAAATCGCCACGCGCGGCTGCGGCGAGCAAGTCCCCATCGGGCATGCTGTCCCACAAAGCGTAGGCGAGGCGCGCGGCGGTGGCATAGGGCTTCCACTTCGCTTCTGACGTTTGCTCCAGCCGGAACAGGAAGCTCGACGATTGCAGCATCGCCTCCACCACCAACTGCGCTCCTTGCAACAGATTCGGTTGCGACGCCATCAACGTCTCATAGCGCTTCTGTTCGGCGGGCTCGAGCGGCCGGCGGAACGCTTTCAGTCCGAACTCGCGCACAAACCGCGCGCGGCACACGGGCGTGGCAGTCTTGCACGGAATCAGTCCACGGGTGTCTCCACCGCGAAAAGCATTGCGCGCCAGCTTTTCGGCGGCGGCGCTGCAGGCCTCAATCAACAATGGCGACAGGCTCTGCGCCTGGTTGCGGAAACCGTTCACAAAATCTTCAGGTGGAAACGCGCCGGCAGGCGAAGTCTGATCGCCCAACAGATCGCGCACGGTGTGGTTGTACTGGCTGTGCGTGAGCCGCCGCAGTTCAATGCGCGGCGCGGGCTTGTGGCCGTTCGCACCGGCGGCTTCTTCTTGGCGATACTTGAGCGCCGCTTCGAGTTCCACGCCCGACAGTTTGACGAGTTGCGCTACCCATTGCTTGATGGCCGCTTCGTCCGCGCTGTCTTTTTTGATGCGTTCACCGCCGGCGTGGCCCAGACGATTGGTAGGCTTGGTCAACAGCAGCGACGACTCGGGCTTGTCACGATCAACAAACACCACCAGCGAACGGCCGAACGCTTCCACGCGCTCCGGGGCCGCGCCGGGATCGGGAAAATGGAGGCGCGTGGGCGACGCTACGCCATCGGGGCTATGGCACGAACGGCAATCCGCCTTTTCGAGCACCTGGAATAATCCAGCCCCGAACGGGCCATCCTGCGCCATTGCCGCACCGGCGGCGAAAAATGACATAACCAGCGCGACACGAAGCAACCGTGGGGGGATCCTCTCGCTTATCGTATACCATTTCTCGATATACTGGCGCTGCACCCGCCTGATGCCAAAAACGCTAAGTCTGCTGCTTGCTTTCGCCGCAATTCTGCCTGCGGTGACTGACCGCGAACTCGCCGAGTGGGCGATTCGGTGGGAGGGCCGCGTGATCGTCGAAGGACTGCGGCAACCGGTCACTGAGCTCTCGCAGATTCCATCCGGCCCTTTTCGCATCGTGGGGCTTGACCTCACCGGTTCGGTAATGCGGCCCGTGGAACTCAAGTTCCTTACCGGCAACACCTCGCTTCGCGAGTTATACCTGCCGGGCCCGGTGTGGAATCCCGGAGGCGGCCAGGAAGACCCGGTGGAGGCGTTCAAGGCCATGGCCACGCTGAAGGGACTGGAGCGCATCGGCGTGGGCTGGCACTTTTCCGAAGAGATCAGCATTCGCGACGAGAGCTTCAGGCAACTGCTGGGGCTAACCGAGTTGAAAGATATCCGGTGTACGCAATGCCAGTTGAAGGATATCGACCTGTCGACGCTTTCGAAGCTCCGCAGCCTGGACGTAACGTACAGTCCATTCAGCGACAAGGGCGTGGCCGGTCTCGCGGGATTGAGAGAGATGCGGTGCCTGCTGCTGCGCGACACGATGGTGACGGACGAGGGGCTGAAGCACCTCGCCGCGTTGACGAACCTCGAAGAGCTCGATCTCTCCGGCACGCGCATCTCCGATCGCGGCCTTGCGTATCTTCGCGGCATGACGAAGATGCGCAAGCTGAGCTTGCGGGGCGCTCGGATGACGGATGCGAGTCTTGACGTGCTGGCCGGCATGAAGCAACTCGAAGTGCTGGACCTCTACCGCACGCAAATCACCAACGCCGGCGTAGTGCGGCTGCAGGAACTGAAAGAACTCTATGACGTCGATCTGCGCTATAGCCGCGTCACGTCGAACGGCATTGACGCGCTGCGTGCGGCGCTGCCAGGTTCGAAGGTGCAGTATGTGGGCGCAGCCAGCGTAAGGCCGAAGGGCGCGGGCGCGGACAGACCAGCGGACACGAGTGCCGAAGCGATCGGCGCATGGGTCACGGCGCTGGGCGGGCGCACGAAGTTCGATGGTTCGCAGTTGCGTGTGATTTCCCTTGCCTCCACGCCGGTGAGCGATGCGCAACTCTCTCACCTCGGAACGCTGCGCGGTTTGGAGCGGCTGAATCTGCACGCCACACAAGTAGGCGACCTCGGCATCGACGCCATCACAGGTCTCGAAGATCTGAAGGAACTCGACCTGAGCCTCACGACGATTTCCGATGCGGGCGTAGCGAAACTCGCCAAACTCAAGCGCCTCGAAGTGCTGCGGCTGGACGGCACGTTGATCGAAGGACGAACGCTTGCATCGCTGGCCGAACTCCCAGCAATGCGCGAACTCTCGCTCGGCGGCCCGCGCATTGAGGACGAAGCTCTCACGCACACGGGCAAGCTCACGGGCCTTACGCGGCTGAAGATCAGCCACACCGAAATCACCGATGGCGCGTTGAAGAACCTGGCGGGGCTGTCCAAGCTGCAGTCGCTCGATGTGTCGGGCACGGAAGTGGGCGATCCCGGTTTGAAGCACATCGCCGCGCTGACGGCGCTGCGCGAGCTGTACGTGAATCACGCGCGCTTCGGTGACGAAGGATTGCTCGCTTTGAAGCCGCTCACACAGCTCGAACGTATTGAGATGTTCCGCACGCGCACAGGCAACGCGGGCGCCGGCGCGCTGGCGGAGATGAAGAGCCTGCGCATTGTGAAGCTCGACTATACGTCGGTGGACGACAAGGGCATGGCGGCGCTGGCGAAACTGCCTGAGTTGCGCGAGTTGAGCCTCGACACCACGAACGTGACCGATGCCGGCGTGGCGCTGTTGCAATCGGCTGCGGGCCTGAAGACGTTGAACCTCTACCACACGCTGGTGACAGACAAGGGCTATCAGGCGCTCAAAGCAGCTTTGCCCGATTGTGAGATGGTGTTCGATCGCGACTCGGCGCTGCCGAACCGGAGGAGCAGATAGATGCGCTTTTTGCTGGGACTTGCCCTTTCAATCGCGGCGGTGGCGGCCACCGCCGAAAACACAAGCTGGATTGAAGATCTGGGCGGCAAGGTCACGCGCGATGCGGCCGGCCGCGTCACAGGCGTGGACCTCCGCGCCACCTGGGTCACCGACACGGACCTGCGCAAGGTGGCCAGGCTTCCGCACATCACGCATCTGGACCTCTCGCTCACGCACATTACCGATCAGGGCATGCAGGAACTGAAGGCGCTTCCCAGCGTGGTGGACCTGAACCTCCGGTTTGCCGAATTGGTGACCGATGAAGGCATGGCGGCGATCAAAGGGTGGAAGAGGCTCAAGCGGCTGGACATTCACGGCACCAAATCGAGCGACACGACGCTCAATCACATCGCGGGCATTCTCACGCTCGAAGCGCTGAACGCCGGAAGCACGATGCTGACGGACTCGGGCCTTGAATTCCTGAACCCGCTTGTGAACCTGAAGGAACTCACCATTGGCGGCAACGAATTGGGCGATGCGGGGCTCCAGGCGCTGCGCCAGTTGCCCGGACTGACTTACCTGGACCTGAGCGGCCGTCAGGGAACGGACTCGAACGTGTGGACCATTAGCATGTCCGAAAAAGGCCTCGACGCGCTGTTGACGTTGACGAATCTGCGCGAGTTGCGTTTTGGCTGCACGTCGCTGGGCGTAGGCAGCGAAGGCACGCGCTTCGCCACCGTGAGCATGATGCCAATCACCCCGCGCTGGATCGAGCGCATGAAGGCGTTCACCAAACTCGAACGACTGAAGCTGCAAGGCTGTGACAAGGTGGACGACACGGCGGTGCCGATTCTGTCGGAGGCATTCCCGATGCTGCGCGAACTGGACCTCAAAGGCACGTCCGTCACCGGCCAGGGCCTGGCCGCGATGCGCGCCGCCAAGCCGAAGGTGCAGATTCATCACGGGGCGTGGAACGCGCAGGCCGCGAATTTCCGCAATAACTGATGCTGCTTGCAACGCTGGCGCTGGCGTTTCAGAGTGCCGACCCGCTGCTCAAGTGGATGGACATTCAGGCGCAACAGCAGCTTGACCAACGTGAGCGGACGATTGCGGCGATTCAAACCAGCGCCGATGCAGAGCGCTATCGCGCCGCCGTGCGCGCGAAGCTGGTTGAGCTTCTCGGCGGGCTGCCCACGTATCGCGGCCCGCTGCGCGCCCGCATCACCGGCCAACTCCGCGCACCCACGCACATCATTGAGAAGGTGATCTTTGAAACTTTGAAAGCCTGCCCGGCATCCACATCACCGGCAATCTGTATCGTCCGCTTGCGCCCGGCCGCTATCCCGCAGTGCTGGTGCCCGCGGGACACACGCAGGAAGGCAGGGCCAAGCCGCAACGCGTGGCTGCCAATCTTGCCGCCAAGGGCTTCATCGCACTCACGTATGACCCGATCGCCAAGGCGAGCGCGAGCAGCATTATCTGCCGCAACTGGGGCGCACGCTGACGGGCGGAGGCGGCAATGAGCATCTTGAACTCAGCGCACGCAGCATCCTCATCGGCCGAAGCGTGGCGCGCTACTTCATTCACGATGCGCGCCGCACGGTGGATTATCTGGTGAGCCGCGCCGATGTGGACGCGAACCGCGTGGGCGTCACCGGCTGCTCTGGCGGCGGCGCGATCATGACGTAGGTGGGAGTGTTCGATGACCGCACGAAGGCCGCCGCGCCCGGTTGCTTCATCAACTCGTTCCGCACGCTGTTCACCGGACCCACGGCGGATTCAGAAATGAGCTTTCCGCGCTTTCTGGCCAGCGGCCTCGATATGGCGGACTTCTTCACCGCCGCCGCGCCGCTGCCGTGGCTGATGATGGCCACCACCGAGGATTACTTCGCGCCGGCCGGCGCGCGCATGGTGTATGAGAAAGCCCGACGCTTCTATTCGCTGCAAGATGCGGCAGACCGCATTCAGTTCTTCGCCGGCACCGGTCCCCACGGCACCCCGCGAGATTCGCGCGAGCAGATCTACGTGTGGCTCACGCGCTGGCTCAAGAACGGTGAAGGCGACACGCACGACATTCCCGTGAAGCTGCTTACGAATCTGGAATTGCAAGTCACGGCCGGCGGCAACGTGGATGGCGAACCGGGGAGCCGCAAGGTGTACCAGGCCATCGCGGATGAGTTTCACTCGCGGCACCAGCCGAAGGGCGCGCCCGAGTTACGTGCCGAATTGAGGCAGCTGGGCGTAGCAGCAACGGGCGGTGCGGCGCCGCGCGCGGAAACGCTCTCGTCCAATGCCCACGCGGCGTTTCGTGTAGAAGAGATCCGTTTTGAAACCGAGCCCGGCGTGCCCGCCACCGGCCGCCTTTACGTTCCGCCCGGCACGTCACGCAAGCCCGCCATCGTGATCGTTGAAGAGAAGCGCCTGCCGGTGCCGCTCTTCGTGCAGCGCTGCCAGTCCACCGCTGCTGTCGCCGAGACAATGGCCGCGGCGGGACACGTGGTGCTCGAATTCACGCCGCGCGATTCGCCGGACGCGAATGAAGGCCGCCTATTTCTCGGCGACCGGGTCACCAACGAATGCGTCGACCTCATCGGCCGCAACCTCCCTGCCCTGCGCGCGTTCGATGTTCGCCGCGCCATTGACCTCCTGGCTGCGTGGCCGGACGTCGACGCGGGGTCCATTCGCGGCTACGCGCGCGGCGTGAAAGGTCTCTGGATGTTGCTGGCCGACGCCGTGGACCCGCCCCTGACGAGGATCTGGCTGCACCGCACGCCCACGAGTTTTGCAGCCGCGCTCACCTCGCCGCTCACGAGTCATCTGTTCGACGCGCCCATCCCCGGCTTCGCGCTCCACTGGGACATCGCTGACCTGGTGGAAGCCGCTGGCCGCGGTCGCGTATTCTGGACAGACCCCACCAATTGGATAAATCGCGTTGTACCGCAACCGGGTGGCGCTTACCGTTACCGCATCGTGGGCGAAAGTGACGCCCCGCTGCTAGAGGAGTTTTTGCGATGAAGAAGGTAGTAGTCACCGGCGCTGAGCTGGGAGATCTTGTAGACGAGCGCGGCATTCTCGCGGGCGTCGCCGAAGTGGTGCCCATGCACGCGCACAACGAAGACCAACTCGATGAGCGCGTGCTGGCCGACGCCGATGCCTTGATGATTTTCCAAACCATGCGCATCAGCGAGAAGACCCTGCGGCGCCTGCCGAAGTGCCGCCTCATTGTGCGGTGCGGCGTGGGGTTCGACAACGTCGATTATGCGCTGGCGCGCACGCTCAACATCGACGTGGCCAACGTGCCGGATTACGGAACCGAGGAAGTGGCCGACAGCGCCATCGGCTTGATGCTCTCGCTCACCCGCGGGATCAATCTACTGAACCTGCGCCTCCGCGACGCAGCCACGCCGTGGGTCTACACGCACCCCGCGCCGCTCCACCGTTTGCGCGGGCGGCAGTATTCGGTGGTGGGCCTTGGATGTATCGGTACCTCTGCGGCAATGCGCGCGAAAGCGCTGGGCATGGACGTAGCGTTCTACGATCCCTACAAAGCCGATGGCTTCGACAAGGCGCTCGGCATCCGGCGCGTAGAGTCGCTGGCTGAGTTGTTCGCAACGTCGTTTGTAGTGAGCATGCATTGTCCGCTCACCGTGGAAACACGCGGCATGATCAACGCCACGACGCTGGCGCAGTTCGCGCGCGGGTCATACCTGGTGAACACGTCGCGCGGCGCAGTGGTGGATACGTCAGCGATCCCCGACGCGCTTGCGTCCCGGCATCTAGCTGGTGCGGCGATCGATGTGCTGGAAAAGGAGCCGCCGGATGCGAATGATCCGCTGCTAAAGGCTTGGCGCGACCCTTCGCACGCAGCGTACGAGCGGCTGATTTTGACCGCGCACTGCGCGTTCTACAGCGAAGAAGGGCTCGCCGACATGCACCGCAAAGGCGCAGAAGCCTGCCGCCGCGCATTGACGGGACAGACCCCGCGCAACATCGTCAACGCGGCTGTATAGCAGCGGGCACAACTATTCGGTTTTCAAACAGCGGTGGGCCGGTGGGCCCGTGTTACATGGCGTTGGCTAGGTCAAGCAGCTTGAGGAAGGTCTCCCTCCAGGCCGGATTCGGGACGATCAGGCGTTCGTGTAACAGGTTGAGGAACTGGCGCCACGCCGGGTAGTGGTGGAGCGGCAGGTTCGCGGGGGATTCGGTGTTCTTCGCCGGCCACGGGAGATTCGTTAGTAATTGGTTGGTCAGGTTGAGTTTTTGGTCCGGCATGGTGGTGTTCATTTTTGGGATTGAGTTCGTTTCGCAGTCTTAGTTCGCGGGGCGCCAGAAAGCGCTTGAGGCAACACCCCGTGTATTTGTTTACCGGGTTTAGCGGCGTAGCAACTGCTGAACGTCGCCGACCAGCGGATAGACAAAGATGTCCTTGACCGGCTCCTTGCGAAGATTGAGACGATCCATGCGGCCTCGCC
>Ga0194119_10007202_pt1 | contig 15777 bp, 14 predicted proteins | sample TA2MahC100mmetaG_FD_148620 | JGI IMG/M metagenome (GOLD analysis project Ga0194119, IMG submission 148620) | Freshwater microbial communities from Lake Tanganyika, Tanzania - TA2015018 Mahale Deep Cast 100m | ecosystem: Environmental > Aquatic > Freshwater > Lake | place: Tanzania: Lake... | reverse complement strand
CGAGGTTTTGGCCATGACGGTGACGACCCGGGGGACGCTTTCGTATTTGTCGTTGGCATAGTCCTGGAGCCAGCGCTCCGAAATGCCGGTCACGCGGGCAATCCCTGCCAGAGGGATTTTCTCTAACAGCATCTTATCAATCAAAGTCTTTTCGGCATCTGTTATACGGCTTTGGATAGGGTTCTCCACAAACTGGCGGCGGCAGTCCTTACAGCGGAACTTGGGTGTCTTGGCAGAATTAGAACCGTTTTTCACAATGGCGCTGGAGTAACAATAAGGACAGAGCATCGGCGTGGGTATAGTTCAAGGAAAATCATATTATGCCTCATCACTCGCTATTCAGGACTACCGTCAATCCAATCTTATAGGCCGAAAGCCGATGTCAGGGTCGCCGCTTGCCGGCTCTAGCCGTTCTCGGTATGCGCCGCGTAAGGCCCTCTTCGGGCTTGACCAGCCGCCGCCACGTGCTGTGCGCTGCCCTGAGGCTTCTGTATCGTCACGATCCTCGGATGGCCGAACCAGAATGTCTTGGTGCAAGCTCAACAACCATTCCCGGGTGTTACCGGCAAGATCGAACACCTGCTCGGGCGTTGCCCCCGCGGGATACATCCCAACGGTAGTGGGATGTCCAATCTTCGACGAATCACAATTCGCCAATTGCTCGGTCCAATCGCTGTCTCCCCAAGGGTGGCACCTGCCAACTATGCCCCGGGCGGCGTATTCCCACTGTTCTTCGGTCGGAAGGGTGATGGTTTGTTGGTTGGTCTGTTGGGCTAACCAGCGGCAAAAGGCTATCGCCTCGTACCAGGATACGCCTACCACCGGGCGGTTGGGATAGACAAGCTGGCTGTTCCATTCCGCGGGATTTTCCCGAGATGCGTTTGTGCGCCAACGCCATCCTTCCAGAGTCCAAAAGTTCTGCCCTCCGTACCCACCGTCTTCCACGAAGGCCCGGAACTGAGCGACCGTCACCGCGTAGCGGGCAATATAAAACCGGTCCACGGTGACGCGCCTACTGTGTGCACCGTCGCCAGATCGGAATTTGCCGCCCATAATTTCCACCCAGGCGATGTCGGGGAGTCCCTCTTCCGTTAGATTTACCCCCGGCCGGTAATCGCCCATAGCGCCCAAGATGTCTCCCGCTAACGCTCGCTCGATGGGATTCAGCCAACCCCGTTCAATGATGGCATGCATCCAAGTCTGCACCCGCTGACGCTTCTTCTCGTTGCGCAGTGCTGTTTTCGGGTTCGACTGCGCCAGGCCCATCTCCCATAGGACCTGCGCAGCCAACAAAGCGCCCCACAAGTCGGCCGCCGGAGGTTCCTCTTGGGCGGGCGGGTTGTCCTCTTGGCACAGCGCTTCAACCAAGCTCCACGCCGATTCGGAAGTGGCGCGCGCGACCTTGGCCGCAGCCAGCAGCGTCGGCTCGCGCCAGCGACTCGGGTCGGTGCGTGCCAATTCGCTTAGCTTATCCGGGAATTCATCTACTGTCAGATGGCACGCCGCCAGATACTCTTGAAACAAGCGGTGGGGGAATCTGTACTGCCCCTCGCCACATGGGATAAGCAAACCGACGCGATCGCGCAGGTATTCCACCAGCAATTTTGGTTTAAGGTCGGTCTTGGTAGGCGCAGCGTTCAGCAGCGCCATCACCAACTGCTCCTCGCGGATGTCGGTCGTGCCAACGAGAAGGGCCTCGAAGGCCAGTCTGTCCAATTCACGTCGGATGTTGTCCTGGCCGGCGTTCAGAAATTCGGCTAGGCTCGCCTCAGTCTCCTGGGTACCGTCGGGCTTGAAACGTACCTTGAGGGTTTCCCACTGGTGAAGCAGCAAGTCTACCACCTCGGCGCAAAGCTTCTCCCGATTCTCCGCCAGTGCACCGCGTTCGGTGTGCAAGCGCACGATCAGTGAGAGGAATATCGGTTGCTTGGCCAGTCCATCCAGCCAATTGTTGCCCGCGATCATGCGTTTGAGCAGATCGGCGCGAGCCTTCGCGTCGGTCTCCGATAGCTGCGACATCTCGCTAAGTTGGGCATACCAAGCGTCCACAAAACGCTGAACTTGCCCCGGCATGAATGGCAGAAGCACCACCTCGGCGAAACCGGACAACTTCCATTCCTGCTGGGTGTAGGCATATGGACGGCTAGTGACGAGAAAGCGGCACTTGGCGAAGGTGTTGGCGAAGTCCTGCACCGCCTGCTTGATCTGCTGGCGTTGAGTCAAGGAACCGAACACCTCGTCCAAGCCGTCTAGCAGGATAAGTCCTCCGCGTGTTTGCAGCTCGTCCCGCAGGTGCGGAGCGAAATCGTCAATGGCGGCCCGGTTCAATCGACCTTCAATGTGTTGCCACATCGTGCTGGCATTGACTGCCGTACCAGCCGCCGGTAGTTCACTCGCGAAGTCGCGCAGCACCACCGGCACAGGCAACAACGCGCCGTGGTCCCAGCGTTGCGGCTGGGATTCCTTGTGATTGTGGGGTTCGGATGGAATAGGTGCCGTCAATGTTTGGAGGTTGATGGCAGCCGCGCCAAGTATTTCCCCGGCCATGCATAGTGCAACGAAGTTGACGAAAGTGCTCTTTCCACTGCCCGGTCCACCGAGCAATACGAGCTTGCGCTCAGCGTTGAGTACGTCAATCGCGGACAAACTTTTTGCTTCGCGTTCGGGCGTTGCGCCGATGTCGTGTGCGAGATTATGGCTCGCGGCGCCATCGTCGCCGCGCGTGGTGAGCATCGGCGTGTACAGCGACGACAGGCTGATCTGGACCATTGGGCTGTCGCCAACGAGGAGCGGCAACTGGTTGGCCTGAGCAAGAATGCGCGCCAAATAAGCGCGGCGCAGATCTTCCCTGCTCGCACCAGACTTGGTCCCCTGCTGGATGATGAGGCCGGTGTTGATAACGCCCTGAGTACCACCGACAACTGCAGCCCCTCTGCTGACCGCGAACCTAACTGGTGCCTGAGCGATGGTGCCGCTTCCGCTGAGTTGCGCATTCACCGCTGCAACGGCAGTTTCGTAGGTAGCCTGATCGATAAGGCCTGCGTCGAGCGCGCGATCTAATTGCTCGATGCGCCCAAATGCTTTCGTAATGGGTTCGATGCATCGCAGTTTCACCGCGCTTTCCATGGGTGCTAGAACCGCTATGTGAACAGCCAACAGTCCGTATGCATCCTGCAGAACCTTCGCCCCTTCCGGATCCCCCACTGCGAGGCGTTCGGCATAGGAATAGGCCGAAACGTAGGGAATTCGCAAGCGCTGGTAGTCTGTGCCGATTAGCTTGAACGCAGGTGGCATATAGCCATCCAGCTTGGCTCGAAACTGCGCCTCGAAGAGATCGTTGGGCCGACCTTCAGTGACATCGATCCTTGCGGGGACGATGATAAGATCAATCGGCCGACCACCGCGCGCCTCCATAACATCGCCACGGATGAAGGAGCGCACCATCATGACCACACCGTCGAGATTTTGGTCATTAGGCCCGCAGAGAATAACAACCACATCGGCGAGTTGACGCGTGCAAACCCCGCTCATTTCCGCCACGCCGGTGCGACTATCAATCAGCACGATGTCGGCGACACTAGGATCATTGAGCTGGCGACGCAGCCACTCAAAATAGGCCTCACCCTGAAAATTCGCATAAAAGTCCGCCCAATCGAACCTCTGTACGGTCTCGGCGTAAGCATCGAAGCGACTTTCGCTTCGGCAGCCAGCGGGCAGCAGCGCGAGGCTCCCTCCTGCTTTCAGAGGTGTAGAGCTCTTGGTCGGTACCAGAAGATGGCGGATTGGAGGCAATGCGTCGTAGAGAATCTTGACGAATTCATCGCTTCGTGTTTTTGGCTGCTCGGAGAGTAGGTTCTCTGCTGCAGTCGGCTGATGGAGGTTAGGAAACAGCTCGCGATAGATGACGATTTGGTCGATCAAACCCAACTTCCCACGGGCCGCCTCGCGTTCCGCAGTGTCCGCGACGAAAAAAGTTTCTAGCCCTGGTGCTTCTAAGTCCCAGTCGACCATTACCACTTTCAGTCCCTGTAACCGGAACCATTCCGCCACGTTGGCCAGCGCCATCGATCGGCCAACTCCGCCTTTGTATGAATAAAAGGTGACGATCATCAGCCAGCACCGTGTCGTACAAAAGCGGATATGGGCGACTGGTTGGTCTCTGTAACGAGCGCACCCGCGCGACAAGTAGGTGACGGCGTATGTCATCGACGTCAGCGGTATTCCAAACGCACTGCGCAAGCAATCGGCGCTTGGGGGGGATCACTGGCTGAAAGTAGTCATCGAAGTATGGAGTAGCACGTTCCTGAAGTGCGTTCTTGAGTCCCGTGATGCGCCGCGGTACACCGAAGGGTGGCAGAGTCGCAATGACCGCACGAGCGTTGGTAAAGCTATCCTGAAAGCAGACTAGCCGCTGATATATGTCGGGATCGTAGATTGCGACGGGATCAATGACCAGAAGCGACAATTCGGCACACAGGAAGTCTTTGCTTATAAACCGCTTAACGGCAGTCATGTCAGTCCAAAAGTCAACCTCTGGTTCTTGCCACTCGACATGGCGTCCCTGGATTGCCTTGTCGATATCGATTCGTATATGTTCCAAAAGGGTCTGTATATGATCCAATCCGCCTAAAGGTCGCCAGTCTGCGCGCGTTCGACCGTACTGCAACTCGAGACGCGAACGTGAGATGCGATAATCATCATGGATCCACTGCAAACGGTTAGCTGGCAAGCGTTTCAGGTCATCTAGTGATAACGTGAGCACGACTACAGGAATTGGCAAAGGGCGCATGTTGGGGTCTAATCCCATGTCGATCTCTGACATGACGTTGTCCCAGATTGCCAAGTCTACCTGCTGCCTGTCGGCGTAAGCCGCTTGCAACGCTGGCAACGAAATTTGCTGCATAGACTTATATGCCTGGTTTGCACCCTGCAGGTTGAGAAAGATCAAGCGGTTGCCAGGATTTTTTTTGGGCTCAGCGAGGGCATAGAAGGTTGAAATTTCGCGGGATACCCAGTCCGAATCCTTGGCATGAGACGACCAAATGGCGATGAGATGACGCGAGTCTTTAAGTCCCATCTCGATCTTCACCTCCCAGTCATCACCCGCACGTAGGGAATGGTAATCGAAGAAAGTATTTTTTTTCCTACCCGGCGCCGTGAGTGATTTGTTAAGGCGCAACGCCCAATCGCGGTCAGCCCTAGCATAAGAAATGAAGATGTCGTATTGACCTTCGCTCATAATAATCTCGATATTTTCTTGTCCGTCGAGCGATATTGAACATCGAATATTAGCCCGAATTATTCACAAAGAAGGCCGATCCTCATTCAAGTCATTGATATACTGACCGTTACGCCAATAACGCTGCGGACGAAGCTAAACGAGGTCGCCCGTGAAGTATTCTATCCAAGAAACCCTTCGCTTTCCCCCAGTGGATGGCCTGACCGTCCGCGGGGAGTTCGATGGCGGGGCCTTGTCGTCGGACTTCGGCCCGATGATTCTCAGAGGCGTCGACCGTCAAATCGGCCTCACCGAGCGTCTGGCCCAGGCGTTCGGGGACTCACGTCACCCGTCGTACATTACCCACCGCCTCCAGACCCTGTTCGCCCAGCGGACCTACCCAATTGCCTGTGCTTACGAGGATGGCAATGACGCCCATGCCCTGCGCGCCGATCCGCTGTTCAAGCTGGGTCTGGAGCGGCGCCCCCTGGATGAAGCCACGGACCTCGCCAGCGCACCGACCTTCTCGCGTCTGGAAAATGCGGCGTCGCCACGGGCTCTGTATCGAGTGGCGCAGGCCTTCGTGGATCACTTCATCGCCAGCTATGCCAAGCCTCCCGCCGTGATCGTACTGGAGTTGGATCATTCCGAGGATGCCGCGCACGGGCAAAAGGAACTGATCTTCTACAACCACCACTTAAGCGTATCCCACGAAAATGCTATGCCTAACGGCGTCCCCGACGCCGCACGGCCGCATGTTCGGGACGGTCATGGCCTGTGGCGCCCCAGCCGTCGGCGCTCGATCCGATCAGCGACCACCAGGCCGCTTCACGTGACGCGCGGATGACTCGACGGGCTGTCGGGAGGCCTTGCCGTTCGCCTCCGGACGGCTTCATCACGCCACCCTCCGGTGAACCGCCCGGCCTTGGTCCTTCTGGGGGCATGAACAACATCCCGGTCTTGCCGCTGCGCGGCTGACCTTTGTTTTTCAGCATGGAAAGCTAGACAACCCAAGCAATGATCACAAGGGTAACCCCGCCAGCGCCCTCTCCCAGGCCGCCACTCGCTCATCCTTGGCTATCTGGCCTTCGGCGGTGAGTTCGGTAGGCGTTTCAGTGCGTGGTGGCATGCGTAACCAGGTGCGTAGGGTGGTTTCCGCCAATCCGACATGTTCACGCATAGCCGTGAGGGCGGCATCCAGACCTTCGACTAGGGCTTTCCACTGTCGGTAGCGTTGATCGGCCTGCTTGACCTCTGCCAAGGTCGTCTTCGCGGCATCCTCCGCAAACCCGAGAATCCAGGCATGACAGACCATCATCATGCTCATCGCGTGCCAGTATTCCGTTGCCAACGCCAGCAGACCGTTCTCCATCGCATCGCTGCGCCACTGATAGGCCACATCCAGGCAGAGGTAACGCTTCCTGGGCACTGCGGCGACAATTCGTTCTACTTCCGCCCCATCGTTGGCCGCCAGCGCGTTAATCGCCAGGCTGGCCAAGGCCGCCGGCGACATTTTTGCGTAAACGGGTCCGTGCTTTGTGGTCATGGCATCTTCCGCTGTGCATCCAGCGCCAACCGGATCAACTCCAGTTGCCGGGCCGTGTGCTCGGCCTCCCGCACCCGCAACACGCCCGCAAGGCCATCGAGCAGGAGTTTGCCATCGCTGGCGGAAAGGGCGCCCGCCGCCACGGCTTCCAATACCGACAGCGCCTTTTCGGTCAGCGTCTGACCAGCCAGGGTAAATGCTTGCGGGACCTGCACGGGCTTGAGTGAGGGCGCCAGCCGCGCCAGCAACAGACTCGCCGCCGCCATGTCGCCCGCCAGCGCCGCGTCCAGCACCACGCGCACCAGTTCATCGAACCGGTCACCGACCGCCGACCGGAGCCTGGTCTGCAAACTGCTACCCACCGGCCGGCCCTTGGGATTACCGGATTCGCCTTTCTGAAATCGGCTCATGTCCTGATACCGCCCTGATCTATCAGACCCCAGCCAGGCCAGGACCCTTAATGAAATATGTACACCTATCCAGTGTAGCCTATCATGAGGATTTCTTGCAGTGTGTTGAGGTGTGTTATCTACTTCTGCTCTTGGAACGCTGAAACCGCCCAGACCATCGGAAGAGAGCCCAGCAACAGCACCGTTTCAGCTTTTCCGTCGATGGTGTAGATCATGGCCAAGCTCAAACAAGATCAACTGGATATGTTCGTCGTCGAAGAAACCCAATCCCTCCTGGGCAAGCTGTTCGCGGACTCCAAGCTGTACACGTCAGGCAAGACCTACCGGGAACTGCTGGAGTTCGCCACGAAACTGCGCAACTTCGCGCCGTTCAACGCCATGCTGCTCCAGGTACAGAAGCCTGGACTGACCTACGCGGCATCGGCCCATGAGTGGCAGACAAAATTTAACCGTACTCCCAAGGAAGACGCCCGCCCCCTGCTGATCCTCTGGCCATTCGCGCCTGTAGCTCTGGTGTATGACCTGGAAGATACCGAAGGCGATCCGGTCCCGGAGGAAGCCTCGGTGTTCACGGCCCGGGGTGAGATGACCAGCAATGCACTGAGGAGAATGATCAAGAAACTGGATAAATTCATCGAGTGGCATGCCATCGATGCCGGTAGCGGCGTAGCGGGGCGAATCCAGCGTATCCATGAGGCCAAGGACGCCAAGGAGCACTCACGCTATCGTGTCAGTTACAACAAGAACCATTCGCCCGCCGTGCAGTTCACCACGCTGGCGCATGAGTTGGGACACTTGTTCCTGGGCCACTTAGGACCGGACAAGATGCTGCGGGTCCCCGGTCGATCCACAGGCCTATCCCCTGACAGCCGGGAAATAGAGGCGGAGTCAGTGGCTTATCTGGTGTGTTCGCGGAATAACGTCCAGCCCAATTCCGACAGCTATCTGTCTGAATACCTCAAGGATGACAAGCCCCTAGACAACATCGACATCTACCACATCATGAGCGCTGCCGGCAGGGTGGAGTACTGCTTGGGGCTGACGATCAATACGGATTTTGGTAGAAAACAGGAGGTTATAAGATCAACTCTCTAAATGCCAGCAAGGGGGCAATAGGGTTGGAATATGATTGCAAACACTCCTCCAAGTCTTTCTGGCTCATGTCGGGTTTGAGCACCAGCCGAAAGATGCCATCCGATATGGAGGCTAACAGCATTTTTTGCTTCACAATGGCAAAACCCCACCTTTTGAGCGCAATGAGAAGGGCGCTCTCGAATGTGATGACTTTATTCTCCAGCGCCTGGTAAACACTTGGAAAATCAGCCTGGTGGTTCAGCAACGCGGTTAACGCTTTCCGATCACCCGTAAACAGCAACGGGCCTGGATTCTCTGCCGCAGCCAAAAACAGCATGGCCTCGCCCCCATTGATATCTGGATAGCGACCCATTTTTTCCAGTAAACCTGTATCGCGTAGTTCAGGAATGACCCTTGCGTCGTCCATGAATTTTCGTAGCCGGTCCAGGGTCGCCTGATTGCCGCCGCATTTTGCCAGCGCTTTATCGTCCTTCTTGGGCAGTAACTGATACCGTGCGGTGGGAGTTACGTAGGTCTGACTGATCGCTTCACCGATCATTTCATCTATACCGTCAATCAAGTCCAGTTGTGACAGTTTAAGAATAATGTCGTTATCCGCTAATATGACCAAAGATACCCTCAGCCCATGAGATGCCGTAAGGCACGGGAATCATCTTCAGTCAGAATATCCCCGTCCAGCGCCTCGAATAATTTTTCTTTCACTATGGCTTGGTCGCTCTCCTTGCTGGCGGCGATCAGTTTGATGGCAGCTTCAGCCGTGGGCCAGTGGGTTTTATTGTTGTAGGCGTAGTTCAAGACGATATGCAAAGGATCAACGCCATGCGCCTCACCATAATCTTTTGCCGCTCTCGCGAGTTGATTGGGGTATAAGTGCTTGCCCCTAGGGACAATTCTCAAATCAGGATTTCCTGTAATGAGCTCCATGGCAAATCGATTGGCGGCTTGTTCCCGCTCATCGTCATCCTCGGCATCAATCTTGTCATCGATAACCCATTGACCACCCTGGGTATGGCCTAGCGTGATATGCCCTAACTCATGCGCCAGATCGAAAAGCAAATAACCATGGCTCTTCTTTTGGGTGAGCACTATGCAAGGACGACCCGCGTATTCAAAGGCAACGCCCTCCATCTTCCTGGCCTTGGCTGGAAAGTTTTGCAATAGGATGACGGGGATTCCAACTTGCAGACAATGGTCCAGCAAGTCATCGAAGCTGACCCACCGCTTACCTTGCACCAAAAGTAAATTCCGCAACTCTGCCGAGTCCAGCATGGGACCACTACTGTATTCGTAGCGGAATGACCTTAACACCAACCGCGCCGCCGAGAGCGCCAAGGCGCACGCAATGTCCAGATCATGAATTTGGGTATTGGTACGTTGTTTGAATTGGGCTCCTTCTGGTTTCAATAATACTGGCTTGGCATCATGAGCCCATAATGTTTCCGGTTTGATGCTGAACAAACGTCCAATTAGCAAACCAGCCTCCTGCAATCCAGCGGGTGTCTCCGTTATGGAATCATCCCACCAGTCCGGCAATAAGGACTCAATAAATTTTGGATTGTAGCCGACGGCTTTAAGTTTCTTGTTAATGTCTATTTTGGCAGTGTGCTTTGTTGTCATATATCACCCGCCTTTTGAGTATGAATGAATTCTATGTATTCCCGTTAAACTACTTTGGCTTGAATTTAAATTATAACAACAAATGAAAGGTTCGAGGTTATCGGACACTCAAGCGCTTTACACCTTACTTCTGGGTGCTATCAGGTCTCAAATCGTCAAGGCTTAGCTCTCTACTCTCCCCAACCGTCAAACATATTCTGAACGAATCGGGGAAGCTGGCATGCTGCTTGAAAAACTTTTCGGCCAGCTTTTTACTTAACTTTATGTCACGATGGCAGGCATCATTTCTATCGCTGGGTGATGTTTCGATGTCATGGTCTTCTGGCAACGCACTGGCATCGAAGACCCAGTAAATGGGTGGTTGTCCGCTGACGTGTGGGTAGAAAATGTTGATGTGGTTGCAAATTTTGCTACTGGTTGCGATAGCGCAATCATATTCGAAAACTGAAACGCCTCCATTACTTGACGAAGGTCGAAACGCAAGACTTTGGAAACGTCCAAGTCTGGAGTCATAGTGGTCTTGATGTATAACTCGTACGAAGCGCATATCTTGCTAAGCCTTTTAATTACACTAAAACATCCTGCCAGATCAAGGTTTTCTATGTATTCCTTTTCAATCCCACCAGCCTCGTGAAGGTAAGTTACAGAATTCTTCTCCTCAAGAGTAAACTCAATATAATGTTTTTTGTGGTATGCGGTTACCCTTATTTCACCACCCAACCCAGGGAATGCATCAATCTGGCTAAAGCCACTCTCTAGCAAAGCAAAGGCAATTTGTTTTGCATAATTTATCATGGCCTTATCGAATGGCAACCCTTCACCATAACACCAGCCAGCGTTAAGGCATTCAAAGCCATCAATTTTATTTAAGAACATTGGCTCCATGACTATGGCTTATCCTGATTCATCGCAGCGTCAACATTGTGTGTTGTCATTATTGTGGTCTGAGTTCTTTTTTCTAGTGCGCTTATTGCGCTAATCAACCCCTCACCCAATGTTTTAGCGGTTGTAAAGGAAGCATTTAGGACAACGCTTGGCTTGCCATTAACTTGCAATGCAATTACTACATCGGCAGCGCTTACACCCATAGTGAATCCATTAAAGTATAGGGTTTGAATGTTGTCGGGCACATGGATTCCATCGTCTGCATTTTTACCGCCATTCTCATTCATTTTATTGCTCTGTATGGTTTTTCTGTTTGATTGTTTTTAACAAATGTTCGTTCGACCTTTATTTATTCTAACTGCTCAGGCTCACCTCATCAAACACCTGATCCAAATGCCCGTTACTGGTGACCCAAGTGAGCACCTTTGCCTGCACGGCGGGTTCACTCAGGGAGAGCCGCTGTAAACCCGTACTGGTCTTGCGGATCATCTCAATACGTCCCAGGTTGGCATCCAAGCTGTGTGCTTTCGCATACTTGGCCAGACCACGCGCCTTTTTCCAGCTATCGGCCAAGGCCGAACTGTGGGGCTCCAGGATGTCCACCACCAGCCCCCCCCGTGCTTTCCCGTACCACCAGAAAATCCGGGTACATGGGCAGCACATTCGCGCCATCCTCGTAAGGCATCGAAAGGGACCACGGCTTGCGGTCGTAATTCCGCAACCATCCCAAGACATCGCTACGATCGATTTCAGCCTGGATTGTCGCCACTTCCCACGTGGTCAGCTCAGCCTGATACTGGCCATGCTCATCCGTATACAGATGCTTGTCATAGGCGACAAACCCCTCTGACCGCACCTTGACCGTGATCTCGGCCGGCGGCGCGAATTCCAGCGCTTCCGGTGTCTTGGCCAGTTCCCTCACCCGGTTGTACTGCTCCCGCTCCGAGGACTTCAAGCCGTGTATAGCTTGCTTATGCTGGCTGAACAGAGCGTGAATCCGCGCTTCGCACGCCTTTTCCAGGTTCTCCCACGCCTGTTGGTTTTGCAGGATCAGGAATAACTCCAACTTGGGCCGGTGCGGGTCTTCGGGGTCGTAGTGCGCCTGCCAATAATCCAATTCTAGACCTTCGCCGATCCGTTGACCGGCACGGTGGAACAAATCGTCGATGTTCCGTTCATGCAAGGGCACCTTCACCTCCGCACCGCCCAACTCCTTCCACGTTCCCTGCTCGATGGTCACGCTTTTGACGGTGATCTCGTGGCAGCCGTTGACCGTCTCATCGAAATCAGGGTTTTCCGCCCGCAACCGCGCCATTTCCTGATCCAGGGTGCCTACAATCAATGCCTTGGTGTCATCCAGCGCCTCCATATCGATGGCATGCAGACTGGTCAACAAGCGGGATAATTTCATCACCCGGCGGGTATTGGATTGCTTGCGTATCTTGTCGACCTGATAGGTTGGCAAGCCTAGCAGGGCCTTGAAACACGCCTCCATGTCCTCCCGGCGCCTCAGCGTCACTTGGTGCCTGCCGTCCGTATCGATATCAACCGGCGGGACACTATCGGGATCGTTCTTTAATCGATCCACCACATTCTTGACGCCCTCCGCGTCGAAGTGAGGCAGATAGAGGGATACGGTATTCAACACATCCTGGTCCTCGATGCGACGGGCCAACGGGGTACGGATCATGCGCCCGATCAACTGCGCGATGAACGTATGATCCTGCGCCCGCCGGAACGACATCATCACTTCCGCTCGCGGACAATCCCAACCGGTCGTCAGCGCCATCTTGAAAAAGATGAATTTGATCCCGGTCGCATCCTGAATCTCGGAGGCATTGATCTTTTGAATCTTGTGGTGGCCGGCCATGATGTCACCCTCCTCCTGAAAGGCATGGGCCAGCTCCTCATTCCTGATCGGGCCGATTTCCTGCTCAAGCGTCTGAATAGCCAAGGCAAGATCGGTGCGGGTCAATTGACGGCCACCGCCATCTTCCACCTGAATGACCATCGCGGGCCGAATCGGGGGCAGCCCCTGTTCGGCCGTATAGACATTCCAGGCATCCCGCATCATGACCCAACGCCGCGCCGCTTCAGCCAACAAAGCCCAATCGGAGGGCTGCGACTCATCCGGGTGAAACAGGACAATCTGCTCCTTGAGCAAACCTGAAAGCCGGACCTCATCCGGGGAATGGTGACCGAGCGCGGGGTTCGGCCCGTGTCGCGCTCGGTTTCTTCCAGCAACCGCTTGAATCGCTCCGGCGTCGCCGACACGCCCAATATCAGTTTGACGGGTTCGATGATGTCCGGCTCGCCCAGCACAAACTTCTGTACGATGGTTTTGTTCTGGGATTCGGCTTGCACCGTCCGGTTCATGCCCCGGTGCGCCTCATCGATGATCAGATAGAAACGGTCCCCCAGCGCCTTTTCCGTGTTGCGAATGGTGTCCCAGATGGTAAAGGCCCGCTTGTCCCCCTTCGTGACCAGATTCTTGTCCTTGCCCAGCTTCTGCGTATTCAGGAAGTAGACGCGCCCACCCTCAAAGGTTTCCCGGTCAAAATCCGTATCCACAATGATCAATTCATGCGGTAAGAGTCGGCTGCTGGTGCCTTTGATTTTATGGCGGGATTGCACGTTCAGTTCCGGTTGATCCGACAGCCACAGGAAAACGGCATTCGGCTCCGCCGGTATCTCGTCCGTGCCGTTCAGAATATCCTCGATCAGCCGGGTGGTTATCACCGTCTTCCCCGACCCGGTGGGCGAAGCCAATACCACGGCCTGGGGCTTGCCACGCACACGGGCTTCCCTCTTGGCCCAACTGATTTCCTCGCGCAGTTTGCCGACTGCGTCTTCCTGAAATTCCTTGAGTTCCAGTTTCATGACAGCGAACGATTTGGTGAGGGTGTGTTGATCCTGAAGTTCTCCAGGTAGCTCTTGTAGAGTTGGATGATCTCCAGGTGATCCGGGAGCTCCGCCCGCATGTCATGGAACGCGCTATCGGAATTGGTCACCAGGTAGACATGGGTCAAATCGGCGCGTTCACGGACTTTCTCCAGGAACTCCCGAAAGCGGCTTTCCCGCATCAACACGACAAATGAACCATCGGTGGGGATCAGCCAATGAGCGTTCGGCGCGGGCGGCTCCGGGCAGGGTCCGATGGCGCCCGCCTTCATCCAGAGGATAGGCAATATGGCGGCAAACTGGCGGCCCATGGCCACATCGGCGGGTTGCAGGAAATCCAGCTTGAAGTAATCCAGGTTGGCAGGAAAGCCATCGGCCAGCGGTCGCTTTTCATCTTCCATCACTGTGAGCGGACCCAGCGTCTCGGCAATCTGCTTCTTCAGTGCGCTGAACAGCCGGGTCTCTTGCGTCACCACATACACTTCGCTGATATGGTCAGTCTCGGCTAATGCTTCCAGCCATTCCTCAGCCTGCTGTGCATCCCAGAGGATGGACACGGCGCTGTCGTCATCCAGGAACCAGGGGCTGTCATCCATCTTGTTTTGGGGCACCGTGGGCAACAGCGCGGCTGTCTGCTTGCGCTGGGCCATGCTTAAATGCCGGCCCTCGGCAAAACCCAATTGACGGATGGTACGCGGCTTGTCCCGCGCCACCTGCTTGCCCGTCAGGTACTCCCCGGGCAGTTGTGAGCCATCATCGCGGTGCCCCTGAATGGTGTACTTGGAGCGCGGCCAGGTTACCGACTGACAGATGCCGTGCTGATCCCATTCCGGTTGGCCCGGTTGGCAGCCCTGACTGGCCAGTGTGTGTGCTTCTTCCTCGGACACCTCGTTATTGGTCACCATGATGCACTGCCGCTGGCCGCCGTCAGTGGCATTCAGCAAATTGACGGCGTTAAGCGTGGTGCCACTGCCGGCGTAAAAATCGAGAATTAGGGCCTTGGGCTTGCTACGCACCACGGCGGCAATTGTGTCGCGCACGGCGTAGATGGACTTAGGGTAAGGGAATTTCGATTCGCCGCCGAGTATTGATCGAAGAACGCTGGAGCCATAGATGCCTGAATCATGTAATCCGCGATGCCAGACGGTTTTTAAATATCGTTGCTTGGCTTCGTTCCCGACGTATTCAATTTCGACAACATTCGTTATCGGATTACGATCAACTATCCTTATGGTGCCGGCCTCAATGCGCGCCCTCGTACCACGGTTTAGGTAGAGCACTGTCCATGTTCTGCGGTTTTTGTCATATCCGCCAAGTTTTACGAATCCTTGTTGCCAAAGGTCACGTAGTGTTGGCGGACTGATTTGCCAATTACCGAGCGATCCATCAGACCTAATTGGCCAAGCAATATAACCATCTAAAGCACCATTCAAATCCGGTAGCTGTTCCAGCGGTAACGGCTCACCTATTTCAGTTATCAACCTATTTTCAGGGTCTACATGAATTGGAAAGAAAAGCTTAGGGCGATCTTCTCGTCTAGAGTTTGTGCCGCCTCTAAGTAGTCGCTCCCATCGTGGTGATAAAAATTGCTTTTCTCTGGTCCGATCAGGCGAAAGCAGATCATCGTTATGGGTTTCCAGGCAAGCTTGAGGCATAAAAACAAAAAGGGCATATTCCTCAACCCGAGACAAATTTCCTTGGGAAACGCCTTTCTGGTTAATGACGATAGTGGCCATCTGCAAGGTTGCATCGCGAAACTCCCGCTCCAGCAACATCCCCAAGTGATGGACCTCATGCTCGTCAATGGTAACGATAAGTACGCCGGTATCCTGGTTAAGCAGACGTTTGGCCAGTTTAAGCCGATTCTCGATGAAGGCCAGCCACTTGCTGTGCCGGCAGGCATCCTTGCCATCCACATAATCATTATTGTATTTCCAGTCCCGCGCTCCTGTATTGTAAGGCGGGTCAATATAGACCTGAATCCGTGTTCACTGGCTGAGTTGGGCAAAAAGCGTTGTCCGCATCAAATTTTCACACACTACCGATCGACCAACCTCGTATGACGGGGCTATACATCCGGACAAAAACCGGGGCGGACTCCATGG
>Ga0194119_10007188_pt1 | contig 15794 bp, 14 predicted proteins | sample TA2MahC100mmetaG_FD_148620 | JGI IMG/M metagenome (GOLD analysis project Ga0194119, IMG submission 148620) | Freshwater microbial communities from Lake Tanganyika, Tanzania - TA2015018 Mahale Deep Cast 100m | ecosystem: Environmental > Aquatic > Freshwater > Lake | place: Tanzania: Lake... | reverse complement strand
GGCCATGCTCAAACTCCGCGCCATCTACCTCAGCGGAGACTTTGATACCTACTGGGACTTCCATATCACTCAGGAACAGCAGCGGCTCTACCCTTCGAACCGCTGGACCGTCGTCCTAAAGCAGGCACACCCCGCCGGCAGCCTCCCTGACACCAACAGTCTGAGCCTTCATGGTTTCCCTCTTGTTTTAGTACTCATGGCACTGCCATACGCGACTTTGGGTAATTTCCCCTATTGTATTCGTATCGCAAAGCGAAGTCTGTACGTTTTATTCGGAAAATACGATTACAGGATTCGCCCGATAGCCCTCTAAGTAATAGTGCTACATGGAGGGATTTGTTCTCACCTGAGGTCGGCGCCTCAAATGCGGGGAGTCGATGCGGAGGCCGAGGGTAGTACCTGGAGCAAACGAGGGGAAGGGGTCCACGTTGCCGCCGTTGCGGGCATCGGCTTGTGCACCGCGATCTCGTCGCAAGCCTGAAACTTCGGGCAGCGGAGGCAGTCTTTCCAGGCCTTTTGCGGCAATAATCCGCGGTCTACTTGGGAATAACCCAGCTTGGCGAAGAAGCCCGGCACATAGGTGAAGGCAAACAGCGAGGTGAGGCCGTAGCGCGCGGCCTCAAGCTCAAGTTCTTCCACCACCTGGCGGCCGATGCCACGGGTCTTCTGGTTCGGGTCGACCGCAAGCGAGCGCACCTCGGCCGCCGTGGGAGTATCTATATGGAGTGCGCCGACGCCCGCCACGGCGCCGTCCTCGGACACAGCCACGACAAAGTCGCGGATTTCCTCAGCCACTTCAAAGTCGGTCCGCGGCAGCATGATCCCGTTCGAGGCGTACGTATTGATCAGCGCGAGCACCTCGGGGATATCGCGCATCGTGGCTTTGCGTAGCAACATGGCTGGCGGCCTCCTTTTAGGATCGAATGACAAACAGGATCAATGACGCCTATTGAACCAGACGGGTTCCAACCATTTCACCGTCCAGCAAGCGGGCAGCGATGTGGGGCTCCGCGCCAGGGGCGATGACCACCTCCGGGACGCCGCCGTCGAGCGCGCGGCGGGCGGCTTCGAGCTTGGCCTGCATGCCCCCGGTTGCCACGCCGCCGGCGATGAGTTGCAGGCTTTCGGCGCGCGTGAGGCGAGGCTGCACCCGCTTGGAGGCATCCATCACGCCCGGCACGTCGGTGAGGAACAGGAGCTTCGTCGCGGCAAACCCGGCGGCGCACGCGGCGGCCATCTGATCGGCGTTGACATTGTAGATGTTGCCAGCGCGGTCACCGGCTACGCAAGCGACGACGGGCAGATAGCCGTTGGAGGTGAGCAGATCGAGGAGCGCGGCGTTGCTGCGCACGGGCTTGCCCACGGCGCTGAGTTCCGGGCTCCATTGTTCGGCTTCGGTGAGCGCGGCGTCGATGCCGGTAAGTCCCACTGGAAGCGCGCCGGCGGCGAGCAGCGCAGCGACGAGCGTGTGATTCACGGAGCCGGCGAAGACTTTCAGCACGGCGTCGATCACGTCAGGCGTACTGACACGCAGACCGTTGACGAAGCGGCTTTCCACGCCCCGTTCGGTGAGGAAGCGCGTCATCTGCTTGCCGCCTCCGTGCACCACGGTGAGTTGCAGGCCGGGGCGCGCGCTGAGCGCGGTGAGTTCGATGGCGAGGCGGTCGCGCGAGGGCGCCTCGTCAAGAAGCGTGCCGCCGAGTTTGACGAGAACTTTCATGGCTTAGAGCAGGCCCTCCGTCTCGGGCAGGCCGAGGATGAGGTTGAGATTCTGCACGGCCTGGCCCGCCGCGCCTTTCACAAGGTTGTCGATGGCGGTGACGATGAGCCCGCGGCCGGTGGCGGCGTCGAACTTGAAGCCGATATCGCAGAAGTTGGTGTGGTTGACCGAAGCGAGATCGGGGAAGCCGCCGTGGTCATAGAGGCGCACGAACGGTTCGTTCGCATAGCGCGCTTCGTAAGCCGCGAGGATCCCGGTGGCGGTGCGGCCGAGCGCGCGGAAGTAGATGGTTTCGAGGATGCCGCGGAAGCAGGGGATCAGTTGCGCCGTGAAGCTGAACTGCGGTTCGGCGAGGCCCGTGTTCATCAGCACCTCGGGCACGTGGCGGTGGTTGAGCGCGGAGTAGGCCGAGAAGTTTTCGGTCACTTCACAAAACGCGTTCTTCATGGTGGGTTTGCGGCCCGCGCCGCTGACGCCGCTTTTCGCGTCGCAGACAATGCCGGCGGAAAGGTCCGCGAGGCCCACGAGCGGCGCGATGGCGAGGCTCGCAGCCGTGGGATAGCAGCCGGGGTTGGCAATGAGGCGCGCATTGCGGATCTGCTCGCGGTTCTGTTCCGGTAGGCCGTAGACGGCTTCGGCGAGCAACGCGGGCTGCGTGTGCTCTTCGCCGTACCAGCGCTGGTAGTTTTCGACGGTACGGAGGCGGAAGGCGCCGGAGAGATCGATCACCTTCGCACCGGCCGCGAGCATGACGGGCGCGAGTTCCATGGAGACGTGCTGGTGCGTGGCGAGCAGCACGGCGTCGAGCTTGGCGGCAGAGACGGCTTCGCCCGTGCACGGAATGCGGCGCGGGCCCTGGTGGCCGCGGGGCACGGGTTTGTCCTGTGTGTCGGCGCGGTGTTCAAGGAGCACGGGTTCGACGTGCGGGTGGCGCGCGAGGATGGTGAGCAGTTCGACGCCGCTGTAGCCGGTGAAGCCGGAGACGCCGATGGTATATTTATTCATTAATATGAATAAATATACCACAAAGGAAGCGAGCTACTCGCGTCGCCAATCGCGCCGGATGTAGGTGGCAGGCCGGACGCTACACCGCGGAGGCGTGGCTCCGCATTTTGGCCTGGATCGCGGGCGCGACGGCGCTTGCCGCCTTGGGCGGCGCTGTGTATCAGGTGATCGGGTGGGAAGTGAATCGGGCCTCGGCGGCACGCTGGATCAGTGGCGACGCGTGCAGCCGGGCGTTGCGGCGTTCGCGCGCGCGTGCAGTTTCGATCGTGCCGGGTACGGCAACAGCGGCGCCGGTCCGTTCCCGCGCACCAGTGAGAGGATTGCCGAGGAGTTGCATGAGTTGCTCCGGCGCGCCGGGGAGAAGCCTCCGTGCTTGCTGGCGGGCAGTTCGGCGGGCGGTTACCACGTGCGGGTGTTTCATGGCCGTTATCCCGCGGACGTGGCGGCGATGGTGCTGGTGGATACGCTGTACGCGGCCACGGTGGCGCGGTATCACAGTCAGGCGCGGTGGGCGCCCGTTGAAGTTGGGCTGGGGATCTGGCGTTGGCGTTTGCCCGCGCCCGCGCCATATCTGCTTTTGCAGACCAAGTACTTCCAGGCGCGGGCGAGCGAGATCGAAACGATCGAAGTGAGCGCCGAGCAGGCACGCGCCGTGGGAAAGCTGGGCGACAAGCCGCTGGTGGTGCTTACCGGCGCAAAAGAGGACCCGGGGTTGCGCGAGATTCCGGACTTCCAGCGTATCTGGGTGAACGACCTGCAACCGCGCCTAGCGGCGCTGTCCACGCGCGGCAAGTGGATCGTGCTGCCTGACAGCGGGCACGACATACCAGGGGACCGGCCGGACGCGGTGGTCGAGGCGATCCGCGAAATACGCCTTCTCAGCGAATAAGCAGCAGTCGCACATCGTTCACGTTAGTACGCGTAGGACCGGTGCGGAGAAGATCGCCGAGCGGGTCGAAGAAGTGGTACGAGTCGTTGGCAGCGAGCATGGCTTGTGCGGCGAGCCCCAGCTTTGCCGCGCGCTCTACCGTGCGGCCGTCGGCAATCGCGCCCGCGGCGTCGGTGGGGCCGTCGGTGCCGTCGGTGCCTGCCGAGAGCACGGTCACTCCGTCCACGCCCGCCAAGTCGATCGCCGCAGCCAGCACAAACTCCTGATTGCGCCCGCCGAGCCCGTTGGCGCTACACAGTTTCACCGTGGTTTCGCCGCCCGAGAGAATGCACGCGGGCGTGCGCACCGGGCGCTGCGTGGCAAGCACCTCGCGCGCGATGGCGGCGTGCATCCGGGCGATCTCTCGCGTCTCACCCTCAATGAACGTTGACAGCACCAGCGGCCGGTAGCCGCGCCGCTTGGCCTCGGCCGCCGCGGCGTCCACCGCCAGGCGGTTGCTGCCGACGATCAGATTCTGGGCGCGGGCAAAGGCAGGGTCGCCGGGCTTGGGTGTTTCCTCGGCGTCCGCGTTCTCCGCCAGCCGTTCCGCGACGCTTTCCGGCAAGCGCGCGGTGAGATCGTACTTCGTCAGGATCGCGCGCGCGGCGGCGAACGTCGACGGATCGGGCACCGTGGGGCCGGAGCCGATCACGTCCATCGGGTCGCCAATCACGTCGCTCAGCATCAGCGTAATAAGCGTGGCCGGCGCGGCGTGGCGCGCGAGGTGCCCGCCCTTCAGCGCGGAAAGATGCTTGCGCAACGTGTTGATCTCGTGAATGTTCGCGCCGCAGGCGAGCAGGAGCTTGGTGGTCTGCTGTTTCTCGGCCAGCGTAATCGGCTCCACCGGGCACGGCGTCAACGCGGATGCTCCGCCGGAAATCAGCAGGATCACCAGATCGCGTTCGCCCGCTGCGCGCGCCATCTCCACCAGTTGCTGCGCACCCGCCACGCCCGATTCGTCCGGCACCGGATGGCCGCACTCGTGGACGCGCACGCGCTTCAGCGCGAGGCCGTGGCCGTACTTGGTGAGCACGAGTCCGCCGGCGATGCGCCGCGCGCCCACCACGTCTTCGGCGGCACGCGCCATGGCCGCCGATGCCTTGCCCGCGCCAAGAATCCAGATGCGTTCATAACGATCGAGCGCGTAGTGGCGGCGGCCAGCGGTGAGCGTAGCGCCGTCGCGTTGCAGAAAACGGCGGACGGCCTCGATGGGGTCGGCGGCTTGGAGCGAAGCGCGGAAGATACCCAGGGCATCGTTCCGCGCCGATGATTTGCGGACGGCAGCGGCCATGCTTCGGCGATTGTATCGCGCGAGCGAATGCTTAAGCTTGAACGACTTCTAGTTGGCCTTGGCGATGGAAGCAACCGTGAGCGTCTCGCCCTTGAGGTCACCGGTGACCTTCACCTTGTAACGCATGTGCGGGTTCACGTCCACTTTGCCCGAGAGCTTCAACACCTTGCCGTCGCCATCGGTAACGAGCACCGGCGAGGAGCCGTTCTTCAGGCACCGCTCAGCGCAGTCGCGATTGGCGGCTTCAGCGGAGGCGTTCGAAGCGCCGCAAGAAGAGTCACTGATCCAACCCGTAAACTCACCGGCGAACACAGGCGCGGCGGCGAGAATCATCGACGAGAGCGAAAAGGTGATTTTACGCACGCTTTATTTTACAATGCCGCGGGCTTCATCAACGCGCACTTCCTGCCCCGCCGCAATGTTCGTGAACTTCTGCTTCGCCCCGCTCGGCCACTCCACGTCCACCGTGGCCGCGGTCTTGTCGGCGCCCAAGCCGAACGTGAGCGCCAGATCGCTTTGCGAACAGTAGCTGCCGCCGCTACGCACCCAGTTCCATTGCGCGCCGCTCGCCGGGCCTGTGATGCGCACCACTGCGCCGAGCGCGCTCCGGTTTGACTTCGTGCCGCTCAGCCGTACGCGGAGCCAGTTGTTGCGCGCGTTGCCGCCGTCGTTGCGGAACAGGTACGCGGGGCCGTGGTTGGTGGTCATCAAAATGTCGGGGTCTCCATCATGATCGAAATCGGCATGCGCGGCGCCACGCGCTACTACGGGCCGATTGAACGCCGCGCCCATCTGCGTGCCGGTAACTTCAAACTTCTTGCGCCCACCGTTGCGGAACAGCAGTGGCGGCTGGCGGTATTGGATCTTCGGCTGTACGCGTCCGATCTCTTCCTCGATATGCCCGTTGGCGGCAAAGATATCGAGGTGGCCATCGAGATCGTAGTCAAAGAAGAACACGCCGAAGGCGAGCGACAAGAGACTGGCGCGGCCTACGCTGGAGGTGGGCGCCTCGTCCACAAACAGGCTGTTGCCTTCGTTGTGATACAGGCCGAGCATCTGGTTTGAAAAGTTCCCCACCAGCAGATGCGCGCGGCCGGAGCGGTCATAGTCGCCCGCATCGGCGCCCATCGCTCCGCGTGCGATGCCGTCTTCGCCGAAGGCCACACCGGCCGCCATCGCCTCATCCGTAAACGTGCCGTTGCGATTGTTGCGGTAGAGCTTGTTGGGCTGCGTGTCGTTGGCGATGAACAGGTCCGGCCAGCCGTCGGCGTTGTAGTCCAGCACAGTCACGCCCAGGGACTTGCTCTTCGGTTCGCCCACGCCCGCGCGCTCTGAGACATCGGAGAAGCGCCCCTTGCCGTCGTTGTGATAGAGCTTCGAACTGGCGCCCTTGTACGACTCGGGCGTGCAGTACGATTTCGTCGCGCCATCGAGCGAGCACGACAGATCGGCTTTGAGCATCCACTGGACGTAGTTGGCCACGAACAGATCCGCGCGGCCGTCGCGGTCGTAGTCGACAAAGGCAGCGCTGGTGCCGAAACTCGCATTGCTGATGCCGCTCGCTGCCGTCACGTCGCGAAACTTGCCGCCGCCTTCGTTGTGGAACAGCTGGTCGCCGTCGAGCGCGGTGATGTAGAGGTCCTCGCGGCCATCGTTGTCGTAGTCGGCGGCGGCCACGCCCATGCCGTACATCTCTACGTCGAGGCCGCTACCGGCGGTGACGTTGACAAAACCGCCCTTGCCGTTGTTGCGGTAGAGCGCAGAGAGCGTGCGGCGTCCGCGCGGCGTCCAGTCTTTGCTGTTGATGAGAACGATGTCCTGCCAACCGTCGGAGTCCATGTCAAAAAAAGCTCCGCCCGCGCCCAGTGTTTCGGGCAGATACTTCTTCCCCGCGCGGCCGGAGTTGTGGGTGAAGCGAATGCCCGCCGCCGCCGTCACGTCGGTGAACTGGATGGCCTGGCCAAACGCCGCCGCCGCACCCGCCAACAGCATCACCGGCGCTGCCGCCGCTGCTGCGCGCCGCCTCATTGGCCGCCCACCCCGGGACGGGGCGGCGTTAGTTTGACGCTGGTGTGATCGTGGATCATCTGACGTTCGTTGTTCTCCTCGACGCTGGCGAGGCGCCGCTCTCCGGTGATCGATTGCGACGACTCCTCGGTCTTGAAGCGCCGGAACAGTTTCTCTTCGCGCGCCGCCTCGCCGTTCTTGCCGAGCCCGCGCCAGGCCAGCATGGCCGTATAGTGCATCTGCAGGTCTTCAGGGTCCACGGCGGCGATCTGTTTGGTCATATCAATCGCCTCCTGATGTTTGCGCTGCAGAAAGAGAATGCGCGCGATTTGATTCAGCACCACGCGGTCTCGCGGAAACTGTGCGGAGGTGTTGCGGAGCGAAGTGAGCGCCGCTTCGTAGTCGCCGTCGGCCTTGTGCACCAAGCCTTGAAAGTAGTGTGCGCGCGCGAGGTTCGGCTGCAGGTCCAGCGCCTTGCGCAGGTGCGGCTTGGCCGCGTCCGTTTCGCCTTCCTGTACCAGCGCGCGGGCGATGTTCAGCCAGCCATCGGCATAACCGGGCTCGGCTTCGGTAACGCGCTGGAACGCATACTCGGCTCCCTTCAGGTCGCCTTGCAGCAGCATGCCGATGCCCCAGTCATTCCATCGCTCGCGGTCTTGCTGTTTCACCACGGGCTTCCACTCATATGCTTCGTTGCCCACCATCAGTTGCGCCGTGGCCTTGGCCAGCAAGGTGATGGGCAACACGGGGATTTCGCCCTTGATCGCGCCGGAAACATTTTGGGGGATGTTTGCTTTGTCGAACCAATACAGCAGCCCGTTGTGATTCGCGCTCAGCAAACTCGGGTCTTGCCCCGGTTGCGGCTGGCCGGCGTAGGAGAACTGGGTGTAGTAATGCGTGAACTTGCGGTGGTTCAGTTTGGCTTCGAGCGTGATCGGGCCTTGTACGTCCTGCGGCACGTCCAGCCGGTAGTGCACAACGTCGGCCGCGCCCGGTGGGATCATCCTTGCATACAACACAGAGCGGGTCTGCCAGGCGTTGCGCTTGTCGATGGGATTGCCTTGGCCGTCTAGTTGGTACGACTTGTAGAAGTGCGCACCGGGTTCCACCGCGCCCTTGCCGTTGTCTTCCACTTGGCCGCTCCAGAAAATCGAGCGCCCCGTGGCATCGCGCGCGATGAGTTCCAGCCACACGTCGAAAGCGTCTACCGTGCCGCCGGGGAAGAAGTGGCCCATGCGGCGCGTGCGCACCACCACGTCCACGCGCACGCTGGAGCCCGGCTTCACACGCACGCCCGCCTGGTCGAGCGGCGCGGCCACCTTGCCCACCTCGCGCACAAACGCGTCGCCGTGTTGTTCGCCTTCTTCGCCCACCGCGATGGACGACATCAGTTGCGGACCGCCCTCAGCCGACCGCCGCGCCATCTGCGGCTGGCCTTTGGCGTCTTCAACCGGCGACGCGGCAAAAATGTCCACTGAGACAAAGCCGGACTGCAAAAAATCCGTTGCCGTCTTCAACTGCACCTCATCGCGATTCACATACGGCACGGCTGTATTGGCGCCGAGAAAGCGATGCTGGTGCACGAAGCCGTTTTTGTTGCCCATGTCGTTCGACTTTACCAGCGGCATATGGCAATCGGTGCAACTCGAACTCTTGGGCGGATAGTAGAACGACCGGGCGCCTTGTCCGGAAACGCCGCTCGCCTGCCAGTTGTCGTAGTCATTGAAGCCACGGATCCAGCGGTATTGATTCACCGGAACATCGAGGTGCACCTTGTGACAGGTGGAGCAGAACTCCGACGAATCTTGCCGCATAAACGGCTTGATGAACGCGGCGCGGTGCGGCGCGGGGTCGAGCTTGGTGAGAAAGTCGTGGAACTTCCGCATGTACGGGTTCTTCGAATTCGCCAAGTCATGCAGCGGCGGGTACTCAATGGTGAAGCCGCCGTTGCCCATCGAGCTGTCCACGCTGACGATGGAATGGCATGACATGCAGCCTAAACCGGCCTGCGCTTCTGGCGTGTCGATCTGATCCTTCACCGGCTTGTCGAAGCGCCCATTGAATAGCAGCGCGTGATCGTGGCACCCGGCGCACCACTTGCTCGGTTGGGTGCCCACCACGTCCTGCATGTGCTCAATCGACTTCCGGTAGAACTGGTTGTTGAACGAGGCAAAGTGGTGCATGGAGCTCTTCCACTGCTCGTAGATGTCCTTGTGGCAGTCCGCGCAGCGCTCCGAGTCCATGAAGAAATTCGATGGGATCGCGCCGCCCACGTTGGTCTGCACGGACGACGGGAAAAACAGCGACTTCGGTCCTCCCCCTTCGCCCTCCATCGATAGCGGCGGATGCCCGGGGTTGCGGATGCGTGCCCGTGGGTCGGGAAAACGCTCGGCATACTGCCAGGCGGCCACGGGAAACACGACGGCAAATAACGCGGCTAGCAAGTAGCGGGTGCGATAAGAGGCCCACTCTTCGCCATGCTGCCGCGCCTTGCGTGCGAGAAACGGCAGCAACAGTACTACGGCGGCAAAAGCTACGGCGATGTGCGCGTGAAGAACACTGCGCTGCGGCGCGAGGTTGCCTTTGACGGCGAGGTAAAGCCCCAATCCGCCGGCCGTAGCCAACAGTAGGCCGGGAATGGTTGTGCCGTCCCGGAGTTCGGCGTTAGACAGCCACTCCGTGACAAACAACAACAGCAGCAGCACGCCGAGGGCAAGGTGGATCACCACGTTGCCCATGTAGAAAACGGTGGGGTGAGCAAAGGCCCAAATGTAACCGGTGTTGAGCAGCAGCAGGATGAGGAAGAAGCCGATGTAGCGGACAACGCGACGGTTCCACATAGTGTGAAGCGGGCAGAGACTCCCCTACTCCAATGATAAAACGCCGCGGCTCAGCGCGCCTGATTTCTTTTCAGGCCAGCAGCGGGCGAATCAATCCGCCGCCGGTCTGGCTGAGCTGCTTTTCCCGCCCCGCGTGGAAGTATCGCAGCTTGTTGTCGTCGAGGCCCAGCAGGTGGAGCAGGGTTACATGGAAGTCACGCAACGGATGCACTTCCTCCACGGCCGCGCCGCCCACTTCATCCGTGGCGCCTACAATATGGCCGGCCTTGACGCCTCCGCCGGCCAGCCAGCAGGCCATCGCGTTGGCATTGTGGTCGCGGCCCCACGCAGCACTGCCGCGCCGGATGCCGTTGTCGGGGCTGCGCCCGAATTCACCGGCCCACACCACCAGCGTCGAATCGAGCAGGCCCGTGCGCTTCAGATCCTTGATCAGACCGCTGACGGGTTTGTCGATGGCGCGCAGCCTTGAGCCATGCGCCTTCTCAATATAGTCGTGCGAGTCCCAACCCATCGCGATCACCTGAACGAAACGCACGCCGCTTTCCACCAGCTTGCGCGCCAGCAGACAGCGGCGGCCTAGCGCGTCGGCATCCTTGTTCGCGCCGCCGATTCCGTAGAGCTCCAGCGTCTTGGGCGGCTCCTTCGACAAGTCCGCAATGCCCGGCATCTCTGCCTGCATCCGGAAGGCGAGCTCGTAGGAAGCAATGCGCGCAGCCAGTTCAGCGTGCTGCGGGTGACGCTGCTGATGCATCTGGTTGAGCTGTTTGAACAGGTCCAGATTCGCGCGCTGGCGCTCCGGGGTCACGCCAGGTGGCGGCGCCATGTCCAGGATCGGCGCGCCTTCCGGCCGCAACTGTGTGCCCTGGTACTGCGCGGGCAGATAGCCGTTCGACCAGTTCGCGGCGCCGCCCTGCGGATAGGCGACATCGGGCAGCACCAGAAACGACGGCAGATTCTGATTGGCGGAGCCAAGGCCGTACGTCATCCATGCGCCGATGGCCGGATCGCCGCCGAACTGCGTGCCGGTGTTCAGATGATAGAGCGCGGTGGGGTGATTCACGCTCTCGGCCTTCAGACCGCGATAGAAGCAAAGGTCGTCAGCGATGCCCGCAAAGTTCTCCAGGAGCGTGTTGACGGGTACGCCACTTTTGACGGCCGGCTAAAACGTGAAGGGGCTCTTCACGTAGTAGCGCTCGCCGGTGTTCATGTTGGCCTCAAACTTATTCCGCTCTTTGGTGAAGCGCGTCACGTGGAGCGCCTCAAGCTTCGGCTTGGGGTCGAAGGTGTCGATATGACTGGGGCCGCCTTCCATCAACAGGAAGATGCAGTTCTTTGCCTTCGAAGCGTGATGCGGTTTTTTGTCCTCGGCCGCCAGCATCGCCGACAGCGCGACCGAACCCAAACCTATCGTGGGCCCAAGGAAAAAATTGCGCCGGCTGAACTTAGTAGACATAGATGAACTCGTTGGTATTGAAGATGACGAGGGCGAAATCGGCGAGCGCCCGCGTGGCGGCCTTCACGCCGGAAGCGTGCACGTTGGGCTCGAAGTCCGGCTGTTCGGCGTTCTGGCGAAACTCACTGACTTCGCCGGTCAACTCGCTGGTGATCTTGTGGACCAGCGGCTTCGGTCCCGGCTTGGCGGGCGGCGGATTCATTTCGTGCCAGGCCAACTGGCGCAGCACGTGCGCCTTGGCTGCCTTGCTCTCTTCCGGCGCGGCCGGCCGCCCGTAGGCAAGCTGAAAAGCGCGCTCCACCTGCTGGCCGAGCGTTGTGGCTTCCCGCTCCAGCCGTTGTGCGAAGGCCAGCGACAGGTCGTGAGCGAACTGGCTATTGAAGAGAGTAAAGGCCTGCGTGGCCACCGTGCTGGTTTCGCGGCGCTCACAGGAAAGATCGAGAGCCGGGCCATTGAAGACCTCAATCATCGGGTCGATCAGCGAGCGCTGCTGGAAGGCGTAAATCGTGCGCCGGTTGCGATCCTTCTTCCTGGGCGATGGCAGATACGCAGGGGCCAGCGAACCCATGCGGTGCTGCGGCTGGCGCGCGACGTCCTCGTTGATCTGCGGGAAGGTGCCGGGACCGCCGGTGTCGAGACTCAGTTCGCCCGACACCATCAGCAGGCTGTCCCGGAGACCTTCGGCCTCGATGCGCTTGGGCTGATAGGCGGTGCCCTGATAGTGATTCGAGAGCAGAATCTGGCGATGGAGTTTCTTCACGCTCCAGCCGTTGTCGATGAATGAATTCGCCAGCCAGTCAAGCAGTTCAGGGTTGAACGGCTTCTTGCCCATCTTGCCGAAATTGCTGGGGTCGCCCGCGATGGCGGCTCCAAAATGCGTCTGCCACAGGCGGTTCACCATGACGCGCGCCGTCAGCGGGTTCTTCGGGTTGGCAATCCAGCGCGCCAAGGCCGAGCGCCGGCCCTCGACGGTTTCCGGAATTGGCGGCGCGAGGTAGCCGCCGAAAGTTTCCAGCGCACTGAGCACGCCGGGCGTGACGGCCTCGGCGGGCGCTTGGATATTGCCGCCCGGCAGGATGTGCACCGGCGTGGCCTGGTAGGCGGCGCGCTTCGGATAACGCAGATTGGGCCCGCCGTCGGTGGCGCCATCGAGGGGGCCGCTCGAAACGGCGAAAGCCTTGGGCGCATAACGGTCGAGCGAGTCCAGATAGATCTGGGTGTGCTTCTGATAGAGCTTCATCTCCTCGAAGACTTCCGCCGGCAAACCCTCGCCGCCGTTGACCTTTTCGGCTTCGCCTTTGGGAAGATCTTCCGGCCGCGTCACGCCGTGACGCTTCATCAGATTCTCCAGGCCCAACTGCTTGAACGCCATCATTTTCTCGCGGGCCTGCTCGTGGCGCTTCTTCATGGCGTCGAAACCCGCCTGGAAGCCTTGCGGATCCTCGCCGGACTGCCAGGCAAGCGGCGCGCACGCAAACTCGGTGGTGGCAAAAACGGCCTGCAGGCGATAGTAGTCACACGTGGGAATGGGATCGAACTTGTGATCGTGGCACTTTGCGCAGCCCGCGGTGAGGCCCAGAAAAGTGGATGCGGTGGCGTGCGTCACATCATCCAGAAACATTTGCCGCGTGACGGCTTCCACGGACATGCCCGTGTGTTCCCAGGGGCCCGCGCGCAGGAAGGCGGTGGCGATCAAGGCGTCGCCGTTTCCGGCGATGAGCTCATCGCCCGCGATCTGCTCGCGGATGAATTGATCTTACGGCTTGTCCTGCTGGAAGGAGCCAATCACATAGTCGCGATAGCGCCATGCGTTGGGACGCTCGAAGTCGTTCGAGTAGCCGCTCGAATCGGCGTAACGGACCACGTCGAGCCAGTGGCGCGCCTGGCGTTCGCCGCAGCGCGGGCTGGCCAGCAGGCGATCGATCAGATTCTTGTACGCGTTCGGTGACTGGTAGGCAAGGTATGCCTCGACTTCTTCCGGCGTGGGCGGCAGGCCCGTCAGGTCGATCGTGGCGCGGCGAATCAGCAAACGCTTGCCGGCCCTGGGCGCGCTGCTGGTTTTCAGGAAACCGTCGATCGATTGATTCTTGTCGAAGGGGCGCAACGGCCGGAAGGCCCACAGGTCCTCGGCCGTGAGATTCCACTTGGTTTGCGCCGGCCCCTGCGCTGGCCACTTTGCGCCGGCGTCGATCCAGTTCCGGATGGCGTCGATCGCCGCGCTCTCCAGGCGTTTCCCCGGAGGCATTTGCGGCGCGCCCTCCCTACCCTCCAGCACTTTGGCCAGCAGGCTACCGGCGGCGTTCCCGGGGGTCACCGCCGGGCCGCGCGTGCCGCCCTTGAGGACCGAGTCGCGCGCGCGAAGGTCGAGCTTGGAGAGGGCCATGGCGGAGCCGTGACACCCCTGACATTCCTTTTCAAGAACGGCCAGGGCGGCGGCCTCCTGGCCGCTAGCCGCCACGCCAAGGCAGAGGATCGCGAGAAGGGTTGCTTTCACCATGAGGGGACTGATGATTCTTTTGACAACCCGATTTTACTCCTTTGCTGTCGGCCGGGTTGAGTGCTACGCTACGGGTTCGGTCCAGGTATTTGCATGCCCACCTTCGAACACTCTTCGTGGATCGACGCGCCCGTGGAGACCGTGTTCGGGTTTCACGAGCGGCCCGATGCGCTGGAACTACTAACGCCCCGATTTCCGCCCGCACGCGTGTTGCGCCGGCCCACGAGTCTGGCCGCGGGCACGATTGTGGAGTTGCAGATCGGCATCTGGCCGTTCGCCGTGCGCTGGGTGGCGCATCACATCGCCTATCAGCCGAACCGTCTGTTTGTGGACGAGCAGCGTTCCGGCCCGTTTGCCGCCTGGGTGCATGCGCACAATTTCACGCCCGAGCAAGGCGGCACGCGTCTCCTTGACTCGGTGGAGTACTCGCTGTTCGGCGGCTCCACGGCTGAGGCCTTGCTCGGCTGGTTGGTGCGGCGGCAATTGAACGGCATGTTCCGTTACCGCCACGAGGTGACGAGGCGTCACTGCGAACAGGCGCGGCAAGAATAGTGGGATGCAGATCGTCAGCCTCGGCGAGATTCTCTGGGACGTGTTCCCGGACGGGCACGAAGCGCTCGGCGGCGCGACTTTCAACTTTGCGTTTCATGCGGCGCGCCTGGGGCACGACTCTTGTTTCGTATCCGCCGTGGGTGACGATCCGCGCGGCCACAAAGCGCTGTTGCAGGCTACGCGCCTCGGCATCGATACGGACTTCATTGCGAAGCACGCGGCGCTGGAGACGGGCACCGTGGCGGTGACGCTCGACGCCGAACGCCAGCCTTCGTTCGTACTGCGGCGTCCGGCGGCGTACGACCAGGTGACGCTCACCGACGCGCAGATTGCGCGCATCGCGGCGTTGCGCCCGGAGTGGATCTGCTTCGGCACGCTCACCTTCGTGACGGCGGCCAACCGCGCCACGCTGCGGCGATTGCTGGATGCCTGCCCCGGCGCGCGGCGTTTCTACGACATCAATCTCCGGCCCGATAACTGGAGCGAGGCGCTGGTGCGCGAACTGCTGCCGCTGGCGCATGCGGTGAAGCTGAACGCCCCTGAACATGCCGCGCTCGCGCCGGTGCTCGCTTCGCTGCGGCCGGACGTGCGCGTGTGCGTCACGCTGGCGGACCGCGGCTGCGCGCTGGATGGCGTGGAAGTGCCGGGCGTGAAGGTGAAGGTGGCCGATGCAGTGGGCGCTGGCGATGCGTTCTCGGCGGCCCTCCTGCATGGCCTCGCGCAGGGATGGGACACGCAGCGCATCGCAGGTTTCGCCAATCGCGTGGGCGCGCTGGTGGTGAGCCGTCGGGGTGGGACGCCGTTCTGGTCGCCGGAAGAGTTGGTTGGTTGAGGCTTCGTCTGCGAGGATTACCGGCCTGACATCGCCTCAAACCGCAGCGCCGCCGAGTTGATGCAGTAGCGCAACCCCGTGGGCTCCGGGTCATCGGGGAACACGTGCCCCAGATGCCCGTCGCAGCGCCGGCACAATACTTCGTCGCGCAACATGCCGCCGCTGCCGTCTGTCTCCGTGTAGACGTTCGCAGCCGCGGCGGGCGCGGAAAAACTCGGCCAGCCGGTGCGCGAATCGAACTTGGCCGAAGAGTGAAACAGCGGCGCGTTGCAGGCCGCGCAGCGATAAAGGCCGGGCTCGTAATGTTTGTCGTAGCGTCCCGTGAAGGCGAGTTCGGTGGCCTTCTTCCGCGTCACGGAAAAGCCAAGCGGGGTCAACCGCTCGCGCCACTCCTCGTCGGCCAGTACGATCTTCGGCACCTCGCCGCCGCCCGTCACCTCGCCCGCGGCGGAGAGTTCCATGATGTTCACCAGCGCGAGCGGAACAGGCGGAGCAGTGCGCACCGCCACCACTGGAACCGGCGGCGCAGGCGCCTCGGAGCACCCCGCGAGCACCAGCAAAAAAACGTAGCAGCCGCTGTCGATTTCCACCGCCCTCGTTCGTTTGCTATCGCGGAAGGAGCACCGAAAGGCACCATGCCTCACTATATTCTCTTGTCGCGGGATAACC